>Ga0172379_10000462_pt1 | contig 102139 bp, 43 predicted proteins | sample GrowelOW334metaG_FD_119756 | JGI IMG/M metagenome (GOLD analysis project Ga0172379, IMG submission 119756) | Groundwater microbial communities from an aquifer near a municipal landfill in Southern Ontario, Canada - Groundwater well OW334 metaG | ecosystem: Environmental > Aquatic > Deep...
AGAACCGCGGGCAAGAAAGCGAAGGCCGAAAGGCTATCAACTACTCAATAAGCCGCGTAAATTATTCCGCGAAATACAGCACAGGAGCAAATATGCGAGGGCTTAAGTTAGTGCCATTCTATTATGTCACCGGATATACTATTGGCCGAAATCGAAACCTTTGAACAGGTCTTCCTCGGTCTTATCCGCCGCGGCGGCGGGTTTGGAGCTCTCAGCCGCCGACTTCAACGGCGCGGGGGCTTTGGCGCCGGGCAGGGATTGCAGGCGGCCGGAGCCCTCGCCCACGGGCTGGACGATAACTTTCCGTATGCCTTCGGCGAAGGCGAGAAAGCCGGTGCTGATATTGTAGTACATCCTGAAAGGGGATTCTTTCATCTGCGGCTCGTAAGCCTTGCCCAGGTTCATCTTCTGCTGGTCCCAGCCGGGATTGTAAACCAGTTTTCCGCGAACATCGACCTCATTGCCGTTGAGCACCGGCAAAGAGAAGTGGATCTTAAAAAGCCCCATGGTATCGCTGACGCCCGGAGCGAAAGAAACATTGACGGAAGTATTGGCGTTTTCCGTCACGGCGTCGCCAGCGTCCATCACGGAGGCTTCTTCGCCTGTTTTAGGCCTCCCTATATCCGACATGACCCTGACCGTCACGCCTTCTATCGGATTCCCGGCGTAATCGGTTATTATGCCCTGGATATTGCCTTCAAGAAAAGTGCCGGCCTTGGTGGTGGAAAAGAACAGGAATTCGCGCTTGCCTACGACTTTCCGGGTAAGCGACAGGTCCCCGACCCTCTGCTCGGTAAAATCGACGACCTTGAGCTTTTTAAACCCGCCGAAACAACCGCCTAACAGAAGAAAGGAAAGGTTCAGCGCCAGCGTTTTTACAATAATATTTTTGTTCATAAGGGAGTCCGATGGCAAAAAAACGACAACTATGTTATTCCCGCCGCCCTGGTACAGGCGCCCGCTTAATTCTCGGCCGGCTGCGGCGCGGCTTCCTCAGCGGGGGAGGCCTCCGCGGGAGCCTCTTCGGGCGGGGCCTGGGCGCCGGCGTTCTCAGCCCCGGCGGGATCTGTCGCCGGAACGGCCGGCTCCGGAACAGCGGCGTTTTCCGCGGAAACCGTTATTTTTTCCCCGCCCGACGCGGCGGCCGCGGACTTGGCCTCCGGATAGGGCGTGTTCTTGATAAAAAAAACAACGCGGCGGTTCTTCTTGCGGTTGATCTCGCTGTTATTGGGGACTATCGGGTGGTTGTCGCCATACCCCACGGCGGCCAGCCGTTTGGGGTCGAACCGGTTTTCCAGCAGAAGTTTCACGACATTCGTGGACCGCGCGGTGGAAAGCTCCCAGTTGGAGGCGAATTGCCTGGTGTATATGGGGACATTATCGGTGTGGCCTTCGACCACGATGTCGAATTTTCTTGAAAGATCGCGGAGCACGGGGGCAAGTTTGTCCATCTGGGAGCGCATGGCGTCGGTAAGCTCGGCCTTGCCGCTTTCGAAAAAAGCCACCTCGCTCTGCTCTTCGAGCGTGATGCGCATCCCCTCTTTGTCGATCTTGACCTCGCCCTGCATCTTGCCCTCTTTTATCATCTCCTGCACTTCCTGGCTGGCTTTCTGCATATCCTTGCTGAGAGCCGCGGAAAGGGCGTACAGGATGACGAAGAAGCACACAAGCTCGCTCATCAGGTCGGCGTAGTTGACCATCCACGGCGGAGCCGGATGGCCCACCGGGGCCACTCTCGGATCGTCCTCCGGTATCATGCCTCTCGCTTTTAAAGCCATAGCTTTGAATTATTTCGCTTCTTTTTCTGCGCCGGCGGCGGGCGGCGGCGCGCCCTCGGCGCCGGCGGGCTGCGGAGCCGTTTCTTTTTTTACGCTTATGCGCTTGGCCGGTTCGAGGTAGGCCTTCAGGTTGGCCTCCACCACGCTGGGAGTGGCGCCGCTCTGCAGCAGCAGCACGCCCCGGATAATGATCTCTTTTACAAAAAGCTCTTCCTCCGACCGGTGCTTGAGCTTGCCGGCCATAGGCAGGAACAGCCAGTAACCGCCGCCCATGCCGTAGAAGGCGGCTGAAAGGGCCAGGGCCATGCGCCGCGGGACCTGCGCCACATCTTCTATGGAGGAAAGCATCAGGATCATGCCCAGCACGGTGCCGATAATGCCGAAAGCGGGGGCGTAAGTGCCCAGGGAGTTGAAGATCTCCCGGCCCACCTTATGGCGCTCACGGATAAAATCCAATTCGGTCTCCAGCATGTTCCTAATGAATTCATGATCGGCGCCGTCTATGACCAGTTGCACTCCCCGTTTGAGAAAATCGTTGTCTATGGCCTTGGCGTCCTTTTCAAGCGCCAGAAAGCCCTCCCTCTTGGCTTTCTGCGACAAAGCCACAAAAGTGGAGACCAGCTTGGAGGTGTCTTCCCCCTTCGAAGTGAGGACCTGCTTCAAGACCTTGCCCACGCCTATTACGGCCGACATGGGATAGTTGACCAGCGTGGCGCAAAAAGTGCCGCCCATGACCACCAGGAAAGCCTCCACATTCATGAAAGGTTTGAATCCCGCCATGCCTTCGCCCATGTAGACGGAAGCGATGACGAAGCCGAAAAAAACCACTATGCCGCTGAGTGTAGCTATGTCCATGTCGGGACCTCTGACCGAGAGCGACCTGTATAAGGGGGGTTAACCGTTTCGGGGGACCGTGATCCGCCGGCCACGGGTTAACGCTCTGTTATGTTTTTTCAAATCCTTCTATAGGGTTGACGCATTTTTTGCCGGCGTAAACCTTCTTTTTGTATTCCACTACCTTATCCACCACTTCCTGCACCGAGTCTTTTACCAGGAACCGGTTGCCGGTCGCGAGATTAAGCACGGTATCCGGCGTGGCCTCCACGCTTTCTATAAGTTCCGCGTTCACGACTATTTCGGCGCCGTTCAGTTTGTGAAGTTTTATCATTACAGCCCCAATTATATCAAAATACCGGCGGCGAACAGGCTTATTGAGTCACATCCTTATTTTTAAGCAGGGCCAATTTTATCCGGCCGGAAAAAGAACCGCTCAGCCGCCTGTATTTTTCAAGCTCCGCGGCCAGATGCGCGGCGGCGGCCTTCTCCTCCTCGGCGGCCCTGGCGGCCTTCTCGCCTGCAAGGGCCGCGGACTGGATCTGGAATTCTAGCTGCTGGTCCTTCTGTTTAAGGGACATAAGCTCGGATTCGAGCCGCGCGCGGTTCTCCCTTTCGGCCTTAAGCTCCTGTGAGAGCGCGGCGCGCTCCGTTTCCAGGGCTGGTTTCGCGGCCAGGGCGGCGTCCAGCTTGCCCTTTACCAGGGAATATTCGGCGCTGAGCCGGGAGAATTCGGTCCCGGAGCGGGCACGGTCCTCCTCCAGGGCGGCAAGGCGCTTCTCATAGCCGGCTTTCACGGCCATAAGGGAGGCCGCCTGGGTTTCCAGCCGTTTATAGTTCTCCGCCGTGAGCGCTTTGGAGTCCTCATATTCTTTCCGGACGCGGGCGAGCTTTTCATCAAAACCACGGGCCTCTTCCGCGCCGCGTTTTAGCGCGGCTTCCAACGCGATCTTGTCCTCCTCGGCCCGGACCCTGGCGGCTTTCAGCCCGGCGGCCTCGGCGGCATACTCTTTCTCAAGGTCTTTTTTAACTTCGGCACGCAGGCCCGAGAGCCTGCTCTCAAGCCCGGCGGCGGCCGCGGCTTTAACGCAGGCCAGTTCCTCCTGGTTCTTCCTGTTCGCCGCGAGGAGCTCTTCCTGATGGCGGCTCTTCAGGTCCGCCAACTGCTGGGCATGCCCGGCGGAGACCTCAAGGGCGTGATCGTTCCGGAATTTCTGCACCTCGGCCTGATATCTCTTCATCAGGGCGTCCATCTCCCGCCGATGGGACGACTTCGCCGCCTCCATTTCGGCCTTAAACTTCTTCACATCCTCTATATTGGCGGCCATGGACTGGGCCATCTGCATCTTCTCCAGGCGCAGGGACTGCCGTTCTTTCTCCAGAACGGCGTTGATGGCCTGCACGCGGGAAACAAAACCTTTGAGCTTGACCAGTTCCGACTGGGCGCGGACCTTCTCGCCCGTGGTCTCGGCCACCGCCCTTTCCTTTTCCTGCAGCGCGGATTCATAGCGGACCTGGAGTTTGCGCAGTTCCTCATCCTTTTCCGCGTTCTTGCGGTCGGAGAGGGAGCCGATCTCGGCCTGGAGCCGGCCGATCTCTTTCTGCATCTTGTCCATTTCAAAACGGAATTTTTCCTCCGCCAGTTTAGCCTCGTTATGGGCTTTTTCCTCGCGGGCGCGCAGGGACGCGTTCTCGGCCCTCATATCGCCGAATTCCCTTTCGCGCTCCGGGATGTTCTTTATGTAGGCTTCCACGGAAGCCTTCTCGCGGTCTATCTTGGCCACCTCGTCCCTGAGCCTGGAGATCTCCCTGGCCTGCATCTCTTTTTCCATGGAGGAGCGGCGGAACTCGTCCTCCACTTCTCTAAGTTTTTCCGCGGAGGATTTTAGCGAACGGACTTCGTCCTCTTTCTGCGAAATGGACCTCTGCCACTGGGCTTTTTCCTCAAGCCAGCGGCGCTCCATCTCCTGCAGCCGGTAAATAAAATGCCCCTCCACATCCTTGGACTGGGTTTCGCGTTCCTGGATCTGCCCTTTCAGGGTCTGCATCCAGGTCTCGCGTTCGGAAACCAGCCGGTTTTCAAGGTCTTTGACCTTGGCTTTAAGCGCGAGGCGCTCCTCCTGCACTTCCTGTTCGTGGCGGTCGCGGCGCAGTTTGTCCTGGATGTCCTTCAGCGAGGACTCGACCTTCGAGGAAAGCGCCTCGTCCTGCTGGTTCTTCAAGGTGGCCAGCAGAACTTTTTCCTTTTCCTGGGAAACGACCTTTTCCATCTCGGCTATCTTTTTTTCAAGTTTATCTTTCTCCTCTCTCATCCTGGCCGATTCTTCGGCCGCGGCGTCCCTCTGGAAGTGCTGAGGGGCCGCGGGCGCGGAAAAACCCTGGGGCTGGGCGAAAGGGTAAGCCGGGGCGCCTCCGGATATGGGAGGGAGCGCCGGTTTGGGGCCGCCGCCGGGCAGCGGGGGAGGAAAAGACGGCTTCCCGGCCCCGGACGCGGAAGGCTGCGGAGAGCCTGGTTTCATGAACCCGGGAGGCAGAGGAGGCATGCTCACTTTTTTCTCCTGTTTTCTGTCATTGTCTTCCATATGTTTTTACGGACCCGCCTGCGGCCGCCTTTGCGCATACGGGCGGCGGCGCGGCGAACGGCTATTTATCTTCACATATCTTAGAAGTTACGGATTTCGTTTTGGTTAAGGAATTGTTAACAGGGTGTTAGCGGGCGCTCCGACCGAACGGCCATCCGCTGTCCCGAACTTTCAAGGAAACGGCAGGTCTGCAAGTTCGCGGGAGCCGGGGCATGGGCCTGCCGGGCACGCTATCGGCCGCACCGCGGCCGCGCTCCCGCTCAGCCTCGGCGCTTGCGTAAGCCTCGGCTTGCGCGACGACCCGTCAGGCCCATGCCCCGGCTTCCGCTCCAATGTATTCACCTGCCGCATATTCAATATTTAACATATCCCCGCCCTTAATTATGATAAAGCGTAATTATCCCACCCAGTGGTTTCTACAACCTGACAACAAAAACACCTATGTTAATACTGTCCAACTCTTTCCTCCGTCCACAACTGTCCCGGTAAGCTTTTAAGGAAACGGCAATCCTGCAAGCTCACTGACACCGGGGCTGGGTCCGCCGACACGATAAAATGTCGTTTTACGACATTTTATTAGCCTGCTGCTTGAAATTATTAAGCCATTCGGCGACAGCCGGATCGTTGGAGAGCCCGGCATAACGCTCGTAGGCGAGTATGGCCTCGCTGGTGCGCCCGAGCGCGTAGTAGGCCGCGCCCAGATACTGCTGCGCGGAGGCGGATGACGGGTCCAAGCCCGCCGCGTATTCCAGGTACTGAAGGCTTTCCTCATACCGGCCCTGATTGTAGAAGTCGGTTCCAGCGGCCAGGTATTGCTGGAACTGCGCCGCGGCTTCGGCGGGAGCGGCGGCGGCCGGCTCGCCGGACGGTTTGGAAATGTTCCGGAACTTGGCCAGGCGCTGGTCGCCGGAGGACATTTCCGCTCCTTCTATTATATAGACCTCCTGGCCGCTCTGCTGGCGGACATTTATCTTTCCCTCCACTTCCAGGCTTTTGATGGCGTCCATGATCCTCATCTGCGCCTCATCGATCTGGCCGGGAGTGACCTCGCCCGAATACTCCATGATCTCCTTTATGGCGGTCACGGCGCCCTGCGACATGTTCGAGAAGAATTTGTTCACGATCTCCGGGTCCGCCTTGATGACCGCTTTGGCGATGTCCTCGTTGGAGAGCCCGCGGATGATGGTCTGCATGTCCCGGTCCGGGAAATTAACGATATTCTCGAACATGAGGACCAGGCGCTTTACCTTTTCATAGATCTCCGGTTTCTGGGTCTTGAGGTACTCTATGATGTTCTTGCGGGTGCCCGGATCGGAGTCTTCCAGCATCTTCGTCAGCCGCTCTATTCCGCCCATGACAAAATCCACATTCTCCCTGACATCCTTGTCTATGGCCTCTATCTGCTCGCGGGTGACCTGCCGCACGGTCAGGGCGTCCATGGCCACCTTTGACTGCATCTCCATAGGCAGCATGGACAGGGCCTGGCGAGCGAGTTCCGGCTTCAGATAGCTGAGGACGATGGCGATGACCCACGGGTCCTCCTTGCGCAGCAGGAACAGGTAAATAAGCCGCGTAAGGTTCTCTTCGTTCAAATAAGTAAAGGGCTCGAATTTCTTCATAAGCTCATCCTCTTCTTCCTTCTTCTCCGCTTCCTTCTGAAGGAAATTCATGTCGATCTGCTGATGTCCCTCCTCCGTCCCCTCCCCTTTCCCGCCCCCGCCGCCTTCCTCCATCTTCTGGTCGATGTTGACCTCGGCGCCGGGTTTAGCTGCCAGGGCCCTGAGATATTTCCTGAAAAAACCCCAGAGGGGTCCGAACAGGAAGAACAGGAAAAGCAGCAGGAGCGCGGCGTACAGGAGGGGAAGATAGACGCCGGGGCGCCTGAGGTCGTCCGACATATCGGAGCTTTTAAATCTGGTCGGCTTGAACAGGACCACCGGCTCGTCGCGGCCTTTTATCTTATAGGGCAGCAGGAACTCGCCCACCCGGTCGCGGGCCAGTTTCACGGTGGCGCTTGAAACCTTGTCGTCGTAGATGACGGTAACCTGGAAGCGGTTTATCTCGGTCTGGATGCCGTAACGGATCTCCTGCACGCCCTTGGCCTGCTGGGCCTGCTGGCCCTGGGCCGCTTCGGGGCGGGCATTATCCTTGCCCAGCACGGATTTGGGTTTCGGAATGCCGGGAAGCAGGAAGTCGGATTCCGCCCCGCTGTTCTGCCCTCCTTTTTCCTTGTATTTCTGCAGGACGCCGATCCCCTCCTTGTTCTGTTCGGCTTTCCTTGAAATTATTTCCAATTCCACATCTGCAAAGACAAAGGACTTGTCGGGCCCCATGATGGGGTCCATGATCTCGTTCTTTATCTTGGTCTCGACCTCCTTGCGCATGGAATCCTGTTTCGCCAGGAGGGAAATATCCATGGTCTGAGCCCCGGCCATGGGGAACAGGCCCGCGAGCGGAAGGAAGGATAAAAAAATAAAATTCGTTCTCATATGACCGTACGATACTATTTTACTTTTATCCCGTTACAAAAACATTACATAAATATTCATAAAATGATAGAAGGTTAGAGGGTTAGAGGAAGGAGTTTCCTTCTTCAAACCCTCCAACCTTCCAATCTTCTAACCCTCTTTCTCCCCCCTTCCGCCTTACTGCACCTGTTTAAGGAAATTCTTGACCATGGTGTTGTTGGGGTTTATCTCCATGACCCTTTCCCACATTACCTTCGCTTTATCCTTCTTGTCCATGAGGTAGAAGGCGCTGCCCATGATCTCCAGCGCGGTCTCGTTGTTCGGCTCCAGGTCCAGGATGTCCTGCGCGCGTTTCATGGCGAGGTCGTACTTGCCGTCGTAGATGGACTGCCTGGCGTCATAGGTCCGCTGGTCTATGTAGGTGAAGATCTCGGGCCCTTCGGGTTTGCGGGTCTGCTCCGACACATTGGCCTCTTTCTCTATCATGTTGAGCAGCGAGAGGAGCCTGTCGTTCTTGGGGTCCTTGTTGAAAGCGTGCCGCAGGATATTGACGGAATTCCTGAGGTCTTTGCCGTCCACATAGGAGATGATGGCCCTCCTGGTCAGGGTCGGAACCTCTTCCCCGCCGGTGGAGTCCGGCACGAAATCAACGGCGTTCTGGAGGCGGGCGAGCATGCGCTTGATCTCGGTGTTGCCGGGATCGGCGTCGATAGCGGACTTAAGCTTCTCTATAGCCCTGGTGAAGTAGCCGGATTTGAAGTACTGGAGCGCCTGGCGGACGATCTCGCGGATCTCGCGGTCGTGCTTGGCCCTGTTGGAAGCCCCCATGCGCATTGTTACCGAAAAGCGGGTGATGGTGCCCAGCGCATGCACGCCCTCGGCTATGTCAAAACCCAGATTTTTGTATTTCACGCCCAGGCCGAAATCCGCTTCCTGGATGCCGGGGGCGCCCATAACTCCGAAACGGAGCGCCGACCAGTACATCAGCCAGTATTCGCCGCCGAACCTCCAGTTCATGGCCGCCGTCTGGGGTTTTGAGATATCCAGTCCGAAGATAAGGCTGCCCTTGAAAAGGCTCAGGGCCTGCCCGAATTTGATGGTCAGCGGCAGCTTGTCGTCGGTATCGCCCGAAACCATGGAAACCACATTCTGCACGCCGAGGCCGGCCCTGTAAAGCTTTGAGAACCTGTTCAGCATGGAGACATCGATGGCGTTGAAGGAGTCCTTGGAGGTATCCAGGGTGCGGGAGATATTCTTGGCCATAATTCCGAAGGAAAGTTTTTCGGAGACATCGCGGCCCCAGGAGAAGGCCATGGCGCGCTCCACGCTGTCGAAAGTCCCGAGGGTCTTTATGTCCACGATCTCGTTGGTGGAGGGATTGGCGGTGATGGAGATCTTTTCAAAACCCACGCTTTTCAGCTGGGTCATGCCGACGGCCCAGGTGCCTCTGGAAGTGGTGGGCTGCGCGTAGGTGAAGAACGAAAGCGTAGTATCGGCGAACATCGAGGCCTGCATGGCGGTGAACTCTTTTTTCTCCACCAGCGTGAGCGCTGCCGGATTCCAGTAGGAGGCTGAGGCGTCGTCTACCACGGCAAAAAAAGCGCCGCCCATGCCGAGGCCCCTGGCGCCGGCGCCGTAGGACATGAACTGCCCCGGCAGGCCGCCGGACTGGGCGTGGAGAGAGGCTGAAGGCGCAAGGCTGAGGGCTGAAGCCAAGAGAAGGAACGAGGGAACGGAACCGAGAACGGAACGGGGAATAAAAAGCCCCGCGGAAAGGCCCGCACGCGCTGCGCGTACGACGGCGGCCCATAAATCCAGCGGGGCAAAAGCATTATATATAATGCGTTTCATTGTTTTCGGCAGCCTGACCCCCGCGGCCTTCGCGGGTCTGAGCTTTGCGCCGCCGGCTTTCGCCGGCTTTGCTATTATCGTAACACTCGCACATTACAACCGTGTTAACTAATTGTTCCTGATATATTATACCAGATATAAACCGTTTGTCAAGACCCACCCCATTGACATGTCAATTGGGCGGGCACTTGATAGTATACGCCAAAAACCGGCGTTTTTCAAGCCCCGTATTCGAATAAAATGTCGTAAAACGACATTTTATCGTACCCGACAAGGGGTTTATCCCTTTACCGCAAGGCAACCCCGCCCTTTAGGACGGGGTATGATAAAAATTTTTGCCTCAAAAATTTTTAATTTTTAATGGATCACGCCGATCTTTCTGATGATGATCTTGCTGCCTTTGGAACTGGAGGCTTTGATACGGGCTATATAACCGCCTTTGGAGACGAAACTGCCCAGATCGTTGCGGCCGTCCCAGGAAACGGCGTTCGGACCCGGCCTGCCGCCTTCAGCCCCGCTGGAGAAAGTGAATTCCTTGACCACATAACCCAGGAGATCGTACAGCGTTATGGTGACTTCGGCGTTGTCCGACAGCGTGTAAGCTATAGCCGTCTTGCCTTCCGCCCCGCCTTTTCTCGGGTCGAACGGATTGGGATAGTTGCGCACATTCGTAAGCACGGAGGCGAGCACTCCGGTGGTGACCGGCGCGTCAAGAACGGACCAGGCGGAGTAAACCCCGGCGTTGCTCACGGCGCGAGCCCTGTAGAAGAAGAACATATCCTTGGGCCTGGCGGTTTCACCCGGGAACGCGGAGCTTCCGACAAAATACGAGGGGACCCTGGCCGGCACCAGGCCCAGGGGGCGCCAGACGATATTGGCCTGCAGATCGGAGACCGCCCCGCCCCTTTCTTGGATCTCGTAGCCGGCCACGCCGGACACCTGCTGGCTGGAAGGCGTCCATTTGACCTCGTAAGTGGTCTGGTCCGGAGCGCCGGCGGACACCTGCGCCTTCGGAACGCCGGGTATGGTAGGAGCGGCGGGATCGAACCTGAAGACGAACAGCGGCCTTACCGAGGAAACGACGACGGTTGAACCGGCGATCGTCACGAACCTGGCGCTGAAGATAGCGGCGTCGTCCGACACGGGTTCGCCGCCCAGGGGGGAGCCCAGATGCGCTATGGGCGACGAGCCCCTCAGGCCGCGGCCCGAATCGGTATCGGAAGGCACTACTTCAAGCGTATTGGGCGAACCCGTGACCCGGCGCAGGCGCATGATCTCGCTGCCCACATAGATCAGACCCGGCAGCTGGAGCTTGGAATCGTCGTCCACCGTAAGACTGACGTCGGTAACGCCTATATTTTTGGTCAGCCGCGCGCAGTTGGGCACCGGCAGCGCCAGGCCGCTTATGGAAGCCGCGGTCACCGGAGCGCCGGAAGCGAGCGGGGCAAAGGCGCTGGCGCGCATCCCGGCCTTTATTCCCGACGCGGTCTCGCCTACGCGCCTCCAGGTGGCGCTAAGCGACGCGGGATCGTCATAAAACCGTCCGGCTGCGACCTCATAGTAGCCCTGCGAGGCGGAAACCGTCGGCAGGGTCGCCTTAAGGAGCTGGCCGTTCCCCACCCAGGAGGACGGCACGAAACCCTGACCCGGGGCGGGCACGAATTTGGTGAGGTCGAGCGTATCGGTTCCAAGCAGCATCTGCCGTTCCCCGGACATATTTATCAGCACCTGGTCCGGGATCCCGTCCTGGTTCAGGTCCACTTCCAGGACCTTATTGCCGACCATGTCGCTGGACGGGACCGGGTCTCCGATAAGAGAGATCCTGTTAAGCCGCGGATCCGCCCCGGTGGAGAAGTTGTCGGGCACATGGTCCCCGTTGATATCCAGGAGAGGGGCGTCCTTGGGGCAGTTGGCCAGCCATTGCGAACCGTCCGCGCAGATCCAGCGGGTCTGGTCGGGCAGATAGTTATTGAGGGCGTCCTTGCAGATATTGTTGCGCACGAAAGCCGGATCTTTCCCGTTATTGCAGTTCACGGGGTCGATCTTGGCGAAGGCGGGATAGCCCACAGCGTTGTCGGGAATGCCGGGCCCGGCCAGCGTGATGATGACCGGCAGGGTATCGGTATCAACCGCCACCGCGGGAACGACCAGCGGCGCTATCTGCACAAGTCCCGAAGCGACGGGGGGTTGTTTTACGGAATCCGGGACCGCGCTCAGCTCCGCCAGGCCGCCGGGCCCTCTGATGTCGCCGTAAGAAGCCAGTTTAAGGCCCACGGAATGGCCTATCACCGCGTTCGAGGCGCCTATCGTGCCGAGGACGAAAATAATGCTCCTGGAAGCGTCCACGCGCAGCCGCGGCAGGCCGCCCGAAACTATGTTCACGGTGGCTATTCCCAGGCTGAAAGCTTCGCTTCCGCCGGCCTGATAAAGATGCGTCGCCTTGCCTATAAGAGTGTCGCCGGCGCTGTAAGTGCTGTTGCCGTCGGAATCCAGGTACAGGCTTACCGAGATCAGATCGCAGGCGGAAGCGTCCGCGCAGTAGCCGCTTCCCGTCTGGGTGAACCTGAAAGCGCCCAGGTCCACCGAGCCCTCGTTCGTCTGGATATCCAGCCGCATGAAGTTAACATCCCTGGAACCGGGCTCCACGGCCACCGGGGCGAGATTCACTCCGGAAACCTTAAGAATGGTCCCGCCTATCAGGACATTCACCGTCTCGAACGGCAGGGCCTGCGTCGTGGTTCCGTTGGGCAGCTGCGGGAACTGGCTTACCCCCACATTCACGCTGCCGTTGACCAGTTTCACGATCGGAGAATCCACCACTATGGCGTTCGGACCCGGGATCTTGACGCCCACGCCGTTGCCGATCATGGCCGAATCCCCTATATCATAGGCCAGGAAATAGGTCTGCTGGGAAGGGGACAAAAGCTGCGGGGTGCCCAATTCCAGCAGCCTGACCCTGTTGTTGTCGTCCGTCTGCTCGAAGAAATCGACTTTTTCCACCACGGCGCCGGAGGAGACGGACATGGCGGGCGTGGCTGAAACCCCCAGGATGCCGCTTCTGGAGGTTACGCGCAGCGAGGCCGCGGAGGTGGAGATGGAGACATAATGCATCAGTTCGATATCGGAGAGCAGGATGTCGCCGCTGGACGGGAAGCCCGCGGTCGAGACGACCGCCAGGTCGAAAGGAACGACGGCGGCGCTTGAGACCGCGGCGGAGAGGACGGTCCTGGGACCGGAGATCGGCTGGTCGGACGCGTCCAGCACATCGTTGGAGTTCACATCGCGGAACACCCTGATGAACTTCACATCCCTGTTGCGGCCGTAAGGCTTCGTCACATCCGAGGAAGAGCCGGTCTTTTCCACCATCAGCCTGCGCCAGGTCGCCTGCGAAGTGTCGGTCTTCATATTAAAGCGCAGGACGGGGACCAGGGGCTGGCCCTGGCCCGCGGCGGGCGCGGAGGCGGAGACATCGTTGACGCCCATCGTGATCACGCTGGGGGCCTCCACTATGGTATCCAGCGTGGAATTGGCGGGGAACACCCCGGCCGCGGACACGCCGTCGGGGATCGCGACATTGAAATAATCGGTGCCGCCCACCGACAGGCCTATGGTTTTTCCCACCTGGCCGAATTCCGAGACATCCACGGTGACATAAAGCACCGTGGGGTAGGAGCTTACCACCACCCCCTGGTTGAATTTCACCGTGGTGGTCCTCTTGTTGAAGAAGTCGTTGCCGGCCGACAGCAGATTCGTGTAAACGCCGGCCACCGCGCCGGTGTCGTCCTCGACGCCGTTATTGGCGGGATCCAGCCACACCTTCACATTGACGAGGTCCGAATCCACGCCCGTGCCCGTCAGGTCCAGTTTCATGGAGTCGAGTATGGCGGTGTTTTCCATGGGCTTGGTCTTAAGCTCCACCCTGAGCAGAGCGACCGTTTTTTCGTTCTGGAGGACGGAACCGGAGCCCACATTGCTCACCGCGATGGTCAGCGTATCCGTGGTCGGCACGATCACGAAATCGGGGCCGGCCACGGGCGTGGACACCACCACGGAATGGCCGACGCCGGCGGGGCCGGTAACAACGGAGAAGGGGCTCTGGCCGTCCAACTCCACGCCCGCCACCTCGTTAAGATTGGCGGTCCCGGGATAGGAGAAATCGGCCGTGGGGTCCACATCCAGGGTGACGAAGAAGGTGACCGGGGAAAGCAGTTTCCTGATCAGCACATAATCGCGCCCGCTCTCGCCCAGCACAACGGTGGACAGGGAACCGGAGAAGGTCCCGGTGCCGACCTGCAGATCGGCCACAGGCTCTCCGTTGGAATCCAGGTTAAGGATGCCGTCCCCGTTCATGTCGCGGAAGATCCTGATCCTGGAGATGTCGGTGTCTTTTCCGTTGAGCGGATCCGGCCGCGTGCGCCTGAACTTTATCCGGTTGACCTGGATCTCGAAGTCGGAAGCCGACATCCTCATCACGAAGGCGCCCCTGTATTTCTGTCCCTGCCTGACCTCGGTCCCGACGATAGCGCCGGAAGAATGCGCAACGGGAATGCTGCCGATCTGCCCCCTTGAAACGCTCTGTAGGGCGTTGGCTATCACGCTGGTGTAACCTATGATCTCGTTATCGACCAGCGCGTAGCCGGAGGCCGGCATCCCGAGGGTGGAAGAAACTATCCAGGCCCCTTCCGTGCCGGGGTTCGCCGCGATATCCTGCGCCAGCCTGCAGGCCGGGTGCGCAACTCCGGCCGTGTCGGAGAACACGGGATCCGCCGCCACGGTCAGGACCTGCGGCTTGGGAACTATGTGATGAAGCGCGGTTTCGAAGGTGAAATCAGCGGGCCTCTTGTTGGGTTCCGAGATGGAGTCTTCGAGCGGCGCATCCAGGCCGTCGTTGATCACCGGGAAACTTTGGGTCTCAAGAACGAGGCCGAAGGTCCGGGGTTCGCCGGTCACGGGGTCCGTGGGGACCGCGGTGTCGTTCATGTCCAGGGTAAGCAGATAGTCCGAACGGGCGGAGAAGATCCTCTGCACCGTAGCCGTGGAAGCCCCGAATTCAAGCTTCGCCAGCAGCAAGCCGCCCCCGGTGTTGAACGCGGCGGAGGCCACGAAAAGATCCCCGGCGTCCACCTGGTAATTATGGTTCATGTCCTTATAAAGGCCGATACCGTTGGCCTCGTCGGCCGCGAACCCGTCGCTTACGGCGGTCCCGGTGGCCCTTACTATCAGCCGGCGCCAGAGCGCGTCGGATTTTTCCACCGACATGCCGAAGGACGCCACCGCCTGCCTGGTGGCCCCCTGCATAAGCTCCAGGGCGGAGTTCACATTGGCGGGCGCGATATAGACCTGGTCGGGGAATTCCGTGATGGTTTGCAGATACGCGTTGGTGAGCGCGGGCTGGATGCCGATGTTGTGATAGTCCACGATATCCGGCCAGATGACATTGAAGTAGTCGGTGGTCCGCATTTCAAAGCCGAGCCTCACCTGCGAACCGACCGAGGCCAGGTTGGAAAGGTCATAGGCCAGGATATAGTTCTTATCGACGGTGGTGATCTCGGCGCCGGCAAGGCCCCGCGCGACTTCCCCCGTAGTGCCCCTGAGCCTGACGCGGGCCTGGCCGGAAATTTCAGTGCCGGCGGGCCAGTTCCTGGCGGTGGTACCGTCCGCCCCGCGGACAAGACCGGTAAAGCGTTTCAACGCCTCATTATAACCGTAGTAATAGACGACTTCCTTACCGGCCTCGTCGGTCTGGTCGTCGCCCAGCACCAGCCTTCCCGGGGCGAGCGGCGGCAGATAAGGCTCTTCGGCTGGCTTCAGGAAGCCTATGCCTTTGAAAACATTAAGATCATCCACCTCAAGCCAGCCGGCCTCTCCCAAGGCGAGGCCGGTGGAAATATGCGTCTCCGGGAAGGTCTGGATCTCGCCTTCCGGCGTCACCAGTTGGTCGGTGCCCGGCTCAAGCAGGCCGTTGGCGTTGATATCATAATAGATCTTGATATCCGCGACATCCGAGGCTTTATTGTTCTTCACGCCGCCCTGGGTGGAATGGCTCCAGCGGTCCAGCTTGATCCCGGTGAGCACGCCCGCGCCGTGGTTGGTATTCAGGGTCAGCTGGGCCAGAGCGGTATCGCTGGACCCCTGCACTTTGGCCTCGGTGGCCAGATTGACCTTGGCGGTCACGCGCACGGTGTCATAGGTCGGGACCACGGCGACGAACGAGGACTGCATCACGGTGAAGCCCGGCGCCTTGCCGGTGCCGGCGACCGGGAAGATGTTGCCGGAATTCACGACGGCGGCATGGGTCTTGCCCAGGCTGGCCGAATTTGAATAATCGAAGACCACATAATAGGTCCTGGTGGAAACGCCTATGTAGCCGCAATTGGCTTTATCCACTATGTTCAGGCTGACGCTGCCTCCGGCGAAGGTGGAGGGGTTGTTCGGATCCGTGACCTCGGTGTCGTTGCCGGTCTCGAACACCCCGTTGCCGCCGGCGCTGTTCTCGCACCCTTTGGGGTTCGTGTCCATGAACAGGCGCACGGCCACGATGTCGCCGTCCGCGCCCTCGCTCCCCAGGTCGCTTATACGGTTTACGGTTATCCTGTCCAGCACGGCGTTGAACTCGTTGGTCCAGAGCGGGATCCTGAGCATACCGGCGTATTTCTGCCCCTGGGCCGCGACCGGCGACTGGACGCCGTCCACGAAGGCGGCGATATTGATCGAAGTGGAGCCTGACACGGTATAGATCTGGGCCGGGGCCCTCTTTACTGAGGTGGTGGAGGTCTGCATCTCGAAATTATTCACGGCCACCGCCACCTCCGCCGTTACGGAAGACACCACCACATGCTGGTTCGGCGCCTGCAGCGCCAGGCCCAGCGTCCTTTCCGTGCTCAGATCGGCCGTGGCGGAGATCCTCACGGCCAGGAAATAGTCATGGCTGGCTTCGGTCACCAGGGATTCCACGGGGAACTTTGTATCCAGGTCCTTGATCAGCCAGTAGGTCCCGTTCCAGTCCGCTATGGTAGCCGAGCCTATAAGCACGTCCGGGTTGGTACACTTGCCCTGCAGGAAAGCCTCGGGAGGGCAGAAACTGCCGTTGGAACTGGAGTCCCAATATAGTTCCAGGCTTTGCAGGTCCGACGCTGAAAGGTCGCCTTTCTTAATAACCCTGAGCTCTTTAAGGCGCGCCGTAAGGCCGGAACCCGCCGGCTGGGCGCGGGCGGAAAGCTTCCACATCATCACGGGATAGGTGGGGTCCACGACTCCGGAGCCCTGGTACAAAGAGGTCATGCCCGCATAAATCGTGCCGGAAAGCGTCGTCTGTTTGGCGGCGCTGCCTTCCGGCGCCATGTCCGTGGGCTGGATGACTATGCCGCCCACCACCACATCCGGGTCGGAATCGGCGCCGACGGCCGGCGGGTAGAAGCCGGCATGGCCCCAGAACCGGCCGGCGTCGCCGGTGTAGCCGAAGATCTTGGCCGGATCGTTATCCGCAAGGCCGGAGGTGGCGTAGTCCGTGACACTGATCTTCAGCGAAGTGGTCATCAGGTCGGAGCGGATGCCCAGCAGCGGATACACGCCCGCGTCACCGTCGGCGTCGCCCGCCGGCGAGAAAATATAAGTGGTGGTGGGCGCGGTATTGGTCGGAGGATCGTTGACGCTTACCTCGCGGTTCATGAGCGTGGCCGACGAGGAAGAAACGCTGAAGATCACCTTGCCGGTATAATACTGGCCGTTCTGAGGGTCGCCCCGCGCGATATTGCCGAAACGGTCGCGGGCGTTGACGCCCCAGACGGCCTGGGCCCCGTCGACCGTCCTGGTGGCGAACAGGACCTGGTTGGTGTCAGTGACCTTCAACGGGTGCGCCGCGGTAAAATTATGATGGATCGAGAAATAAGCGGCCCGCGCCGGGGTTATCACGACCTCCTGCTGCGTGCCGGCCAGGTCCTTAAGGCCGGCCCGGGAGGAAAGCTTCAGGGTATCCGTTCCGGCTGTCTGGTCCCAGACATACAGCGAGATGCTGGTGTTGTTGGGGTTGATATTGGTTATATAGTCCGCAATGCTCAGGTCCGTCCAGTCGGCGCTGACCGCCAGCGGCCTTGTAGGATCCTGACCTATGACGAGCCGCTGCTTCTCGCCGGAGAATTTAAGCCCGGAAGTGAACGTGCAGCTGGTGGCCGCGCTCGTGGAAGCGACATTGTCGTACACATCCCTGAGCTGGACCGTGACCTGGGTCGGGATCTCCACCCTTGTATCGTCCGAGGGATCCTGCGGCGTGCCGTTGTTCCCTGTGACGGCATACTGGATAGTGCTCCCCGCTATAAGCCTGCGCACGGGGGTGAGGAAGGTGACATGGTCCGGATCGTTGGCGTTGACGGTATAGGGCTGTTCCACCATGTTCAGGCCGCCCATGGCGGGCACGGTGACGGTGGAGACCTTGGCCAGCGTATCGTTAAGGTAGAAGTTGACCGTGGACTCGCCGCCGCGCAGCCTAAGATAAGAGGAAGCCGGATTGCCGGCGGGGACCGAGGTGTCCAGCGGGGAGGCGAAGATCACGGTGCCGGTGGAATTGGACTGGACATCGAAGATTCTGTCCACTCCGGCGGGTTGCGGACTGGCGTTGCCGAACTTATCCTGCACCTGCAGCATGAACGCCTGGGAAGTGACCCCGGCGGTGAGCGTCCTTAAGGTATTTACCAGAGACAACCTGCCGCCCAGGGAATTGGCCCTGGCTATCACTTCCTCCGACTGGGTCGCCGCGGTCCAGATGGGCACGGCCGGGACCTCGGCCTTGATCGTGGGCATAGAGGCGGAGGAAGCGCCGTAATCATAGGAAGCGCGGGTGTCCAGGTAATAGAAGGTCGTGTAATACTGTCCCAGGGGGATGGTGATCGCGCCGGTGGAATCGGCGAAAGCGGGAGGATCGTCGGAAGCCACGGCGGAGGTCTGCGAGAAACCATAAGCGTCGAAATAACCGCTGGGGGTCCTCGAAGAGGAGAAGACCACGGTCACCGGCATCGTGGAAGGCGTCGGGTTCTCGAACGAATCCCTCAACTGCACTTCCAGCAGGTTAGCCAGGCCGAACACGGGGTCCAGAGGTTCGCCGGCCTTAAAGACTTTTTTCGCGTTGTCGAAACTCAGGTGATCCGTGGGCTTGGGGTCCACCCTAAGGGCGTGGACGGCATTGGCCACGGCGGGGCTGGAGAAGAGATTACCGGCGGTTACCGTCCAGGTGGAGCCTCTGCCGTCGGTAAGCGGAACGGAAGCCATGGAGTCCTTGTAGAAGAAGGAAACCGTGGTGGAATTCGGCGACGGGCAGAGCATGGCGTCCGGCAGGATACAACCGTCGGGAATGGAGACGGTGGTGCGGAAACTGTTGTTGCCGGCGTCCCGGAAACCGTAATTCCAGGGGGGCTGGGCGGGATTCGTGGTGGTGGCCAGCGCGAAATTGGAAAGAGAATGGACGGTAACTTCGGCCCCCGGGATGCCGAGATTGAGGTTCGTAAGCCCGACCACCACCGGATTGCCGAAGTCGTCAAGCCGCTGCACCGTATAGGCGGCCAGGTTTCCGGCCGTTACGGCGTTCCCGGCCGGGACCGAAGAGAACACTGCGCGTGTGGCGTCGCCGCCTATGGTGGTGAATCTGGGACTTACATTCTGCGCCATCGAATCGTAATTCCCGCCCGGAGCCGGAGCGGTGCCCAGCCAGACGCGCGCCGTGGTTCCCGTGGAAGCGGTGTTCACGAAATACCAGACGGCGGTGGAAACGCCAACAAAGCCGTCTGAATCGGTATAAGCCGTGGTGGAGGTTCCGACATCCGCATAACCGGCGCCGAGACGGATCACGCCGGACTGCGCCGCGGGCTGGGGGTCGACCACCGCGATATAGACCGTGGTCCCGGCCAACTTCACGGCATTATCATAGGCGTCGACCGTCTGCGCCTGGAGCCTGACCCTGCCGAGGGTGGCCGGCGGATTGGTGGTAATGCCGGCCCTCACCTCGACATCGGCGGCGTCCGGGGTATACCGCTGGCCTATAAGGTTCGTCCCGCCGCTGAGCACGCTCACCTTTTCCGCCGTGGGAGGGCCGGGATTGACGGTTATAGCCGGCCTGAGGGAATATCCCGGCGCCTCGGTGCGTTCGGTGGAAATATCCGTGGCCGGAGACACGACCCCGGTCTGCTTTATCCTCACCCAGCGCGCCGGAGGCGAGGCCTGCTTTAGTTTGAAGGCCGAGGCTATCACCATCGAGCCTTTATCCGCCGCGGAGAAGAACTGCCCGCCCGCGACCTCGGGGGTCTGGGTCGGATTGGCCGGGCTGGGGCTTTCAGCTTCCAGCTCGATCGTTGAAAGACAAAGGTTGGACCCGGTGGACAGGACATTATGATATTTATCGTGGGCCGTCACCCTCACGTCGAAGACATCTCCGGCGCCGACGGTTCTGGTCCACTGGGGAATGGGACCCGTGGTTCCCGTGGAGGCCAGCAGGTCGTCGAATTCGAAGTGATGCAGCACGCCGGGGTGGATCTCCCATGCGGCGCTGGTCGCGGAAGAGATCGCCGCGGGAGAGACCGTGCAGGTGGCGCCGACCACATAATCGGGCATGGCGCGCCTGGGGAACACGCCGTCGCCTGACAGCGGCGAGAAGGAAACCCTGCCGGAGGACATGTCTTTGGCGGTAAGCGTTTCCGTCAGGTCTATCTCGTCCTTCGTGGTTTCCAGCTTGACCCTGGGCTGGAGGCCCGGGTCCCGCACGCGGTTGTAATAGGCGTCCACAAGGTCCACCGTCACGGAAGCATAGAGCCCTTCCGTTATGGTGAGAATGCCGGGCGTCCCTTTCTTCCCGGGAGGCGCGCCGGCCAGAGGGGCGCCGTTCTCGTCCACTTCGGCCGGTTTTCCCTCCACGGCGGTCTCGCCGGGCAGAAGGACCATAAGCCTTACCGGCGCGGACGACTCGGCAAAGAACAGCGCGCTTTGATTGGCGGCGTTCGGGGCGCCGTTGGCCCCGAAGCTGTTATCGGGGTTGGAGGCGAAGATGACATGGTCCGCGGCCCGTGTCCGAAGCGTTACGGAGAGGTCCTTGGTCCCGTCGGAATTGAAGGTCGTGGTGGCCGGCGGGGCGTCGAACTTGTCCGTGGTGGCAAGATACACGTTCCCGACGCCGCCGATGGTGTTGAAATAATTATCCACCACCCTGGTCTTCACGGTGAACGGCACGCCGGCGAAGATGGAGGGGCTCAGCGCCGTGGAAGTGGACCCGATAAGCTTGCCCCCGAAGGGATAAACGCCGTTGCCGGGGTCCGCGGTTTCCCACGGCATAAGGAGCTGGATGCCCGCCGGAGCGCTCGGGACCACGGTGAAGGTGGACGGATTCACCCCGGACGGATTGGTGGGCGGGTCGGTCTTTCTTCCGGCATCTATCGGGCCGGTACCGTCGTAGGCCGCCGTAAGATACTGGCCGGTCGCGGCGCGCCTGAGAATTATGTTCGGCACATCCACGAAGCCGGAATTGTCCATCTGGACCACATAGCCGGGATTATTGCCGAAGGTGTCGTTGGGCGCCCTTACCGTTATGTCCTCGCCCGAAATGGCGCCCGGGGTGACGTTGAAATATCTGTCGGTCACATATACCCTCACCGCGAAGCCGGCGCCTACGGTTGCGGTGCTGAGCTCCGCCGCGACCGCCTGCCTGGCCAGCGCATAGCTGGTGGCGCCCTGGTTAAGGACCTCGCCGCGGCCCAGGTGTATAAGAATGATCCTGGAGGAGGTGCCGGGCACCACGGCGAACTGCTGGGAAGAGCAGTTGGCGTTGTCGGCGGAATCCTTAAGGTCCAGCCCGTCGGGGATCTCCGCGTCGTAAGCCATGATCTGCGCGTTGCCCACGGCGCGCGTCATGCTTACGGTGAAAGCGGCGGAACTGCCCGACACGCTCTGGGCCGGAGGGATCACCGCGTTCGGGTCCGTGGCGGCCAGGCTTATCGTATCCGCCGCGCTCCTGGCGGAGACCATGTTCCAGAAGCTGTCGGTCACCCGCACCTGCACGGTGAAATCAGCGGCGGCGGGCTGCGGAGACGGGAGGCAGCCGGCCCCGCCTTTTTTGCCTGTGGCCGTCCCGGGGTCCGTGCATTCGCCCGGCACCAGGGTCTGGATCCTGTCCTCGCTGTTAGGGACCACGGTAAAGTTGGAGGAGTCCGCTACGGCATTGGGAAGCGCGCCCGAGGTCCGGGTGACCGTAAGTTTGGCGTCGGTGATGATCGCGTCCGGCACGGCGTAATTGGAGGACCTTCTGGCCGTCCTGGGGCAGATATTGTTTATCACGGCGAACCCGTTGACCAGGGTGAACGGACCGGGCGGGTTCACATCGTTGGGGTCGCTGGTGACGGCGGTCACCACGGTATCCGGGGTCCAGTCCACGAAATTAAAGTAGTCGTCCACCGCGTAAACGCCGGCGGAATAGCAGCCTGATGTGGTGGCCGTCGCTATGAACACGGGACCGGAACGGCCCGCCGCGCCGGTATTCTTGCCGTTCACCTGAACCTCGGTCGGCAGGGTCACGACCAGCTGCGTCGGTTCGTTGGCCACGACCGTGAAGGTGGAGGATACATCCGGCAGATAGCCGTTGACCGAACCGCTTTCGGCGGCCGTGAGCGTATGTCCTGTGGCGGCCGCGCGCAGCGAGAAGTTCATAGCGGCCAGGCCCTCGCTCACCGACACGGCGCCGGGATCGAAGAAGAAGCCGTAAGCGCCGGAAGGCGTAAGCCGCACGCCGGCGCCGGGATGGACCTTCACCCGGTTATAGAACCTGTCCACCAGGTAAACCTGGGCCTGAGCGATCACGCCGGCCGTGGAAGGCCATACGCCGGGGTCGGAGAAATCCGGAACGCCGGAAACGCCGGCCTTGCCGCCGGACAGCGGTTGGCACAGGACGGCGTCGTCGCATTTGCCCTGCGTGAGCATCTGGCCGGGCAGGACAACATGGAATTTATAAGGCGCGGCGGGGCCCGTGTATACCGAGGACGAGTCGCTTACCAGGTAGCTGGTGGTGCTTACCGCGGTTATGGTCACGGTTGATTCCGTCACAAGCGCGGGCCAGAACACGGTGGAGCCCGCCGTCAGTTGGAGCGTGGACGGATGTACATCGTAAGGATCGGAAGTTTGCAGATATACCTGCGTCTGTTCGCCCGTCACGATATTAAAGTAAGGATCCACCGCGCGCACCGTCACGGGGAAGGCGGCGCCCGCCGTCTGGGTGCTGACGGAACCCTGCTTGCCCAGGGCGCTGCCGGGCAGGGGCGTTTCATTAGGCAGCAGGAGCTGCAATTTTACCGGCGAGGACGAATTGACGGTGAAGTAGTCCGAATGGGCCACGGGAATGCCGTTATCCGTGTTGTTCTTGGCCATGAACCTGGCGCCCGCGCCGGTTATGGTGGAAGTGGCGCGCTTAAGGGTGAAGGTATAGTTCGTGGTCCCCGACTGGAGCGCCGTTTCCAGGAACTGCGGCAGGCCGTAGGGATCGTTCTCGATCTCCACCCGCACCACATCATTCAACGGCAGCGCGCCCCTGAGCGGGACCACGTTGTAATAATCGTCCACCGCGTTGACCGTGATGGTGTAGGGGAGGCCGGCTATCCAGGGGTCCGGCGAGCCGGTCTTGCCCGCGGCCCCGCCCGGATCCGCGGTTTCGCCCGGCAGGAGGACCTGCAGCCGCGTATGCGGCGCGGGGTTGGCGATTATGGCCGGCGAGGTGGAGGCGTTCAGGAGCGGGAAGGTGACCGATTCCGCCCGCAGCTGCCAGCCCGTGGTCGTGCTGGCCTGGATGAACCGCCAGTCCGTCAGGGAGGACCCGACGACGGTGAACACGCGGGGGTCCGGATTGACGGCGTTATCCTTCGGATCCTGGGAAAGCAGCCGGACCGAACCCGTGAAAGCCGGCGCCAGGTTCCAGAAATTATCCACGAAGCGCACCGTCACGCTGGATTTGGTCCCCGTTATCCAGGCTTCCGGAGAGCCGGTCTTGCCGCCCGCGGTAAGGCCGAAATCATAGGGGGGCTTGCCTGGGACCGCGGTCTCGCCCTGTACAAGGAGCTGGAGCTTGGACACGGCGCCGGGGACCACCGGGATGTTCTGCGTCTCTTCCCATACGCCTCTTGAGAAGGCGCTGGTGGTGCTGAGAGCCACGACCCTGCTCAGTTTGGATTCGCCCGTCCTCAGGATGACCTGGTACGAAGTCGTTCCACCGACGAGGTAAAGGGCCGTGGACACGGCCGTGGCGTACTGGTCGTCGTAGATCGTCCCGGCGGGGTTGAACGAAACCTGGACCAGGGCGGCGGTCGAAGTGTCCCAGTTATAGGAATTATCCACGGCGTAAACCGTCACCGTGGAGACGGAGCCGGCGGTCACCTGGGCGGGCGCAAAGCCCGCTTTCTTGCCCATGGACGCCGCGTTGCCTTCCTCAAGAACTTCGCCGTAAGCGAGGATGATAAGGCGGTCGGCCGGCGCGCCCTGCACGGGCACGGCTGTGGAAACGGAGTCGGAGTAGAAGGAGCCCTCGCCGGTGGAAGCGGTTATATTCCAGCCGTCGGGGTTCCCCGAAGGAATGCCGTCGCCCTTATAATTGCGGGTGTGCAGGATAGCGCCCGTAAAGCCGGCCTTGCCGTTCGTCGTCGCGGACGAAGGCAGCAGCCTGAGGTCGTCGAAGGGATCGTTGGAGGAAAGCCTGATCGTGGAAGCGGCGTTCTGCTTCCTGTTGAAATAAGCGTCGGTGACCTTTACCTCCACGGTAAAGTTGCCGCCGGCAGTCCTGGTGGAGGCCGAGCCGGAATAGCCCAGGGCGCTGCCCGGGTCGAAGGTGAGCCCGGGCACAAGGGCAAGCAGTTTCACGGCGGCCCCGGCCGTCACGCTTATGGACGGGGAGACCGACGGCGACAGGTATGAGCCGTTGGAGGTGGAGGCCGTCACCCGCCACGGGCCGGTGGAAATATCCGGGTCGTCCGTAGCCGTCCTGAACACCAGGTCGAAGGTGGTGGCTCCTGCCAGGAGATTGCGCACCGGCGGCGGCACGGAGTAAGGGTCGGTGGTCTGGACTCGCACCGCGGTATCCGTGGATATAAGGTTGTAGAACCGGTCCACCGCCCTTACCGTTACGGTGGACGCCGTTCCGGCGACGGCGGTTTCAGGCGCGCCAAGTTTGCCCCCTCCCGGCTCGTTTCCGGGATCGTAGGTTTCGCCGGGCATGGTGACCAGCAGCCTGTCCGTGGTGGTGGCCGAGACCACTATGTAAGGGGAAGTCGAGGGCGCGACCGAGAGGGCGCTGCCCGCCGTGGTGGAGGCGTAGATCTTCCAACCGGGCGAGGTGTTGGCTATCTTGAAGTAGAAGTTGTCGAAAGTATCCTGGCCCGTAGCCAGCGCTTTACTGAGCGGCACGCTGGCGTATTTGTCATCGGTCAGGATCTTTACCGAGGGCACAGAGGCGGGGCTGTAGATCCTGTTATAATAGGCGTCCACAAGCCTCACAGCAAGGGTCATGGAGGACCCGGCCGCCTGCATGGCGGCGGGATCCGGTGTCTTCCCGCCTCCGGCGACATTGCCGGGCTGGAAATTCTCGCCGGGAACGGCCATAAGCAGCGCGACGGGCGTGTTGGGGTTGACCGGCACATTGGAAGAGGTGCCGAAGAGAATATCGTAATTATTGTTCTGCCTGGCTATCACGCGGCTCACTGTCAGCGTGTCGGTGGAAGTTTTAGGAACGATGGTGAACTGGCGGTATCCGACCGAAAGCTGCGTGGCGGCGGGCTCGGAGTCGAACTGGTCGTCGGTGATAACGGTTATCTCGGCGTCCGTGGAGACCCTGTTATAATAGCGGTCCACGGCGCGAACATCGGCGGAATACGCGACGCCGGCCGTCCGGACGGACGGGGCGCCCTGTTTGCCGCCGGGGCCTCCGGGATAATATGTTTCCCCGGGCAACAGCACCTGCAACTGATAATAACTGGAGGCGTTCACCGTAAGGGCGCCGGTGGTGAAAGCGTCGAAACCGGGGACTACGGTGCTTACATGCAGTCTGACGGTATTGGTCGCAAAATTAAGGGTAAAGGGCGTACTTCCCAGACCGTTGTTAAGATCGATATTGTCGGGATCCGTTTCCGGGGCGGCGCCGGGGTTTTCCAGCACATTGAAGAATACCGTCGGAGCATTGCCCGCGCCGCCTTTGTGTTCGATAAGGTTGTAGTTCGAGTCCACAGCTCTGACCACGGCGTTGAACTGGACGCCGGCGGTCTGGGCGGCGGGCGCGCCGTTGGTATTGCCGAGACCGGGGATATAGATCTGCGGGTCCAGGGTGAGCAGCAGTTTGCAGGCCCCCGCCGCGCAATTCTCGTCGTCGTTCACGGTAAGCGCCGCCGAAGAGACGGCCAGGGCGCCTCCGGACATCTCGGCCGTCACGCGGCTGGCCGACGGCGCCGTGGCTTCTCCCGCCAGCGAGGTCCTCTCCGTCTTCATGATCAGGGTAAACGAGGTCGTTCCGCCGGAACCGGAGTCGGTCAGGGGCGTGGCGCGGCTCAGGGCGAAGGTATCTCCGACCGCGTCCGCCTGGTCGTCCGGGGTATAAACGCCGACCGTAGGCGCGGAGGCTACCATATTACCCCAGTTATCCGTCACATCCACGGTAACGGTGAACGGCAGGCCCGCCGTCTGCTGCTCAAGCGTCCCGGTCCTTCCGGCGGTGGTGCCGGGAGCTCTTTGCTGGCCCGGGGCCAGCAGGCGCAGGCTGGTGGGCACATTGGGCCTGAGCAGGGCTTCCGGCGTCTGATAAGAATTGCTGTTCAAACCGGTCGCGGAAACCGTGAAGGCGCGGCGCGTGCCGGTGGAGACGACGGCGGTGTAAAGCGGCAGATTGAACACGGTGGAGCTGTTCTGCAAGGTTTGTATGATGGGCGCGGCGTTAGGGTCGCCCGGAGTCAGGGTCACCTGGAGGCCGTTGTCGTTCACCGGGTTAAAGAAGGCGTCCACGGCGAGTACCGTGACCTGGGTGGAAACTCCGGCCGTCCAGTCGGCCAGGTCCGTAAGCTGCGAGGAGGTTTTTCCGCCCCATGGATTGCCGGGCGCGCCGCCGGCGCCGTAGGGAGCTTTGCCGGAATTAAGGCTTTCTCCGGGCATAAGGACCAGCAGCCTGTCCACGGAACCGGCGGCAACGGTCACGGGACGGCTTACGCCGCTCTTAAGCGGGTCCGCGCCGGGAGAGGTGGACACGGTTATCTGCCAGGAGCCCTGGGAAACCAGCGCGGCGTTAAAGTTGGTCGTGCCCGAGAACATCGGCCTTTCCGAAAAGCCGGTTTCGGAATCGTTGGGGTCCAAGGTCACCCCCTGCACATCGGCTGAGACATCCGTGCGCAGGTTCCAGTAATTGTCCACCGAGTAAACCCTTACCGTGAACGGCGCGCCGGCGACAGGGCCGTAGCCGGCGTCGGTGCGGCCTCCGACATAGCCGTAGTCGTAAGGCGGCTTGCCGGGGTCAGGCGTGTCGCCGGGCAGCAGCACCATCAGTTTGGCGGCGCTGGAGGAATTGACCACCACCGGCGAAGAGGTGGTATCCGAAACAAGGGCGTTAACGCCGGTCGTTGAAACGGTAATATTATGGCTCAGGCCCTCGCCTTTATAAAGCGTAAGCTGGAACACGGTGGTGCCGGAAACCAACGGCTGGGATACGCCCACGCCGGAGGCGTAAGGATCGGAAGCGGCCGAAAGCGAAACGGTAGGATTGGTGGCGGTAACTATGTTCCAGTAATCGTCGGTGACATCCGCCGTAACCGGGAACGCTATGCCGGCGATCTGGTTTGAAACCGTACCGGTCCTGCCGGCGGCGGAGCCGGGATCGGCGGACTGGACGGGCACAAGCACCCGCAGTTTGGTCGGATTGTTGGGGTTGACGGTTATTCCCCTGGTCGCTGGAGACACGATAGCCGAAGTCCACGGGCCGGAATAAGGAGCGCTGCCGCCGGCGCCGGTGGCTTCTATCACCGCGTAATTGGCGCCCGCCTGGGCTCTCTTCAGGGTGACCGTTTTCGTGCCGGTACCGTTTATCAGCGTCATGGAAGGCCCGCCGGTAAACACGGCGTAAGGATCGCCCCTGACGCCGAGCGTCACGGAAACATTGTTGGCCGGCACCACATTCCAGTTGTCGTCCACGGCCCGGACCGTGATGGAGAAACTCACGCCCGCAGTGGAGACCGAAGGCGCGGCGGCCATGTCTTTTCCATTGGGAGAACCGGGCAGCGCGGCCTCGCCCGGGACCAGGACCTGCAATTTGGTGCCGTTGCCGGGATTGACCAGAACGCCGCCGACGGCGTCCGAAACATAGTTGGAACTGGAGGTGGTCGCGACCGCCACGGTCCAGCCGGCGCCGGTATTGGCGGTCTTGAAGGTATGGGCTTTCTGAGTCTCATACCCGGGACTGGAGACCGTGCCCGTCTCATCAATGTCGTAGGTATCGCCTGTCGTGATCACAAAGTTCGCGGAAGGGTACCCCGCCGCCGGAGTGTTGAAATAACTATCCACCAGCTTGACCCGCGCGAAACCGGCGGCTGAAACGCCGGCGGTGGAGACGACCGGCGTCCCGGTCCTGCCGGTCGCCGAGCCGGGCGATTCGGCCTGGCCGTCGAGTATAAGCTGGAGCCTGGCGGGGACATTGGGGTCCACGCTGAACTCGTCGGAATCGTTCAGCGTAAAGCCGTCGCCTATGGCCTCCAGCTTCCAGCCTGAGACGGCGGCCCTGAGCGAGAAGGTGAAATCCGTGGCGCCGGCAAGGAGCGTCTGGCTCCGGGCCGGAGTTATATCCCCGGCGGCGCCGGAAGGACGGACCGGCATAAGCGTGACCTGGGTATCGGAGGACACGGGGTTCCAGTAAGAGTCCACGGACATGACCCGGACGGTGAACGGGTCTCCGGCCTTAGGCGTTCCGGACGCGAAGGCCGTGCCGGTCTTCCCGCCTTCGGTCCCGATGAACGAAACGGCCGTGCCGTTAGCCGCCTGGGGTCTGGAAGGCTCTATGGGGGAATTCCATCTGCCGGGCGCCGAAACCTGGTCGGGCAAAAGAACAAGGAGCTGGGACGCCGGCAGGGCGCTGAGCGTGAAGGTAGAGGAAACATTGTCGGCGAACAGCGAGCCGGGCGCGTCCATGTTCCTGGCCCGCAGGGCGGCGTCGGAGCGGGCGTTGTACATTTTTACGCGCTGCGCGGTGGTCCAATTGGCCCAGCCGTTAGCGCCCAGGACTATCGCCGAGGAAAGGACCACATAATCATTGGCGTCGTTGGATTCTATGCGCACGGTCGGAGTGGCCTGCGCGACCGTATTCCACTGCGCATCCACCAGGTGCACCCAGGCATTTATGCCCTGGCCCGCAGTCTGGGCGTCCGTAACCCCGGTCTTTCCCGAAACGGAGCCGGGAACGCGGGTTTCACCCGGCAGCATTATCTGGAGGCCGGCCGGCGCGCCGGCGGAAACTGTCCCGATAGAGGCGGTCTGGGTGGAAAGTTTCGTGAATGCGCTCATGTCCCGGCTGTAAACCTGGAGCGCCGGGATATCCACATCCCCGGAGTAAAGATGGGTATACGGCGCCCGTCTCTTGGGCGTGTACGCCGAAAAGCTCCTTGAGCCTGAAATAAGGTCGCCATTGGGGTACGCGGTGGCGTACGGATCGTTACTGCCTATGTTGACCGTTCTTGTTTCATCCGTCGCGATATTCCAGTAAGGGTCCACGGCCCTTACCGTTATGACCGAGGCCAACGGCGCGCCGGCGGTGAGCGGAGAGGTCGGGGAGCCGGTCTTGCCGGAGGCGTTGAAAATGCCTTCCACCCCCGTTTCACCAGGCATCACCAGTTGCAGCGCCACCGGCGAAGTGGAGCGCACCGGCACATTGCCCACGGAATTGGTATTATAGGCCGTCCCGGCCCCGCCGGTATCATAGGCGCTTATGGTCCAGCCGGAGGTTTTCCGGGTGACCATCCGCATCTGGAACACCCCCGTTCCGTCTTTCAGCACCGTGAGGGCCGGCCCGTAATTCCAGTTAGGCGTCTGTTCCGCGCCGCACAACGCGGTATTGCCGTCGTACGGGTCTTCGGTGCAGAACCTGACTTCGGGCATCACGGCCTGCTCTTTCGAGATAAAAGGATTCGAGCCGGGAACCACATTATAGTACTGGTCCGTCAGATTTACGGTCACTGAAGAAACCATGCCCGCGCTCAGGGTGGAAGGATTCAGGCCTATCTTTCTTCCGCCATTGGCCGTATTGCCGGGCTGGGCCTGCTGGCCTTCGGCTATGATTTGAAGGTTCACGGGAACATTAGGATAAACCGTTAGCGGATTGGGCGTGATATACCAGGTATTAGGCGCCGTCAGGACATACGGCGCGTCGGCCTCCACCCGCTGCGGGCCCGCCGTAAGGAAGGTGACATGAAAAACAGTGGTCCCCGAGACCAGCGGCTGGGAAGCCGCGGCCACGGCAAAGCCGTCATCCGGCAGCTTAAGGTCCGTCTCGAAGGTGGAACCGGGGTCGGTGTTATAATACTCGTCGACGGCGAACACGGCGACGGTGGAGCTTTGTCCGGCCAGCCAGGGGTCCGGCGTCCCGGATTTTCCCACCGGCGCCGTATTCTTGCCCTGAACGCGGGTTTCTCCCGGCAGGACCACTATCATTTTGTTGGCGGACCCCGCGGCCACGGTTATCTGACTGGAAGGATTGGCGGTCGGCGGCGCGCCGGCATAACCGGAAGCAGAAGCCGTATGGGAGCCCGCGGAAAGAAGAGTAGCGTTGACCGTGGTGGAACCGACGAAGGTAATCGCGCCCGGATCGGTATCGTAGGGATCCGAAGTGGTAACCGTGGTGGTGGTGGACTGGTACACCAGATTCCAGTATCTGTCGGTGAACTGCACTGTAAGACCGGTATTCTCACCTGCCGGTCTCGGCGACATCTGGCTTCCGCTGCGACCGGCGTGGGCGGTCATTTTTCCTGGTTCATGAGTTTCCCACGGGGCTAATATCATTATCCTGTCGGGAGCGACGGCATTGACGGTCAGATCCACCATGCCGACGATAAGTCCGTCCACAACTTTTAAGCGGCGCGTAATGCCATCGCGGGAAGCCCGTCTTAATCTGAGCTGACCGTCGAACTTTTTAACGCCATCATTTTCAGCGGGGAAAATTTCGGTCTTAGGCAGGCCATAAACATCGTCCACTAAATTATCGGGGTCCGGGGTTTCCGGACCCGCCATAGGCATTTCCTGATTGACCATAGAAAAGCTGGGCGTTCCGGTATACGCGAGGGCGAGCGCGTTCGCTGAGTCCACCGCGGTGACTTGCACACAATAATCCTGGCCTACGGCAAGAGTAGTTAAATCCGGTCCACCGCAGCCCATAGCTTTCACGGCGATATTAAATCTGGCGGCGCTTTCGGCTATCTGGATCTTGGGACCGGGCGCTATATCTCCATCACTCTGGGTATTGCCGGCGTTATCCACGCCGCGTACCCACAGAACATAGTTTTCACCCTTTACCCACTTTACCGCAGAGTTCGCGATGGAATTATCTTCCCAGAAGGTTTCATTATTCTGGGTATTGGCGTCCACCCACAACGGTGTGGCGCCGCCCGGGCAGATGGCGGCCGTGGCCAGGGTCCAGGTCGAACCGTTCCACAAATAGTCGGCGCCAGGATCGCAGCCGGAAGGTCCGTAAGCCAGCGGGCCTGCGTTGATATCCTTCGTCTTGTCCATCAGTACTATTATCTGGGTTTTACCCAGATGCCAGCCGGCCGTCCTCAATATACCGGAGCCTTTACCGGAGACAAAATCAGGATCGGAAGAATTGCCCTGGATGGTCTTGTCTGGCTGATAAGTGGAACCGTTGACCGGATCGGTGATATAAAAATTAGCCGAGCCGGGAGCGGTAGAATCGTATAGGAAATAGTTGCTCGAGACGCTGGTCTGAACATTCCCCACCGCGTCGGTGCCGGAGGAAACCACAACATAGTGCTTGCCTCCGCTGAAATTAAGCGCGGAAGTCGTGTAATCCCAAGTGCTTTGATAAATATGGTTCTGTAGAATGGACTGCCATGACGGACAGACGCCGCTGAAGCCGGAACCCGGTACGAAACACGGCCTGCCGGGGTCGTCGTAACTCTGTATCGAAACCATGATAGAAGCTATACCGGCAGTGTCGTCGCTGTAAGTACCGACAATGGGCGGGATCTTTCTGGCGTGTCCCGTCACACCGTTATAAGCCTGATTATTAAGCGGGACCGTAGGAGCGGTCAAAGGCGGAGTATTATCATAAACGAAGGTGGAGCCTGTGATATAGAAAGAATTCATGTTCCCGGCGTTGTCCAAAGCCCTTGAGGTTATGTAATAAGAGGTTCCGGATGCCAGGTAAGCGGAGGTCAATCCGCCGTAGCTCCACGGATCTCCGGTCGGTGTGAAACCCTGGGGCGAAGCATTGCTGAAGCTGCCGCCGCTCCACCAGAGGCCGGTATGATTATTACGGATAGCGACCTCCACTCTGTTTACGCCGGAGCCGCCAAGGCCGTCCGTGACGGAATCGTTGGAGGTCCCGGTTATTACGGACAGGGTAGTTATAGTTGAGCCGCTGACCGGGGCTGTCACATTTGAGAGCGGCGCGATATTGTCATACCTGAAACTTGCGGTGGAATAAGAAGAGCTGAAGTTCCCGGCCTGGTCCTCGGCTTTTATTTCCACGCGGTATGTATTCCCGCTGGACAGGCCGGACATGCTCTGCGTACTGACCCAGTTCTGCCATGAGTTAGTGGTGCCGGCCGTGAACCAGGCGGATTCCGGGGCTATCGGTTCAAAAGATTGACTGGACCTGTCCCAATATCTGGTCTGGACATTGTCGTAAATGCGGACATGCACGGCCTTTATGGAACCGGGCAAGGTATCCGACGGAATGCCGTAGATCTGGGTCAGCAGGGGATTCCTGTTATACAGGGTGGCGCCGCCGGCGCTGGCCGGAGGCTCGGTTATAACGGCCTGGGGGTTCGTCACATCGAAGGTGAACGACGAACCCGCGGAAATAGTGGTCTGGGTGTTCGCTGCCACATCGTAAGCCCTGGATTCCACGGTATACGACAGACCGTCCTGAAGGCCGTTGACATTATCGGACGGAGGCAGTCCGGCGCTCTTGCACCATTTTCCCGCCGCGCCGCAGGCCGCCGCGCCGTAACCCGCGCTAAGCCAGGTGGTTTCGCTTTCCGCGGCCCAGATGGAGCCGTTCCAGTACTGCAGATCGCCCGCGCGCCGGATCCGGACATTCGCGCCCGCCACGGTGGAAGGATTGGGGTTCGGGTCCAGCGCCGTTCCCGAAACGGAGGCCAGGGAATTGACAAAAGCTCCGGTCACCGGGGCCTCCACATCGCTCAAAGGCGCCAGGGTATCATACCGCACGGTGACGGGGGACGGCATAGTAAAATTGTTCCCCGACATGTCGCGCACACGCGCATTGATCTCGTAGTTAAGCCCGTTCTGCAGGGGAGGCGAGGGGTAAGTCCAGACATAGTCCACCGGACCGCCGGTCAAAGTGGCGGCGGAAAGCCATTTTTCCGTGGTGGCGGAGAAAGTGGAAACGCCGTCGTACCAGGCGTTCACCCCCGCTTCTTTAATGGAAACGGACGCGGCGGCCACGCCGAACTGGTCCGAAGCCGTGCTCTGTATCGTAAAAGCCGCTTTTAAATTGGCGCCGGAGACAGGCAAAGAAGGCGGATAGGTGATAGTCAGACCCGGCCCCGTGTAATCGTAGGTGAAGGTTATGGAGGAAACCACCGTTTCAAGATTGCCTCCGGGCCGCGCGGCGTCTCTCGCCCTCACATAGACGCGGTAAACATACAGGTTGCTGAGAGGCGGCGAGTTCACGCTCCAGTTGGGAGCGGCGAACGCCGCCGCTCCGCCGGTGACCGAGGTCAGCGCGTGGAACGCGGCCGGGCACCCGGCCGCGGTAAAGGTGCCGCCGGTCACAAGGCCGTTCCAGCAGGCGTGGCCGGGTGAAACTTCTTCCATGGCTATTTCTATGTTGTCGGCCAAAGGGACGCCTGCAAGGTTATCCGCCGCCGTTCCGCCTATGGCGGTTACGGCGTTAAGCTTGCTTCCGTCGGACGGCGCGGTCACCCTCGAAACAGGCGGGGTTTTATCCACGGTGAACGCCACGGAATCCACGCCCAGGGTGAAATTCGCGTCGGAACCGTCGGAAGACGGACCCTGATTGGGCGCGACCGCGGCATCCTTGCCCCTGAACTGGACCACATAAACTCCGTCCGGAGCGAGCAGTCCGTCCAGATCTTCCTGCGAATAACTCCAGGCCGATGGAGAGCCTGAATTGGCGTTGAACCAGGCTGAGGCGGCGGGAATATTGCCGAAACTGCCGCCGCTGTGGTCCCACCATTTGCCGGTGCCCTTTTCAAGTATCCTCAGTTGCGCGCCGCCGTTCACAAGCGCCGCCAGGCCGGCGGAAGCCGCGGCGGGCCCGTCGAAAGCGAAGCCGGTTATCGGGCTGATAGAGATGTGATAAGGGCCTGGGGCCGCGCCGTTAAAAGCGGCGACGGTCCCGGTGGGCCTTGTGATATCGTAAAGGAATTTCACCTGCGGGACAAGAGTGAAAGCCTCTTCGTTGCCGGGAGAGTCCGTGGCTTTGGAGCGCAGCAGATACCATCTGCCGCTGGTCATAGCCGGAATCGTGAACGACCAGGTGCCGGACGACGCGCCGACAAAATTAGTCGGATTGAAAGTTTCCGTCTGCCCTGAGAATATGGACCCGTTATAATAGTCGGTCGTGGCGCCGGTCAGCCTGCCCATGGAAACCTCGACCCGGTCGAGGGTCGAGAACAGGTCCACATCGGCCGCGGTGCCGGTAACCACGGAGAAGGCCGACAAGACTTTGGTCCCGTCCGGATCGTTCACACTGGAATGGGGGGCGACCTGGTCGTAAGTGAACCGGTTGGAACTCACGCCTACGGTGAAAAGATCCTGCTCGTTCAGGGCGGCATCTTTGGCTTTGGCGGTTATGATGAAGTAATTGCCGGTGGGCCAGGTTATCGCGCCGTAATTCCAGTTGGCGGCTGTGCCTTTCGCGGGGAACCAGCTGGAGGCGTCGCAGGCCCCGTTGAAATCGTCGAAAGCGGGCCGGTAGCACAAGCCGCCGACCTGCTGTATATTCAAGGTAATGGTGGACACGGAATAATTGTCGTAGCTCGTGCCGGAAATAGTCACCGGCGTCCGGTGGAACGAGCCGCCGGCCGGCACGGCTATCCAGGCCACGGGCTTCTCATCATCATACGCCACAGGCCCGAGGTCCTGGATCCTAAAATTACCAGCCTTGTCGGTAGTAAGGGTCCTTATCAGGTAACTCTTGCTGTTCTCAAGCGCGGGAAGGTCCCAGCCCCAGGTGTTGGGCGAAGCCGCATTGTTGTAGGCCGTGGTGGACTTGTAATTGGCGGCGTCGGAAACGCCGTTAAACGCGGTCCCGGTCCACCAGGTATAGGCCGCTCCGGCGCCGGAGGAAACGGCTATCTGCAGGCTCGCTACCGGCGAAACGGCGTCGGACGCCGTTCCGGCCAGGGCGGTAACCGCCGGGTTTATATAGGCCGGGGTGGTAAGCGCGGCGGTGGGCACGCTGAGATCAAAAGTGAAGGTGGACATAACCACCGCCGTCTGCACATTGCCGGCCATGTCGGTGGCGGAAGACTTCAGGATATAGCTGCCGCCCGAGGTCCACGGCTGGGACGGGAAGTCATACTGCCAGCTTGAGACCGTGTTTTTGGCCGGGAACCAGGCGGGACAGGCCGCGCTGAAAGTATTAAGCGAAGGATCGTAACAGTTGGGCGCGGCTATGGAGGTGTTCTGGAGGCTGAGGGCTATGGTTGAGACCAGGACATTATCCAGGGACCCGCCGTTTATCGCCGAGAGATTCCTGTAATAAGAATCATGAACGGGGACCGTGATGGACGCCGTGGGGACGCTGAGGTCGTAGGTGAAGGTGGAACCCCGGACATTGAAGAACGGTTCGTCGTTCGGGGGAGCCGCGGAGTCGCGGGCCCGCGTGGTGATGTAATAGGAGGTTCCGCTGGTCAGGCTGCCGGCCGGGATGGACGAATAGCTCCAGCTGTTCCCAGCCAGGACCGTAAATCTTTGCGCGGAACTGTCGAAGGACGATCCGGAGAAGGAACCGCCGGCCCACCACAGCCCGTCCGAATTCCTTCTGATGCCGATCTTCACCTCGGCCACGGAACCGGCGTTGATGGCGCCCATATCCTGCGCCGTTCCGGAAATATCGGTCCAGGCGGAGGTTTTTATGTAAGAACCGGCGGCCGGGACGGCGACCCCCGATTCCGGCGCCGTCACATCGTAGGTGAAGGTCATCGTGGAATAGACCGTGTCCAGGGTATCGAAATTATCCTTTGCCCTGGCCACCACGGTGTAATTCACATCCGGCGACCAGGAGAAATCGGTGGTCCAGCCGGTCCAGAGCGCGTTGGTGGACAGCACGGTGAACCAGGCGCTGCCGCCCGGATCGGGCAGGGTGAAATTCTTTGCCGCGTTGTCCCACCACAGGTTGTCCCAGGTGTTCTCGCGGATCCTGAGCTGCACTTCTTTCACGCCCGAAGCGCCCAGGCCCGGGTCCGACGCGGTGCCGGTTATGGACGGCAGGTAGGATTTCCTGGAGGAAGAAGGCTCGACAATCCCGGCCAGCGGCGCCTGGGAATTGAAGGTCACCGTGGCGGAGGAAAGCGGCAGGGCCTGGGAATTGCCGGCGAGGTCCAGAGCTTTCGTCGTGATCCGGTAAGCCCTGTTCTGGTACGGAACGGCTCCCGCGTACTCCCAGTAGAAGGTCCCGGCCGGGCCGCCCACAAGCGACGCCGCCACGGTCGAGACCGCGGAAATAAAGCTCGTCCCGTTCCAGTACGCGTCGTTCCCATCGAAGGTCCCGTCGACAGAGTCGCGGATCTCCACTTCCACGCGCGAACCGCCCACGCCGCTTATCCCGGCCAGGTCCCCGTTGACCGTGCCTGAAATAACCGCCAGTTTCTCTATATATGTCCCGTCCGTCGGAACTGAGATCCTGGAGACGGGCGGCGTGGTGTCGTACACGACCTCGTAGATCGAGACGAGATTGGCTGAAAGGTCCGACGGATTGGCTGCGGGGACGGCGTTATCCTGCGCGCGGGCGCGGAAGCGGTAAACCCTGTCGGAGACCATCGCCTGAGCCAGGCCGGGCGGATTATAGGTCCAGACGCCGGAAGAGGAGCTCTGGGGCGACCAGGCGGTCGCGGACCACCAGGAATTGGTTTCATTGAGCGTGGAGGACGAGAACAGATTGGCGTTGTCGTAGTAATAAGTGTCCCCTCCGCTCAGATAGGAGACCTGCGCCTGAATGTTTTCTTTGGCCGCGATGCCCGAATTTGTGGCGTGGTTCGGATCGTCGGCCGTGCCGCTTATGGGGGAAAGCGAGGAGATCTTCGCGTTCCAGGAGGGATAATCAATGGCAAGCAGCGGGGCGGTCTTATCCACGGTAAAGGTCACGGAGGAGCCGTTGCCCGCGAAATTAACCTGGACATTGCCGGCCTTATCGGCGGCCTCGGCCCAGATGGTATAGCCGTTGTCGTCCGTCCACTCGGGCAGGGCCGAAACAGCCCAGGAAGACTGGTAGACGGCCGCCGTGGTGGAAACCGTGGCCGTGCCGCTCCAGCCCGAGCCGTTCCAGTATTGGTTGTACTTATTGTCCTTGATGTGGACATTTATATACTGGATCTGCACGCCCGGCTGCTGCCCGACATTGGCCAGGACCAGGTCTTCCTGTATGGTCCCGGAGGCGACCGAGACGGCGGAACGCTTCTCCCCCGCCTGGACCGAGTTAACCGCGGCGGTGGGCGTTACGATGTCGAAGTTGAACACATTGGCGGCGGAAAGGTCCGATTGCGTGCCTTCCAGCACGCCGTTATTGTAGGTCAGGTCCGAAGCCCTGCTCCTGGCCTCGTACTGCGCGCCGTTGGCGAACGCCGCCGTGGGATAGGAAACCGTATAGCTCCAGGAAGAACCGGCGGCATAGTAGACGCCTTCGTTAGTAACGGTCTGGTTCCAGACCGCGGTATAGGTGGAGGCGGCATTGTCCCAGTATTTGCCGGCGGACGCCCCGTTAACCGCTTTCAACTGCGCCCATACTTTGTAAATTCCGGCGGCGGGCGGCGTTATCCCCGGCGGGTCCGACGCGGCGCCTGAAAGGACCGGCAGGCTGTTGTAGTATAGCTGTGAAGCCGCCGGGACCTGCACCAGCGCCGAGGGCGCGGCCGTATCGAAGAAGATCTGGGCCGAAGCCGGCGCGGCCTCCGGCACCCCCGCTATGTTGGAACCGATGGAGCTGAAGGTGTAGGAAGAACCGGTTATAAATTCCGGCAGGTTCCGCGAAAAATTCCAGCTGCCCGCAACCGGTTGTATGCCGCCCGTGGAAACCTGGACGGACTGCCAGGCCGGGGTGTTGAAGTTCCAGTACCAGTTATCGGAGAGCCTCTGCAATTGCAGCGAAACCTTGTCGGTGTCGGAATTGGCCGTGCCGCTTATAACGGAGACCGCCTTCTGGTAGCGCGAAGCGCCGGGCGCCGTCACCCTGGTGACGCTCGGAGGAGGCGAGAACTTGAACCTTCTGGAAGAGGGCGCCGTTTCCCCGTTGGAAGCGTTGTCCGCGGCGCTGGACTTTATCACATAGTAGCAAAGCGCCTTCAGGTCGGGGCCGGTTATCGGATAGCTCCAGGAATCATCGGCCGGGATATAGGAATTCACGCCCAGCCATTTCTCGGAACCCTGCCAGGCGGAGCCGTTCCAGTACATGCCGTTATTGCCAGGCGCCGTGCAATCCGCGCCTTGCGTTCCGTCCTGCTGTATGCGGATCTGGACGGTGGAGATATCGGCGGTATAATCCGAGGCCGTGCCGGTTATGGCCGTTATGGTCTGCACCTCACCGTCCTCCACCGCCGGGACGGTTATACCGGAGAGCGGCGGGACCCTGTCCAGGGTAAAGGTGGAAACGGTAAGGCCGAAAGCCGAATAATTCCCGGCCCTGTCCGCCGCCTTCACCTTCATCACGAATGAGGCCGAAGACCGGCCGACCGACCAGGAATCCGCCGCGGTCGCCGGCGTATCGGCCGGCAGCGAGGAAGCCGACACGCTCCAGTTCTCGGCGGCCGTTATAACCCCGGAACTGTATGCCGTGCTCCAGGACCTGGAGCCGAAGTTCCAATACTGGTTGGGCTGCCGGTCCGTGTCGGCAAGCTCTATCCAGAGCGCGCTGAGCCCGCTGGGGATGCCGCCGCCGGCCACGGGATCCAGCGCGGTGCCGGACAGCGAAGAAAGCGCGTTAAAGTAACTGAGATGGGCCGGCGCCGACACTCCGGCCAGCGGCGTGGAATAGTCCAGGATAAAAACGGCGGTTGAGTATGTTATTTCGGTATTGGGGCCGCCGTTCACCGGCTGGGTATTGTCCCTTGAATAGGACTGCACCTCGAACCTAAAGCCGTCGCCTTTATCAGCCCCGGTATGGCAATCCCCGAGATTCGCGCCTTTAAAATCGGAGGTGGACATTTGCAGGATCCATTGCGCCAAAGAGCCGGAATTCTGCGCCATCCAGCCGTCGGTAAGCGGAGCCGTCACCCAGTTGTTGTACCCGGTATCATAATCGCAACGGGCATTGAGCGAGTCATAGCGGCGCACCCGCACGAAAACATTGTTCAGGCCGGAAGGAGCGGCGCCTAGGTCCCCGCCGTCGGTTTCGGAAGCGGTTCCGGCTATGTTGGAGATCGGCGTATTCCTGTAGATCACGCCGCCCCCGCCCGCAGCGGGCCAGGTGGATTTTGAAATCGGCACGAAACGGTCCATTTTAAAGGCAACGCCGCCGGTCGGAGCCGGCGTGTCCGCCGTGTTCTCATTCCCCACGGTATCCCGGCCTCTTACATAGACCGTGAAGTCGCGGGAACCCTGCAGGGTATTGAATTCGTTAATCAGGTTCGCGTCCGCATAGGTCCAGGAGGAGGTAAAGATCGAGGTGGCGTTCAGCCAGCTGGCCGCGCTGAAAGCTCCCCAGCCGGAGCCGGTCCAGTAATCGCCCGGGGTGTTGCGCTTGATGACGACCTGCACGCCGTTCACCGGATTTATTCCGGAAACCGGCTCGGAGAAGTCGCCCGTTATGGCCGGCATGGAGGCGTAAGAGAAGGCGCCGGGCATGGTTACCGTGGTGACGGGGGCGGAATTGTCGTAGATGAACGATCTCTCTACGAAAGACTCCTGGTTGCCGGCGCGGTCCACGGCTTTTACGCGCACTTTGTAGACGGAGCCGTCGTTAAGCGCCGGAGGCCAGGTGTCAGCGCCCGGATAAGACCAGGAAACCGAGGAACTAAGCTGCACGCCGAACTGGCTGTCGGTATTGCCGTAATAGGTTATGGCGAGCGGGCGCCAGTTGTCGCCGGAATCAAAATTCCCCGCGCCGTCGTACTTGGTATTGGCGCCGACATCCACTATCTGGATAGCGACCCCCGCCGGAGCCACGCCGGAATAGGACTCCGCCGGCAGGTTAACCCAATCCACGGCGGTACCGCTAAGCGCGCTTATCTGGGCCAGGTTCTGATAAGCCTGATAGGGCGCCAGAATGGAGGACGAAGGCTTGTTGACATCGTAAACAAATTCGCGGTACACCGCCCCGGCGGCGCCGACCGGAGTGATATTGCCGGCCACATCTTTAGCCCACAGTTCTACTTTATAGCGTTTATTGGGGTCCAGAGCCGGCGCGGAAAGATCCCACGGATTGACCGCGTTGACTATCAGGAAGGTGGACCCCGCCACGCTCCACTGGCCGCCGTCCCATCTGGCTTCCACGGCCCGGTCCGGCAGCAGCCTGGAGAGCTCGGCCTTTACCGGCGGCACTATGCCGGCCGGAGCGTCGGCCGCATTGCCGGTCAGCTGGGTTATGGGCCGGATGTCGCTGTAGAAAGCGCCGGTCCCGGACATCGGGGTGGAGATCGTTATGGTCGGATAGTTGAAGTCCGAAGTGACCGAGACGGCCTCGGGGGCTTCCTGGTTGCCCGCCTGGTCGAGACCGGCTATTGAGAAATTATACACCTGGTTATGCGTGGAGATGACCGGCATGTCGTAGCCGACCGGAGGATAGTTCCAGGCGATAGTGGAGGCGGAAACCGTGAAGTCTACAGACAGTTCCACCACGGTCGGGGAGCTCCAGCCGAGAGCCGTAGTGCCTTTCCAGTACCAGGTATCCGCCCCGTAGGTGTAATAGATCCGCAGCTTAAGTCCCGACGCGCCGGAAGCAAGGCCCGAGGCGCCGCCGTAGCTTGTGCCGGAGAGCTGCGGGATGGAATTACGGATGTAACTGCCGGCCGTGGGCGTGGAAACCCTTGAAACGGGCGGGGTGCCGTCCACCACGAAAGAGCGGACGGTGAGCGGGTCCTGCATATTTCCGCCGTTGACGCCCATAGGCTCGGCCTTGTCGAAAGCCCTTGCCATCAGGGTATAGTTCTTGTCGGAGATCCAGTCCCCGGAACTGAAGGGATAGGTCCAGGTGTCCGTGCCGTTGACCGTCTGCCAGGCCGCTTCGGAAGAGATGGCGTTGGTGAAGATAGAACCGTTCCAATAGTAAGTGGAACTCCCTTCCAGATAACCCAGGTTGATCTGCACCTTGTTCAGCTGATCCGGAGAGAACGGCAAAGGAGTATCTGCGGCGGTGCCGTTGAGGGCCGAAGCGCCGTTAAGGACCGAAGGCTTGTAATTGCCGGCGGCCAAAGGCTGGATTATACCGGAAGTCGGCGGGGTTTTATCGCAGATAAAGGTTATGGAGGAAACCCCGTCGGCAAACCCGTTCTGCGTATTACCGGAGCGGTCCACGGCCCGCACCTGGAGAACATACAGGAAACCGCTGTTAAGCGCCGCGTCGAAGCCCGCCGGAGCGTAGGACCAGGTATCGGTGCCCGCCACCACATTAAAGCTGGAAGAGAAGCTGTCGAACCCGGCGCCGGTCCAATATTTAGAGCCGTTGTAGATCTGGACTTCCACCCTGTCGAGGTCCGACTTATAATTGGGCAGATTGGAGCCGGGCGGGTCGAACGCGGTGCCGTTTATGCCGGAAAGACTCCTGAACACCTGCCTGTCGGCCGGGAAACCCAGGTAGGCGTTGGGGGTGCTGGTGTCGAAGATCATGATGCTCGACGACGCCATGCTGTTCTCGTTGTTCTCGATATTGCCGGCCTTATCCCTGGGCAGCAGGAACACCCTGTAACGGCGGCCGTCCCTGAGGGCGGGATTCACCAGCGTCGCGGTGGACCAGTTGACCGTGGCCTGCGGGGTATAGGCGGTTTCGATATTGGTGGTGGCGGAGTCGAAAGCGGAGCCGTTCCAGTAATAGCCGCTCTCCACATCTTTTATCCTGACGGACACCATGCCGCCGAATTCCTTCTGGAGCGAAGGCTGGGTTATATTGCCTGGGTCGGTGGCGGTGCCGGAGAGGGTCGGCATGGATCTTATGAACTGTCCGACCGGGGCCGAAATAAAGCCTATGGGCTTGGTATTGTCTATCACGATCCTGAGCTGCGCGGGACTGCTTTCGGCCTCGTTGGAGGAGTTATAGCCGGTCACGGTTATGGTGTAAGAGGCGTTATCCACCGTGAAAGCCGCGGCGCTGTTTATGCCCTGGTTCCAGGAATTACCGTCGCGGCTGACAAAGGTATAGGTGTCGGAGTCCACCCAGTGCTGGGAGGGTTCATACCACCAGCTCGCGGCCCCGATCAGCCTTTGCAGGCGGATCTGGACGCTGTCCACCGCCCTGAGGTTGGTGCCGATACCCGCGATGTTCAGCACATCGGCGGGTCTGAAATTTTTATCATTGGCGCCGGCCGGGGTCTGGATCGTGGTATCCGCCTCCGGGGTCTGGACAGTGAAGGAGATGTCGGCGTTCTCCACCGTACCCGGAGATTTTTCGTTCGCGGCCTTATCCACCGCCAGGGCTATCACATTGTACTGGGACTGGTTTATCCAGTTTATGGCCGAGGTGTTCCAGGTCCAGGTGCTGGGCTGGGCCACATCCGGATTATGCGCGGTTATAGTTCCGGTGGTGAACCAGATCCGGTTATTGGGATAGACCCCTCCGGGACAGGCCATGAAGCTGTTGAACAGGTTGTTGTAACATCTGGGACTGCCTTCGCCGCTCGTTTGTTTAAGCGAGATCCTCACCACTCCCGGATCCTGCAACTGCCCGGGGAAAGTATCATAAGCCGTGCCGGTTATGGCGGGCACCGCGGTGACGCCGCCTACCGGCGCCGTGGCGAGGGAAACGGGCAGCGTGGTATCGCCGGTAAAGTAATTGGTGGTGTATGCCGTCTGAAGATTTGAAACTATATCGTGGACGCGGCTCATGGCGTAATAGGTGGTGCCGTCGGCTATGGCCCCGGCCGGCAGGTTATAAGACCAGGTGCCGGAGGAGACGCCCGAGAACGAAGCCGCATACCACTGCCTGGCGCCAAGGTTAAACCCGGAACCGTCCCACCATTTTTCATCCGAGAGCCGCTGGATGGCCAGTTCCACGCCGGACGCCGGATCAATGCCGGACTCAAAGTCACGCGGAGAAGCCCAGCCGTGCAGGTTTTCCACGGAGTCGTCGGCCGTACCGGTTATGGCGGGCACAGCCCCGATAAAGCTGTTGTCGGACGGGAAGGTTATTTTGGAGGCCGGCGTGGTAAGGTCCACCACGAAGGTGAAGGTGGAGAAATAGGCGCCGGAATAATTGTTCTGCGCCTGGTCGCGCGCGTACTGGTTTATGTAATACTGGTAGCCGTCCTGCTGGGAGGCCGCGCTGATATTTTTGGTCCAGTCCGGGAAGATAAAAGTGTCCGCGTCGTAGAAATCAGGAGCGCCCAGCCAGTTGCCGTTATAAAAGTCCCAGTAAGCCCCGCCCGAACGCCGCAGCCGCAGCTTAACTCCGCTCACGCCGCTGGGCTCGTTAAGACCGTTCTCATTATCGGAGGCTGTGCCGATTATAAGGCCGGTCGAAGCCGCCAGAGCGTAAGTTTGCGGCACCGTGACATCGGTCAGGGGTACGGCGCTGTCGAAGGCGAAGTAGTGCGCGGGGTTGCCGTCCGCCTTCAGATTGCCGTTGAACTGGACCTCCGTAGGGGTATCCATCCAATTGCCGGCTTTATCCACGGCCCTGACCCAGACCGAGATCTTTGAATTGTTGACCGGCGCAAGAGACGGCAGGGCGACGGACCAGTTGCCGCCCGCGTAGGCCGCGGTGCTCCAGCGGGTGTACTTTGTCTCGGGAGTGGTATCCCAGTCATCCAGGGTATTCGTATAGGTGCCTTTCCAGTAGGCGTTAAAGGCGCCTCTGGCCTTGACCATGACATGTACCTTGTCTATGGCTCCGGAATCGCCGGTGGTGCCGTACAAAGCGTTCACGGAATTGAAGTAGGCGCCGTTCGCCGGCGCTGTGGCGACCGCCACAGGCTTCTGGTTGTCGAACCTTATCAACCGGCCCAGCCCGGCGGGGACGGAAGCCGGCTCTCCTGTATTGGGCCCGAATTCCCTGTTCTGCGCCAGATCGTAAGCCCAGGTAACGGCGAAATAATCATTGGTCCCCAGGCCGCTCATGACCGACCGCACCTGGGCCGGCACGCTCCAGTTCCAGGACACCACCGGATTGCCCGAACCGTAAGGGCCGGTGTCGACGGCGGTCTCGAACCAGTAGGGATTGCCTCCGTCGAACGCCCCGCTGCCGGCGCTCCACCAGCCGCCGGTGTTAAGTTTCAGGGCTATCTTGACCGTATAAGTGCCTAGCCTGGCCTCGTAGGTCCTGTCGTTAGCGGCGTCGTCGCTGGCGGTGCCGGAGACGGACGCAAGCTGGTTGACATATTCTGTCGAGGGACTGGTTATGGTGGAGGTCGGTTTATCCAGGTCGAATTTTATAACACGGGCGGCCGCGGCCGAAACATTCCCGGCCTCATCCTCCGACCGCGCTTCTATCTTATACTTGTGATCGTTGACGAAGACGATATTCGCGTTGTTGTAGTTCCAGCCGGCGGCCGGGCCAAGTGCATTAAGCCACAGCGGGGCGGAGCAGGCCGTAAATGAAGCTCCGTCGAAGCAAAGACTGTAATCATTGGTCTCGCCTATAACATCGCTTATAGCCACCGCCACCGTGCTGACCCCGGTATGCGCCGAACTTTGCGCGCTGGCGGAACCACCGGTCACCGGGGTGGAGACCAGCACGCTCGAATAAGTGGCGCCGTCCAGCGGGTAAGTCAGGGAAACCGTCGGAGCGGTCGTGTCGTAAGTCACGACATAGGTGGAATAAAGAACGGAGTAATTTCCCGCGTAGTCAAGGGCGCGGGCCTCTATGGTATAAGCCGCGTCGTCCTTAAGCATCGCGGACGGCACGGTGTAATACCACGAAGTGGCGCCCAACCTTGTAGTGGTTATCCAGTTATTGTCGGAAGCGGCCCAGGCCGCGCCGGTCCAGTATCTGGTCCCGTCCACTCCCGTGGTGGAGATCCGGAGATCGGTCCATTTGTGCCCCGACAGGTCCGCGTCGACCGTTCCGCCTATGCCGCCCAGCGCCCTGACGGCGGGGGCCGAAGGCGTGGTGATCAGCACGGACGGCGGGGTATTATCCACTATAAATCTCGCGGAGGTATAAGGCCAGGTATTCCAGTTGCCCTCGCCGCCGTCGTTCGAAAGCCGGGCGTCGTCCATGGCCTTGGTTTCAAGGACATATTCCCTGTCGCCGGCCGGCCAGACCACGGCGCCGGTGTATTGCCAGGTCCAGGACGGGGCCGAGCCGGTAAGCGCGGTGTTAAGCCAGGCCGTCTCGGAACTGACCGCGCTGGTGAACGCCCCGCCGTACCAGTAATAAGTGTCGGGAGACTGTAGATAAGAAAGCCTTACCTTGACATCGGCCACCCCCGCGGAATTGGCGGCTGGATTATCGGAAGCCGTGCCGTTAATGTCGTCCTGGCCGACGGACCCCGGCTTATAGCGGCCGGCTATGCCGTTGCCGTCGTCGACGGGATAGATTATGACCGGGGACGGCGCCGTCTTATCCACAGTGACGACCAGCGAGGACTGGCCGACCGCGAATTGGTCCTGGATGTTCCCGGCCAGGTCCCTGGCCCTGGACAGGATAAGGTACCTGCCGCCCGTGGCCAGGACGCTGTCCAGCCCGGCCGGGGAATAAACCCAGGAAGTGGCGTCGGGCGACAGGGTCCCCACCGTGTTATTGACATCATGCCAGAGCGGCGTTTCACCGGCGTCCGTAAAGTCGGCGCCGTCATACCACCTGGGAGCCGCTCCCGTCAGCCTGCGCACGGCCACTTCGACCGCGGTGCTAAGCCAGGCGTCGTAAGCAGTACCGGCCACGGCGGAGAGGCTTCTGAGGCCGGATTTATTGGCGTCGACCGGCAGGGTTATCCTGGCCGTGGGGCTGGTAATATCGAAGGTGAACGCCTTGTCCGTGGCCGTGCCGGTGTTGCCGGCCTTATCCACGGACACCAGCTGGACGAGGTAACTTCTGTCGGCTTCCCAGGCCGCGCTGTTCTGGAAATAATCGGTGGTATAGGAGGCCACGCCGGCGTTGACCGACGCCGTCAAATAAGTTTCCGGCGCGTCCGCTGTAAAGGTGGAGGAGGCCCAGTTCCAGTATTGCGCGGATTCCTGGCGTTTCACCCTGAAGTAAGTGTTCACTATGAGGCCGGGCGGCACATCGCTCACGCTTCCGGTCAGGGAGCCGAGCGATCTGACGAACGCCTTGGAGGGATTCGTGACGGCGGCCAGCGGCGCGCTCGAATCGATGACGAAAGTCCGCCCCGCGCCGGGAGTTTCCACATAGCCGTTGCCGGTGGCTTTGGTTTTTACGCGATAGGTCCTGTTGCCGTTCCACGCCTCGGACGCGACCGAGGTGCTGCGCCAGATGGTTCCGTCAAAAGAATCCACCCCCAGATAATAGGCCGGATTGTCCTGCGCGGACAGCCATTGCAGGCCGCTCCAGACCAGGTCGTCGGCGTTATTCTCCACCCCGTCGGGCCCGAAATCCGTTATCCTGACGGCCACCGTGCTGGAATAAACCGCGGTGCCGGAAATGACGGGTTTCGGCGTCGGCGCCCAATGGGGCGTAGCCGCCGTCGGATCCGTTATAACCGAAACGGGCGGAGGTGTTTTGATGGTAAACAGTATATGCGGGCCGGGGCCGGTGGAACCCGGTTTTGCCACTTCATTGTTGGCTTTATCCACGGCCTTGGCGAAAATGCGGTAATCTATGCCGTCCGTGCTGGTGATCCAGGACGGGGTGGAAGCGCCAGTGGCCTCCCATTTATCGCCGGGCAGCACCGAGGCGTCATAGAAGATCTCGGAAGCGGACAGCCAGTTGCCGGCGGCGCGGTCCCAGTAACCGACGGGCGTACTTACCTTGTAATATGAAACCCTGACCTTATCCACCAGGCCGGGAGCCGTATCGGAAGCCGAACCGGAGACCACCGACAGCTCCGTCTGGATCACCGAACCGTCGGCCGGATAAGTCACGGTGGAGGTGGGCGCGGTAAAATCGGCCTTGATGTTCGTGACGGTGGAATAGACCAGCTGGTAGTTGCCGGCCTTGTCCTGGGCGTAAGAATTTATCTCGTAGGTTTCACCCGTCTGCCAGGGGTTGGCGTTCAACTGCCACCAAGTCGCGGAGGCGCTCAGGGTTCCGTAGGTCGGTATATGGTTCCAGACCTGCGGCGCGCCCTCAAGCGTCCAGCTCGAATCCAGGACGCGGTAATAATGGTTGGCGTTCGGGCCGCTGAGCTGTTTAACACGCACAAAAAGGTCCTTCACGATGCCGTTGGGAGCGTCGTAAGAGCCGCCGGTGATCTTTCCGGTCTGGCTTATATAGCCGCCGTCCGACGGATATGAAACTGCGCTCGTCGGACGGGACACATCGTAAACGAAACTGCCTTTCAGCGCATAGCCTTCCTGGTTCTGGGCGGCGTCCCAGGCGTTGGTGTAAACGCTGAAAATAACGCCGTTGTTATTGTCGTACATGCCGTCAGCCGGCGTATAAGTCCAGTTATCGAACGACCCTGAGGGAGCGGCGTACAGCGTCGGAGGCGCGCCTCCCCAGATCGCGCCGCCCTGCCAATACTGGTTATCGCTCGACCTTCTGATATAGATCATGACATTGGACACACCCGAAGAGCCGGGATCGGCGCTGGTACCGCCGATAGTTATGCCTTTATAGTTGAAATGCTGATTGTCGGACGGATAGGTAACCGTGGAAGCGGGCGACTCGGTATCATATCTGAAGGTGGCGGTGGTGAAGGTCGTATCCCAGTTGCCGGCGGTATCCTTCGATCTGGCCCTTATGGTGTAACTGACTCCGCTTTGCCAGGTCGAGTTCTGGATATTGTAGGTCCAGCTGGCCGAGGTCTGGTAAATCTCGGTCTGGGCGGGGACCCAGGGCGCCGCGTTGATATTGGCGCAGGATGTCCATACAGGGAACAAACCGGGATTGTAACACGCGGAAAGCTCGCTCATAACGGCGAACTGCACCTGTGAAACGGCGATATTGTCCCCGGCGGTACCGGTAATGTCCGGCAGCGTGTTGTGGTTGGCGCTGCTCGGCAGGGTTATGACCGTAACGGGCTTTTCATTATCGAAGGTCACCGTCACACCGACTCCGGCCGGCACATCGCCGTTCTGGGGCTGTCCGGAGTTGGGCCCGTACTCCCTGTTCTGCGCCAGATCGTAACCCCAGGTCACTATCCTGTAATTGGAGTTCTGGTTGTTCGCGTCCGAAAGATAGTTATTGAGCGCCGTCGGCAGATTATAGGTGAATTTGCCGGTGTTGACGCCGGTCGTACTGAGATTGGCTTCGTACCACGACGGATTGGAAGCGGAGCAGTTGGTCCCGTTCCACCAGCCGGTTTCGGAACCGGTCAGCCTTTTGATGGCGACCTTGACCGTATAAGTGCCCAAACCCGCTTCATAGTTCCAGGAGGAGCCGGTCAGATCATCCGTGGCCGTGCCCCGTATCTGCGTAAATCCGGTGGTGTACCCGGCCAGCGGGTAGGTGATGGTGGAAGTGGGCTTTATGGTGTCGTAATTGATCGTCACGGCTGAAACCGCGGACGGATTGTCCGCGAAGTCCGCGGCCTGGGCGTCTATCCTGTACTGGACATCGTTCGCGAAAGCCAGGTTCGCGCTGTTGTAGGTCCAGTTGTCCCACACGCCGCCTACTTTGGCCGCCGTAAGCCAAGAGGGACAGGTTCCGAAACCAGTACCGTTAAAGCAGGCCTCGCCCGCGCCGCCGGGGTCCCTGATTATCTGCACGGCCACCGTGCTGACGCCGGTGTTCGCGGAGGTCTGGTCATTGGACGAAGTCCCGGTTATCGGAGTGGAGACCAGGATCTGCGAATATGCCGCGCCGTCATGCGGGAATGTTACTAAAACGGACGGAGCCGTAGTGTCGTATGTGAACACATAAGTGGAGTATAGGGTGGAATAATTTCCGGCGTAATCCTGCGCCTGGGCCTCGGCGGTGTACACGGCGTCGTCCCTTAAGATGGAGCCGGGAACCGTGTAATACCACGAGGTCGCGCCAAGTTTGGACGAATGTATCCAGGTATTACCGGAAGCTGTCCAGACCGAGCCGGACCAGTATCTGGTCCCGTCCGGGCCGGTGGTGGAGATGCGGAGATCGGTCAGGCTGTGTCCGGCCAGATCGGCGTCGGCGGCGCCGTAGATGGAGAAAGAGGCCTTCTGGGCCGAAGCCGTCGGGCTGGTTATCAGAACGGAGGGAGGGGTATTGTCCACTATAAAGTACCGCGTCGCGTACGGTTCCACTTCCCACACGCCGTCCCCGCTGCCGTCAGCCAGCCGGGAATCGTCCATGGACCGGACTTCCAGCTTATACTCCCTGTCGCCGGCCGGCCAGAGGATGCTGCTTGCATAACTCCAGGTCCAGTTGGGCGCTGAGCCGGATTTGGAAGTGGGCTGCCAGGCCGTGGCTTCCGTGAGGGTCCCGGAACTGAAACCGGTCCCGGCGCAATAATAGGTGTCGCCGTTCAGCAGGTAAGACAGCCTTATATATGAAGCGGAGATATCGCCGTTATTCTGCGCGGGGGCGTCCACGGCCGTTCCGCTCAAATGATTGGCCGGGAACTGCCCGATGTTCGCGGGGGCATATCTGCCGCTGGAGCCGTCGCCGTCGTTCGCCGGCCGCGAGATGGCCGAGACCGGCGCGGTCTTGTCCACCTTTATGACCAGCGAGGACACATTTACGCTGAACCCGCTAAGCATATTGCCGGCCACATCGCTCGATCTCACAAGTATGAAGTACTGGTAGCCGGATTCGAATTTATCGTCAAAATTCGCGGGAGCGTACACCCAGGTCGTCGCGTCGGGGGACAGGTAACTGCTTCCGGCGCCGTTCACGACATCCAGCCAGTGAGGCTCGGAAGCCAGGTCGCTGAAAGAAGTTCCGTCGAACCAGAGCATGGTGCCGGACAGCCATTTTTGTATGGCTATCTCCACTTTCTGGTTCTCCCAGTCGTCGGCCGCCGTACCTGAGATGGACGGCAGGGACCTTATGGCTTTGGCGTTCTGCGGCAGAAGTATCCTGGTGGTCGGGGAGGACAGGTCCAGCTTGAAGGTGACTTCCGCCGCCGTGCCCGTATTGCCGGCCTTATCCACCGACACCAGTTGCACCACATAATCCCTGTTCTGTTCCCAGGCCTGGTTGTTCAGGAAATAATCGGTGGTATAGCTCGCCACGCCGCCGACCACGCCGGCCGGAAGGTAGGTCTCGGGGGCGTCCGCGGTAAAGGTTGAAGCGGCCCAGTTCCAGTACTGCGAGGCTTCGTCCCGCTTGACGCGGAAATAAGTGTTCTGGATCACGCCGGGCGCGATATCGCCGACGCCGCCGATCAGGCCGGTCATGGAATTTACCCATCTGCGGTCGGGCGCCGTCACCGCCGCGGCCGGAGCGCTTGAGTCTATGACGAACAGCCGTCCCGCGCCCGGAGTTTCCTCATATTCGTTGCCCGTATGAACGGCCTTGGACTTGACGCGGTAAGTTCTGTTGCCGTTCCACTGGTTCGACTCCAGGTCTATCTGCCATACACCGTTCCCGGGATTGAAAGAATCCACGCCGAGGTAGAGATCGGGATTAGCGGACGCCGAGAGCCATTGCGTCCCGTTCCAGACAAGATCGTTCCCGTTCTCCAGGCCGTCGGCCCCGAGATCCGTTACCCTCACGGCCACGGTGCTGGAATAGACAGAGGTGCCGGAAATGGCCGGCTTGGGGTTCGGGACCCAATGGGGCGTGTTCGCGGACGGCGAGGTTATGCCGGAAACGGGCTGGGGGGTTTTAAGCGTGAATTCCATGTACGGCCCGTCCCCGACGGCGCCTGGCTTCGCGACTTCCAGAAGCGCCTTGTCCACGGCCTTGGCAAAAACCCTGTAAGCGATGCCTCCCACCGAAGTCACCCAGGTCGGGGTCGAAGAGCCGGTGGCCTCCCACTTGTCGCCCGCCAGCAGCGTCGCGTCATAAAAGATCTCGGCGCCTGAATTCCAGAGCCCGGAGGCGCGGTTCCAGTAATTGCCGTCGCAGATGCCCGAAGCGCAATAATAGGAAACCTGTACCTTATCGAGCTGTCCAGGGGCCGTATCCGAAGCCGAACCGGAAATAACGGTGACCTCGGTCTGGAGAATGGAACCGTTCACCGGGTAAGTGACCGTGGAGGTGGGCGGCGTAAAATCGGCTTTTATCAGGGTAACGGTGCTGTAACCCAGTCTGTAATTATCCGCCTTGTCCTTGATGTTCACGCTGATATCGTAGGTTTCTCCGGATTGCCAGGGAGTGGTGTTCAACTGCCACCAGGTCGCCGAGGCGCTTAATGTGCCGTAGGGCCCGCCCTGGTAGATCTCGTTCCAGACCTCGGGGACATTTTCCAGGGTCCAGCTTGAATCCGACACCCTCCAGTAATGGTCGGGCTTTGAGCCGGCGGTCTGCTTGATCCGCACATAAACCTTCTCAACGATGCCGTTGGGCGCGTCATAGGCGGTACCGGTTATTTTTCCGGCCTGGCTGATATAGCCTTTGTCGTACGGATAAGTCACGGCGCCGGTGGGCTTGGAAATATCGTAAACGAACTCCGCGTCCCTTACGGTGCCGAGATTGCCGGCGCCCGTGCCTTCCTGGTTCGTGGCCAGGTCGTCAGCCCTGGTAACTATCCGGTAAAGATGGCCATCCGTCCATTGCGGGGGATCGTAAACCGCGTTCCAGGTCCAGACCCCTCCGACGATATTACTGAACAGCCATTTGTCGCCGTCGGTATCGGTCCACCCCATGCCGGTCCAGTAGGTCGTACCGCGGGTGAGATCCTGAACATACATACTTAATCCGACGACCCCGGAGCCGCTGCTCGGATCGGTATAGGAACCGGTTATGGAGGACGTGGAAAGCTCCGCATGATGCGAACCGTCCGCGGGCGAAACCACGGTGGATTCCGGTTCGGTGTTGTCGAACTTGAACGTTACGGTGGAATAGACGGCGTCATAATTATCCACGGAATCCCTGGCCCGAGACTCCAGGCGGTAAGTGTAGCCCGAACTCCACGGGAAAACGGAGGCGTCGAACGAGAATGTGCCGCTAGACTGGGACGGCGCGTAGGTGAAAGCGGCGGTGGACCAATAAAGTTCCGGATCGGAAGCGGATTCCCACCGGCGCGCGACGGCGTTCCAGTAAACATTCCCCACGGCCCGGTAGATCCTTATTTTCACGGCCTGGAACGGATCGGACAGGTACATCTTCCGGTTATCCGAGGCGGTTCCGGAAACGGCCTGCACCGAATTCTGCGGCTGGGCCGCGGGCAAGGTTATAACGGATATGGGATTCGTCCTGTCTATGTAAAAGACCGCGGCGGAAGAATCAGGTCCCTGGTTGGCGCCCGTCTGAGTATTGTCCTTCGACCGCGCGCGCGCCGTATAAGTGTACGAACTATGCCAGACGGTGTCCGCGAAGCTGTACGACCAGTTCACTGAAACCGCGCTGTAAGTGGAATCCGCCGTGAACCACTGCGAGGAACCGGCGCTCCAGCCGTTGACCGGGTCCCAGTACCAGTTGTTGCTGTCGCGCTGGAGCGAGATCTCAGAATTGCCTATGGGGATCACGCTGTACAGGTCGGTGGAATTGCCCTCTATTTTGGAAAGCGACCTGTAGACCGCGGTGTTCTGCGGCGTTGAGAAAGACGAAGAAGGGCCGCTGGTGTCGTATCTGAAGGTCCGAGAGGTATTCTGAGAAGCGTCCGCGTACCCGAGCACCGCGGGCAGGGCTTCGCTGTTGGAAGCCTTATCGTAGGCGCGGGTGCGCACATTGTAAACCTTGCCGTCAGTCCAGGCCGGCAGGGTCGAATAGGTCCAGGCGGAAGTGGAAGGCATCACGGCCGTATTAAAATATTCGTCCGTGACCCAGGTGCCGGAAGTAGACCACCAGTGCCAGTAATAGGTGGTGGCCTGGTTAAGATCGGCTATGGAGATCTCCGTCCGGTCCACGCCGGACAGATTGTCGCCGGCCGTGCCGCTCAGCTGGGTAAGGTCGTTGTAAGTAACCCCGTGCGCCGGAACGGTTATCCTTGAGGAAGGGTTAGTCTGGTCGAATGTCACGATCACGCCGTCAGTTTCGTCCGCGGCCGCGGTCTCCACATCGGCGCCGCCGTTATAGGCGCAAAGGCTCCTTATGCGGTAAACCTTGTTATTGGTCCAGGAGAAGCCCACCGTATAGGTGGCGCTATAAACCTTATAATTGCCTCCGCCGAAACTTTCAAAGCCGCCCAGGGCCGCGTCGGTCCAGTCCTGTACCACCGTTGAGTCGGTTATATTCTCCACCCTAACCCTGGCCCAGGCCGGAGCGGCGGTCGAACCGCGGGAAAGTTTAAGATTGATCTCGGGAAGAGCGGTCAGATAAGAGCCGTGCGCCGGATTTGAAACATAGGAATAGGGCCAGACCCCTTTTTTCATGTAGATCGAGCGCCCGGCGCCGGCGGTTTCAGTCTTGGAAGCGGTCAGGGCCCTGGACCTTATCCGGCCTCTGAAATCTTCCGCGCCGGTGCCAAAGGCCGGCGGGAGGGCGTTTCCGGAGCAGACGAAATATTCTTTTCCGGAACAGGCGTTCCAGTAGCCGGTATCGCCGGACGCCCAGGAACCGTTCTCCCAGGTCCTGCCGGCCTGGTCGTATATATTGATCGCCACGGAAGTCACCGGCGTTTCGCCCCAGGCCTCGCCGTGCACAAATCCCAGCCTGTCGGTATAGGTGGTGTTGTCACCCGCCTGATAATCCCTCAGGTCCAGAAGCTGCGACTGCGGAACCGTGACATCGTACTGAAAAGTGGAAGTGGCAAGCGTCACATCGTAGTTGAGCGCCTTGTCGCGCGCGCGGGAGACGACCCGGTAATACCTGCCGCTGGTCAGTGTGGAAGGCGGCGCGAACGACCAGTTCCAGGCGTCGGTCCCGGACGACATGGTCCAGCCCGGGGTGACCCAGGTATTGGGCGTGGAGGTCCAGCCGGAACCTGTCCACCAGTTGTAATCCGCATCGTTACCCGTACCCCTGTCTATGATCTGGAGCTGCACTAGATCCAGGCCCGTGCCGGGATACGGGTCCCTGGCCTGCCCGGTAAGATACTGCCATCTGCTTATTTTGGTCGCGTCCGCCGGGGTAAGCACCGCCGAAGTCGGGAGCTGCACGTCGTACTCGAAATAGTTCTCCACGGACGGGACCTGCTGGTTCAGCGCCGTATCTTTGGCCTTCACCTGCACCCTGAACCTGTGGCCGGAGCCGCCGTTGGAAAGAAGCGAAAAATTCGGCGTGGAATAGGTCCAGGACCGGCTCAGGTCCCCGGCTGAGCCCGCGAGGGTGACCGTGCGCCAGAGCGGCGTGCCGCTCTCCTGCCAGGCCGTGCCGTTCCAATAAGTGGTGGGCCATTGCAGCTCCCCGGCCGGACCCAGCGCCCGGATCCAGACCTCGACCCCGCCGTTGGGAATGCCGCTTTTATCGTCGGTCGAAGTGCCCTGTATGGAGGCTATGGCATGGTTTGAATTATTGTAATAGCCGTTGGCCGCCGGCAGCGAAACGCCGCTGGCGGGGTTCTGGGTGTCGATGGTGAAGGTAACGGTCGTTATAGCCGACTGCCACAACCCCACATCGTCGCGCGACCTGGCGCTCAGCCTGTAGGAGGACGACTGCCAGTTGATGCCGCTGTAATAAAAATCGGCGGTTTTGACCGGAAGGTTCTGTAAATCCTGGGAACTGAACCAGACATCAAAACCGGGATCGTCCTCCCAAAAAGATCCGTTCCAGTACTTGGAACCGGTCGTATCTTTCAGACACAACTCCAGCTTATCCAACCCCTGATTATCGGACGCGGTGCCGTAGATATTCCAGGAACCGGCGCTGTACACGCCGCCGTTGGCCGGGAAAGTGGCTATGGCCACGGGAGGCGTTCTATCGATGGTGAACGCCAGTTTGGGCGTGGAACCCGTATCCAGCGAATTGTTTTGCGCGTTCCCGGCTTTGTCGACCGCCTGCCAGCGGATCTCGTAGTTATAGTCGTTGATCAAGCCGGTGGAAAGATTTATGCTCCAGGCATGCTCCCACCTGTTCTGTCCGCCGTTCTCCGTACCGGCGTCAAGAACGGGATTGAGCGGCGTCTGTCCCCCCCATCCTGATCCGGTGAAGTATTTATCCAATTGCACATTGTAGAGGGACAGGTTGACCTTGTCCATGGAAGTGCCCACCGGGCTGTAACGGGAAGTATCCCAGGCCGTGCCGGTAATGGAAGAAAGTTCGAAAAGGACCGCCCCGTCGGTCATGCCGGTAACGGCGGCGGTGGGTTTGTCCACATCATACCAGAACTGCTGGGTCGCCACGGAACCCGTATTACCCGCCGGAAGGCTGGAATCCGTGCCGCGCACGCCCAGTTCATATTTCCTGCCGCCGACGAACGCGGCGGAAGAAATATTCATGCGCCAGGTTCCAGCCGAATAGATGCCGGTATTATAAACCACGGAGTCGGTCCAGGTCCTGGTGGTTTCGTTCCAGTAGGTCGCCCCGCGGGTCAGGTCCCTTAAACGCACCTCCACCAGCGCGGTGTCGGTATCTATGGTCCCCTGAGCGGTGGTCTGGAGGCCGAGCGGGGCGGAAAGATACCCAAGCGAAGCCGGCTCCGTTATGACCGCGACGGGCGCCACCCGGTCATAAGTGAACACGGCCGTCGAAAAAGCGGTTTCGTACCTGAGATAATCCTTCGCCTGGATATTCACCTGGTACTGGGTGGGCGGCGAACCTACCCAGGCAAAAGCGTCGGTATAAGACCAGTTCGTGGTCCGCAGGGCCAGATCCGAACCCAGCTCTATCCAGGAGGAAGCCTCGTCGGCTGTAAAATCGTCGGCGGCGGCGTTCCAGTACAGCAGATCGGTGTTGCGCCTGATGCGCACGCGCAGGGAATCTATCCGGACATTATCGAACGCCGTACCGGAGACGACGGGCAGGGAGGAGTACCTGGACCCATCCGCGGGCGCGGTGCTCCTGGAGACCGGCGCGCTGGTGTCCCACCAGAAGGTCGCGGTGGAACGGCTGACCTCGGTATTGGGACCGGGGGTCGAGGTAATATCTATGCCGGCGGTGGTGAGGTAATAGGTGGTACCGTCGGTCATGTCGGCCGGGGCGGGCAGAAGGGTGGTTCTCGACCATAAAACATCCGTCCCTAGCGGCGGCTGAAGATCGTTGGGGCTGAACCACAAATTCGGATTTGACGGTATGGGCCCCGGGGTCCAGCCGGCGGAGGTGTCCCAATATTTCTCATCGGAATTCCTCCACAGCACCCATCTGACGCTGTTGATGCCGCCCCGGCTGTTATCATGCGCCGTACCGCCTATCGCGGTAAGCGAATTTATCACGGCGTTGTTCACGGGAGCCGTAGACTGGGAGCTTGGAGCCGTGGTATCGTAATAAAACACCGTGGTGGACCAGTTAACGCTGTAACTCCCGGCGGCATCGACCACCCGCCCCCATATCGTATATCTGGAGTTGCTGCTCCAGCCGGGATTGGTGTAGGTCCAGTTTACCGTCGCCCCCTTGGCTCCGGAGGCGGGACCGGTGGACACCCATTTTGCGTAATTATATTCATCCCCCGTAGCGTAAACAGCCCACCCGCCGGGGGTCCAGTACCTGTTATCCGCCCCCTCTTCTTTTATGAAGAGACTGACCCCGTTCTGCGGTATGAACTGGTTGTCCTGCGCCGTCCCGTATATGTTCCACGCGCCGGCGCCGTACCGGCCGCCGTCCACGGGGGAAGTGGACGCCATGGTCGGAGGGATCTTGTCTATTGTAAATGTCAGACTGGGGACGCCGGGGTTATCAAGAGAGCCGGTTTCTATATTTCCGGCTTTATCGGCGGCCAGCCAGCGTATTTCGTATGTATAATCGTTTATCCAACCCGTGGACGGGGTTATCGACCAGGTATGCTCCCACCTGTTCTGGCCCGCATTAAGGGCGCCCGCGTCAAGAGCGACATTAAGCGGCGTTTGCAAGCCCCAGCCGGAACCCGTAAAATACTGTCCTATCTGCGTGTTGAAGATTGAGATGTTGACATTACCGAGCGATGAACCCACCGGACCGTAGGAGGCGGTCTCCCATGCTGTACCGGTAATGGAGGGAAGGCCGGACAAGATCGCGCCGTCCGTTATACCCGTAACGGCGGAAGTGGGTTTATCCACATCATACCAGAACCGCTGGGTGGCGCTATAGCCGACATTGGCGGAAGGAAGATCCTGGTCGGTGGCGCGCATATAGATCTCGTACTGCTTGCCGCTGACGAACGCGGCGGAGGAGATCTTCATGCGCCAGTAGCCGGGCGAATAGATCTGCGCCGTGTTCCAGACCGCCGCATTCGTCCATGATTGCGCCGTTTCGTCCCAATAGGTGGTTCCGCGGGTCAGATCCTGAAGACGCATCTCCACCAGCGCGGTATCGGCGTCGACAGTGCCCTGCATGGTGGTCTGAAGGCCCAACGGCGCCGTGATATATCCCAGCGAAGCCGGCACGGTCACGACAGGCACCGGCACGGTGGTATCATAGGTGAAGGTAACAGTGGTATAACTAACCTCATAATGCGGGGCCGGCAGCGTCACCCTGTCTATGGCCCTGGATTGCATCTCATAACTCGCGCCGTCGCTCCATACGCCGGCGGGCATGATGAGCGCCCAGCCGGTGGTAACATTACCCAGCACCGTACCGTTTAGAACGCTCGTCCAGGCCGTATTGGCGTTCAGGGAATCGTCGAACTGCTGCGCGCTGTTGTTCCAGTAATAACCGTCGCTCAGCCGTTTTAACCTGAGATAGACGGAATTAACGCCGGAAGTCTGGTCCCAGGCCGTGCCGTTAATGGTGGGTATGGAGTTGTAGCGGGCGCCGTTAGCGGGCATGGTGGCGACGCTTATCGGCGCGGCCCTGTCGCAGATCGCGGTATTTGTGGAATATACCGCCTCAAAATTTTCGTGCGGATACAGCGTATAGTCGCTGGCCTTACCGTAAAAAGCGTAAGATTTGCCGTTCTCAAAGACCGAATTCATTATATTGATGGATGAACTCCAGTCGTATTTCAAGTTCGGAGGGTCATAGACCAAAGTATCGGCCTGCACCTGGCCGTCCGACTCCTGGGTCTTGTTGAAACCGGATCCGCCCCACCACTGCTCGGCGGCCGTATCCTTGACATAATAATACATCGTTTGCACCGCGCCATGATTAGGATCATCCTTCGCGGTTCCGGAAATCGAGGTAAGCTGGTCAAAATAAACGCCGTCAGCCGGGACAAGGAACCTGGAGTCCGGCAGCTCCGGTGAGGCCTGATAGCTGTCGCATGTGAATTCGGCCGTGGACCATGCGACGGAAATATTGCCGTAAGGGTCGTAGGCTTTGGCTTCTATGCGATATTTCCTGTCCTGTTCCATCCAGCCGGCGGTCGGATATCGCCAGGACATCGACGCCAGGGCGTTCGGAGTGGAGACATAAACCCAGGCCTCGCCCGACTGCCAGGTGCTGCCGGTCCAGTAACCTTTAACGCCCTGGGTAAGGCGCTGGATCTTCAGAGCCACGGCGGTCGACTTGCCCACATAATAGTTATCCGAAGCGGTGCCGGTTATATAGGGTAAAGCCGCGGAGTCATAGATCCCGGTGTTGACGGGAAGCGTCATGCCCTGCTGTGGTTTTGTGGTATCCACCACGAATTTAACGATCAGATCGTCCGACAATATGGTATCGGTCCAGGAGCCGCCGCTGTTTGCGGTATACCGGGCTCTATTTACCGTCCCGCCCCAGGTGCCGTCCGGCCGGGGACTTGTGGTGTCGCTGGAAGCGTAAGAATACACCCTGTAATAGACCCCGCTGGTGGAAGAGGGGGACCTGAACACTATCCCGTAGCGGTAAGCGGAATTAAAATAGACCGGGTCCTTTATATCCGGGAAAAACTGCCAGTCGGCGGTCGTCCCGATGTCAGACTTTGTGGCGGTGGCGATATACACCAGCCTGTTAGCCCCGTCCACATCCTCATAAATATCGGCGTAAAGGTCGCCCGCGGGATTGGCGCCCGTTTTGGCGCCGTAGAATGCGAGCCTCGAAAGGTAAAAAGAACTGGCGGGCTGATAGAACTGCTCCGTCCAATTTGCGCCGTATACATTATTCTGCGCGGAACTCGGCCGCAGCGTGGTGTAGGAATTCCCGGCAAAAGTGCTGTCGTCATACAGTATCGTGGAGATAAGCATCCTGTTGGAGGCGGTGACCCAGCCGTCAACTTGGCCGTTCGTGGAATACCGGACCAGATAGCTTCCATCCGCCGAATCCACATCGGAACCCACTATGTTGCGCGGGTCGGTCGTCAGCGGCAAGAACGCCGGGTAATTGGTATTATCCTGCGTGGGGGTGCCGGTATTGTCGTAAAATGTGAGCCAGATCTGGTCTCCGGCGTAGACGGCTGAATTAAAACTTGCCGTAAAAAAAGAGGAACTATTGGCGTTTATGGAAACTGTGGACCCGATCACGTCCCCAGATAAAGGCTGATCGGGGTTGTCGGGGTCCACGCTGCGCAGACAAACCTGCCAGGTGGTGTTGGACGCGCGGCGGAAATATGTGTTAAAGGAGCTTATAGTCCCGTCTCTGGGCACCGTCATCCTTACGGCGTACCAGTTGCGCGTGAGGACCGCTGTTTCCTGACCGGAATTAGAGTAGCTCGCGGAGACCAGAATAAGTCCCCGGCTGTAGTCCGCGAAACATTGTCTCCCCCCCATAAACCACAAAACCGCCACAAAAGGCAGCAGGAGCCTTTTAGCGCTAAAAGGCAGCATGAGCCTTTTGCACTCTGACGACTTTTTGATATTTCCGAGAAAAAGACCGTGCGCAACGGATTGCGTTCCGTTTGTCCCGGTCTTTTTCAGGGCGTCTTTCAGTTTCATATTAACCGTTGCCGCCGGCCAAGCCGTACGATCACTTTTTTTTCATATGCAGATCGATCCTTGCCTTTACAGCTTTATCCCCGCTGCGCTCCTTTATGCCGCGCAATTTGTTTTCTCCATCCTCGGTCCGGCTCAGGGCGTCAAGTATTCCAAGTTTTGCGCCGGGATCCTTTTCAAGGTCGAAATCTTTTGACAGGGTTTCCGCATCGCCAAGCCTGGATAACGCCATGTAAGCGGCTATCCGCATATCCCTGTCAAGGTCGGTCCCGACTATATCCCGCAGACGCTCCAGCGCTTTCGGATCATTAAAAAACCCGAGTGAATTGACGGCCTGGATCCGTACGCCTTTATGTTTTTCGACCTTCAGCGCCGCGAGTATCCCGTTAAGCGCGCTCCGGCCGCCGGTTTTTCTCAACGCCGTTATGGCGCTTGTCCGGCCGCCGGGTTCCGGCTCGCTTATAGCGGCCCGGCTTAAAAACACCACCGCCTCATCGCTTTGTATCGCGCCCAGTTCCCGGTAAAGTCTTTCCCTGCCCGGAAGCTCTTTTTCCGCTTTGGCCGCTGAGATCTTCCCCTTGACGCCGTTATCAGACGGCGCCGCGCCAAGCGTCGTTACCGAAAAAATACCGCTGATAAAAACGATCACACAGCACACGGCCGGAAAGACCGTCCTTTCCTTCCTGGTAAAAACGGGCTCCTCAAAGCCTATATCAGCTTTAAAAAGTTCGCTAAATACGGTCCTTCTTGATTCAGCCATATAATTACCCGGCATAAGCGGATATAGCTCCGGCACACACTTAACGCCTAAAGCGCTATAAGGACGCTTGCGAACAAGCTAAACGCCAAGTATTTCACAAACGCAAATAAGCGCCGCCTCCGGAAACTCCTGTCATCCCCGGTGTTCGACGCCTTTGATAAATATCATAGTAATTATAATACAAAGATGATATTACAAAAAAGTTAATTTTTTGGGTAATTTCCGAAACCTCCCTCTTTTGCATAATTCCGGTCATAAATCCCTTCTCCCGGCCCGGCCTGGGAACGCGGCAGTGCGGCAGAAAAACGGCCTGACGGGACGGCGCGCGCAATTCAGGCCAATAAAAAACCGCTTCAGCGTTCTTCGTTCCCATACAGGGCTACCGCTCCGAAGACAGCCAAAACGGCCGACCGCGACAAATCAGTTTTGATCTTCGGCAGCCTGACCCCCGCGTATATAGCGGGTCTTAGCTTTGCGCCGCCGGCTTTCGCCGGCTTTGCTATTATCGTGACATACGAACTTCGCGTTAATATTATAGCAGACAATCCGTATTTGTCAAGGCCTATGCCCTTGACGAGTCAAACAAAATACCACAAGGCGGCCACGACCTAAAGGGCGGGGTGGTAAAAATTTTTGCGGCGAAAATTTTTAACCGCAAAAAAGGCCGTTTTGGCTTTCTTCGTTCTACCCTTAAGCAGGGTCGAGGCCCGAAGACAGCTAAAACGGCCAAATTACTTGTCCCGTTAGGGGCGCACCGGACACTGTCACCGCTTCAACTCCCACTCACCGTGACCACCCTACCGTTCCGACTCACTCTACCTGCCGCGCTCCTAACGGGACACCCACTTCACCTGCTGCCACTGCTGCTTCCTGAATATATTATAGCAGAAATACAAATATTGTCAAGGGTCCTTTGGTTGACATGTCAACAACCCCGATCTCACTTCTTGGCGGCCGCAATAACCCCCATCGCTTTCTCATAGGCCGGATCGTCGAGCAGGGCCGTTTCGCCGGAGGCCGTCCAGGCGCGTTTAAACTCTTCCGCTTGGGCCGCCGACAGCCCGACCCTTAGATCAGGCTCCACTCCGAGATCCTCCAGCGCTTTCCCTGAGGGAGGGAACAACCTGGCTATGGTAAGCCTGATACCCTTCCCGCCCGGACCGAGGCTGAATGTTTTTTGCAGGGAAACGCCGCCCCGCGTGGTTTCGCCGATTATCTTCGCGCCGCGCAGTTCGCGCAGCGCCTGCGCGAACGCTTCCGCCGCCATGGCCGTGCCGGAATTGACCAGCACAAAGGGCTTAAGGGCGGCGAACCGCCCCCTGCCTGCGGCTTCAAAAAGCCTGGAGTAGCCTTTATGCCGGGATCTGAGCTCCAACACCGGGCCGGCCCCGGCGGCGAGGTCCTTTAAAAGCGCGGCGGCCTCGTCAGGCACTCCGCCGGAATCCCTCAGGTCGAAGACCACCCTTTTGGCGCCTAATCCGGACAGCGTATCCAGCCCCGCCGCGGCAATGGCGCCGGAGCCTTCGAAGAACATTCCTATCCTGACAAAAGCAGTGGCGGTATCGGGCAGATAAAAGCCGAAGATCAAGGGGAAGGCGAACAATTCCTTTTTAAGTTTTACCGTTATCACACCGGCCCCGCCGGGAGCGCCTCGTTCTATCTTCAGACCGAACCCCGCGCCTGCGCGCAGGCCCGAAACCGCTTGGAGGTCGGCCTTACGGCCGTCAATTTCCAGCACCCTGTCCCCATCCCGCAAACCGACCGCCGCGCCCGGAGAGCCCCTGAACACTTTGGCAAGGTAAAAGCCGCCGCGCCGTTCTTCCAAAAGCAGACCGGAGGAGAGGGCGCCTCCGCCGGGAAGCTCCTTAAATTTTTTCCCGGCCGCGACGATCTCCGCATGCCGGTCCAGGATCTTAAGGCCTTCCACGCCTTTGGAGAGCAGCAGTTCCCTGATCCGCCGGGGAGCGTGCGCCTCATAACTATGCTTTTCGAACACTTTAACGATGTCCGGCGCCATATCCTTATCCACGCAGGCCGCGCAGGCGGCAAGACAGACCAGCGGCAGGAAAATTTTATTCATATTCGATCGGCTCCGGATACGGGAAAATCGCCGGACGCGCCGCCGGCGTTATAACCGGGCGAGCAGGGATCGGTGGGCAGAAAAGGCCCGTACTCGGGGCACTGTTGAGCGTTGAGAGAATTGGGAGGCAGGCAGCAGCAGGGCGCCTTGGCCGTGCAGCCGCATTCCGCGCCGTAACCCTCGGTCGCGACATAGTCCTCCAGGCCGATATTCTGCAGGGTCTGCGCTGCGTCCGGATCGGCAAAACCTCCGCTCTCGGCCTTGTCCGCCGAGGCGCCGTCGCCGGCGCCCCCCGACCCCGTAAACGGTCCCAGGGGAGTGAACAGCGCCTTGGCCAGGCTCCGGCTTGCTTTTTTATCCTGGTAGTCTTTATCCCCTTTCAGCGATTCTTTGGTGCCTTCCGCGTCCAGTTCCGGCTTGCCGACGGCGGAAACACCGAGCGTCCGGGCGTCGGAGGCGTTCAGGTCCTGCTCTCTCAGGAACTTGGGGATGGACCTGGGATCCACGCGGTCCAGTTTGGCCTTGACTTTCTCATCGTACACCAAAGAATAGGCGGCGTCGGAGTTGGCGTCGAAAGTTTTGGCTATCCAGCCCCTGGCCGCGTCCTGGGAGGCCAGGCGCGCGCCGTAGAGATTGGCTTTGAAGGCGCTTTTTAACGCCTCCATCACGGAAACCTTCGGCCCCCCGGCGGCGCCGCCCGGCGCGCCGCTTTTGGACTGCGCGAGCCGGGCCGGAGCATTGCCCTTCGTCTCTTCCGGTCTCAGCTCCGCCGTGCCGGAGGTCCGACCGCCGTTCAGCCGGCCGAGGGTTATCTCTTTGACCAGAAGTTTGCCGTCCGACCCGGACCTCGGGGCCTGGGAATGCGCTACAAAGCCGCCCGCGCCCGAAGACGGGTCCCCGGTTCCGGCCCCGCCCGCAGGACCGGCGGTTCCCGGGGCAGCCGCGCCGGACGCGCCGGCGGAACCGTCAAGAAGTTCTTTTTTAAGCGCCGGGTCGGCTTTCGCCAGTTCTTCTTCCGAAGCGAAAAATTCTCCTTCCTTTTCAGCTTTGGCCGCCGGTCCGGACCCAGGCGCGGCGCTATTGGCGCTCAGTTGGTTATAATTGCCGCCGCCCGCCAGTTTATCGGCGGCGTTTTTCATGGCGACCCAAGCCACGAAGCCTCCCACGGACAGGAAAACCAGCACGAGCGCGAGCCCCGTCCACTTATAGCTTCCGGGGCCCTTCGGGAGGAAAAAAGAAGCCCGGGAACCGCGGTCCTCATCGCTTTTATTTTCGCCGGTCATAGGTTGGTCCGCAAGGAAACGGCAGTCCTGCGGGTTCGGGGTCCTATCAGCCATGGGACCCATCGGGCCTGCGGTCGGCCCGGCGACTTCGCGCCGGTTGCCTGTTCATTGAATTGTGCTTCGCACCCCTCGGCCCGATCCGACCCATGGCTGCCACCCCTCCAGTTATACCCTGCCGCATATTTTAGTATTAACATGATCCCGCCCTTAATTACGATAAAGCACATTTAACCCGCCCGGTGGTTTCTGCAATCTTACAACAACAATAATGCTGTCGATACTGTCCCGCAGGCTTTTAAGGAAGCGGCAGTCCTGTAAGTGCGCGGGCATCGGGGGGACGGGGCTGCCTGGTCCGTTATCGTCCGCCTACTTCAATCCCGGCAGCACGAACTGTATCGGCCTGTCCCGACTGGGCACATATTTAATGACTTCGAGCTGTTTTCCGCCGGCACAAAGATAGTCGTAGCCGTTGTTGCAGGCCGCGCCGTAAGGTTCGGCGCAAACCACCTGTTTGGGATACTTGCACAGCATCCCTATACCGGCGGGATCGGTCTCCACCGTCACCGTGACCACATTCCAGACCTGCGTCCGCACGACCTCCAGCTTAAGCGTGCGGAGGTTCAGGAATTTCTTGACCGAGGGGGTGTTGAAACCGATATAATCTTTGACCTTCTCCTCTATATCCTTTCTAAGCCAGGGATCGTCCCAGCTTGCGGCGAAATCGGCGTTAAGATGCGATTCCAGCTGCCAGCGGCGGGCCGCGTAATAAGAGCCTATCTCCATTTTCTGCACCAGCACCAGCAGTGCGAACATCTTGGCCGTGATAAAGACCACCAGCATGAAAAGCGGGAACAACAAAACGACTTCGGTCATCGCCTGCCCGCGCCTGCGGCGGGACCCGCCCGGAAGAGAGGAACGACGGGGAAAAATAAAATACAAAGCGGAAACGCACCGCCTCTTGATATTCTCAACAACTCCACTGGCTCTCATTGTATTCCTCTCTTCTCCCGGCGCCCGCGGTTCCAGCCTCACGGATAGAGCCGGGTCTGATATTTCGGCGTGGGATCGGGCCACACGCAATTGTTGCCGGAGGTCAATTGGGGGCACTGGCTGGCCACCAGGGCATGCACGCAGGGGCGCCCCGTTTCCTGGCAGGCCGCCTTGCCTTTGAAATCGACGCCGAAATAATTGGAAGGCGCGTTCCAGCCCTGGTAAACATGATAACCCGGGTTACCCACGGTCTTCAAAGCGCCGTCGCTGAAGGTGGCCAGCTGGAAAAGCCCCGGGGCGGGCATCTGCAGCGGAGGATTGGTCTTACCCAGAAAATACGGCGGCAGGCCCGACTGCGGCACCTTGGCGTGGAAAATTATTTTATCCACATACCACATGAACATGCCTGCGCCGCGGGTGATCCTGTTGGCCCGGAAACCCCCGGGGCTCCTGACGCCGTCTTCGCCGCAGAGCGCCGGATTATCCACGCATTCCTGCGTATTGGCGTTCAGGTAATATGATTTCCTGAAAAAATTAAAATTCTCGGTAAGCCGCTCGAACACCGTCATCTGGGATTCCTCCACCGCGCCCAGCATGGTGTAAACCTGGGCGTAGAACTTATAGATGCCTATGGCCGGGTCCCAGAAAATATAGATCTTGATGCCCTGGTCGGCGTTTATCAGCATCAGGGTATCCTCGGGAGCGGGGGGGTTTTTGTTCATCTGGGGCCGGACGGCCTCGTTAAAAGCGATCTCCCACTTGGATTTATTGTCCAGCGGGGTGGCGTCCTTGAACTCCTCGTCGTCCTTGTATTTCGGGATGTCGCCCGCGTCGTAAAGCATCTTATAGGTGCAGACCGTGCCCGTCTCGTCGGTCTTTTTCATGCAGTTTTCTTCCGTCCCCGTGGTACACCCCGCCGTGCATTCATAGGCTTCCTTGAAGATCCTGTACGGGAACGCGCCGTTGACATAAGCCGTGCGGTTAAGGATGTTGGTATAGTCTCCCATCTGGATGAAGGCCGCCGAATCCAGCGCGAACTGCTGGCGGATCTTTTCCCTGGAGATCTTAGTGGTCTCGAACAGGAGGTAGATAAAAAGCATGAGCGACGGGATGATAAGGATGGAAGGGATCAGGATCTGCCCCCGCCTGCGGCCGGGGCGGATCGGGTCGGGCGACGAACAGGCAAAAGAAAAGAACGAAGCGGCGGTATGCCGCCTCCAGGTCTTCTCAACGAGTCCCCTGTATCCCGCCATATTCTTCTCTCCGCCCACGCCCCGCGGGCCTGTCGCCGGCGCTCCGCCGTTACGGCGCCGCCGCCGGTTTACTGGAGCCTATCACCATCCCGACCAGGCTGAACATTCCGCCAAGAAGTTTTTTATGGAAAAGTATGCCGACTATCAGCGTAAGCCCCACCACCACGGACAGCATAAGAAGATACTCGACGGTGGTCTGCCCTTTGCGTCCCGGCCGGAAAGGACGCCCGGAAAGCCATAAGCCATAGGCCATAGGCTTTAAAAAATATAAAAAGCCGATCGCAGAATTCATTTATATCCCCTGCTATGTTATACCACCTAAACCGGACGCTTTCAAGGCCCCGGGAAAATATCCTACCTTTCCGATGTTGCCCAATTATTAAAATAAAATGTCGTAAGACGACATTTTATCGTCCGGCGCCGGAAAAAAGAAAAAACAACCCCGCCCTGAAGGGCGGGGCAGTAAAAATTTTTGCGGCAAAAATTTTTAATCACTGACCTTCGTGCGAGATAAGGCCCTTTTCCAGAGCCTTCACCACGGCTTCGGTCCTGTTGTTGACGGCGAGTTTCTGGAAAATGCTGTTGAGATGATTTTTAACGGTCTTTACGCTGCATTCGAGCGCGGTGGCGATCTCCTTGTTGGAGTTGCCTTTGCCCAGCAGGGACATGACCCTGATCTCGGTGGAGGTCAGGGAATCGGGAGCGTTCTCGTAGCCGGGCTGCCCCATCTGCCTTAAACCCTGGATCAGCTTGCCCATGATGGGCTGGGGGATCATAACGCCGTCGGTGGTAAAGGTCTTGAGGGCGTGCACGAGCTCGGAAGCGGGCAGCATTTTTGAAAGATAGCCGTTGGCCCCGGCCTGGATGGCGTCGGTCACATGCGCTTCGTCCTCGTAACTGGAGAGGATCAGGACATTAGTATTGGGGCATTCTTTTCTGATGATCCGGGTGGCTGAAACGCCGTCCATCTGGGGAAGCTTTATGTCCATAAGGATCACATCAGGCTTGAGTTTCCTGGCCATGGCGACGACTTCCGGGCCATTGGAGGCTTCGCCCACCACGACGATGCCTTTCTCATCTTCCAGCAGGTCCTTGATACCTTCCCTGAAAAGGGTCTGGTCGTCCGCGATCAAAACCGACACTGTTTTTTTGGGGGTGGCCATTCTAAGCTCCTTATTTTATATCTCCGCGCTATCTAAGATTATACCTGATTATACGACGCTTGTTAAAATAATTTACACCGGGCTTTCCGGTCCGGCCGAAGCGGCGCCGGGCGGCGGCTCCTTGGCGAACGGAATTGTGAATTTAAAAGAGGAGCCCTTGCCCGCGCCTTCAGACTCCACCCAGATCCGGCCTTCGTGGTTGTGGATGATCTCCTTTGAGATCGAAAGGCCGAGGCCCAGCCGCCCGTGCGGAGATTTGCCGCCGGCCGGCTGATAGAAGCTTTGGAAAAGCTTGGTCAGTTCCGCCGGATCTATGCCTTCGCCGGTATCTTTTACGGATACGCAGACCGAGTCTTCAAGGCGTTCCACAAAAACCATTATACTGCCGCCTCTCGAGGTGTGCCGGATCGCGTTCTCAAGCAGGTTCATCAGGACCTGGCTGATCCTGCGCTTATCCGCGCACACCATTTTAAGCCCTTCCTTATTGATCCTTGCGTCTATGGAAATATTCTTCTGCTGGGCCCTGGCCTTCGGCCCCACGATGATCTCGTCCACCATTTTATCCATCTCAAAATAATTCTTTTCCATGCGCAGCTTGCCCTGCTCGATGGAAGCCCAGTCCACCAGGTCGCCTATAAGACGGGAGATCTGGGAGATGCTGGTATTGATGAAGGTCATCTTCTTGCCCTGGTCGTCGTTGGGCGTGATGGTGGCGGCGAGCATCTCGAAACTGATCTGCAGGGTCATCAGGGCGTTAGAGAGATCGTGCGAGGCCATGGACATGAATTTGGATTTCATCCCGTTCAAACGGTCCAGTTCCTCGTTGTTATGCTTGAGCATGTCGATGAGGCGCTTGTTTTCCTGTTCCAGGAAAAGCTTCTCCTCGGCTTTCTTGATGGCGCGGCGCAGATAATTGAAATCCACCGGCTTTATCAGGAAATCGTAAACCGACTCCTGGATGGCTTTGACCGCGGTGTCGAGCGAAGCGTGGGCGGTCATCATCAGGATCTGGCTGTCGGTATTGAGTTTGCGTATGTCCTTTATAACTTCGATGCCGGTCTTGTCGGTGAGGTTGAAGTCCATCAGGATGATATGGTAAAAATCGGAAACGACCCGTTTCATGGCTTCGGCGCCGGAACCGGCCTCGAATACCTTATAGCCTTCCATCTCCAGCAGGTCGCGCAGGGTTTCCCGCAGATGTGCGTCGTCGTCGACTATCAGGATCTTGCTTTCCATAGGGGCGGCTGCGGGTCGAAGGGTAATGAACGCCGGAACTTTTTAACTCCCTGGCTTCCGGCTTTACCGGACTCCCCGACTCCCGAATGCACCGTTACATTCTCACTTATTTTGGTTATTGGACACAAGTGGGAGGAACAGCTTAAAGCAGGTGCCTTGGCCCACCACGCTGGAAACTTCGACGCGCCCCTTATGCCGGTCGGTTATTTTTTTAACCACCGCAAGCCCCAGGCCGGTGCCCCGGGCTTTTGTCGTGAAGAAAGGCGCGAAGATCTTTTCCAGGGTCTCTTTCGGAATGCCGGGGCCGGCGTCCTCCACATCGATGCGGACCGCCTCGCCCGTCACCTCGGTGCGCACGGAGATCCTGCCCCGTTCGGGCATGACCTCGATGCCGTTCTTTATAAGGTTCCTGACGGCCTGCGTCATCTCGTCGGTATCGATGTTGACCGTGGGATTTTCCGGAGCCAATCTTTTTACCAGTTCGATATGCGGCGGGAACGGGAAGGACATAAGCAGGTCCTCCATGTACGCGTTCAGGTGCGTCAGCTTGGGATTAAGCTCGCGCGTGCGGGCGAAACCCAGGATCTCGTCGATAATGCCGTTGGCCTGGCGGATCTCAGATTCGATGATGGAGATGTGCTTGGCCACCTTCGGATCCAGGGGCGTGGCGGCGGCGTTCACTTTGGTCTTTATGAAATAGATGGAGTTGTTGATCACGGCCAGCGGATTCCTGATCTCGTGGCCTACGACGGAGGCCATCTGGCCTATGGCGGCGAGCCGCTCTTTTTTGATAAGTTCGTCCTGTGCGGACTTAAGCTCCCTGGTGCGCGCTTCGACGCGGTTCTCAAGGCTGCGGTTGAGCTTTTCCAGCTCTTCCTTGGCCGACATGATCTCAGCGGTCTTCACCTTCAGGGATTCGCTCATCTGCATGAAGGTGTGGGCCAGTTCGCCTATTTCGTCGTTGGGCATGCTGAGGTCGGGCAGGTAATCGAAATCCCCCTCGCCCAGCTTGATGGCGGCTTCGCGCAGCGCCTGGATGGGCTGCGTTATGACCAGCGACACGGCGTAACCCAGGAAAAGGACGAACACGGTGACAAGAAGCATCATGCGCCAGGTGCGCTGAAGCATCTCGTTCGAGGCCTGGTAAGCCACGGAGACCGAGCGCTGGATGTAAACCACCCACCCCAGGTCGGAAACCTCCGCGAAAGCGCCCAGAACCTTCTCCCCGGTATCCAGGATTATCTCCCCCCCTCCGGTCTTGGCGTCGTTCTGGAGAAGGATCTTAAGGATATCCTCCGGCAGTTTGGCGTCCGGTTTGTAGATCTCCTTAAGATTGGAGTGCGCTATCAGGAAACCGTTGGAATCTATCACCGCCGCCTGCGTATGGGTGGCCTCGGGGAAACCGGTCTTCAGGATGCTGGAAAGGCCGGTGAGGCTCATTTTGGCGATCAGCACCCCCATCCCCTGGTTCGTGGTGGAACTGACGATCTGCACGCCCATGGTTATGGCCGGATAGGACCCCATGTACTTCTCAAGCCCGCCTACGAACTCGCCGGTCTTCATAACCTTGCCGAACAGGACATCGTTGGAAAAATCGCGCAATTTCGTATCGCGCACGAAACGGCCCACGCGCACGGTCTCGTGCCCGCCGGCGTTGATGACGGAAAGCTCAAGGAACGGGGCGTGCAGCTGCATGATATGGTTGATCAGGGCCTGCTGCTTGCCCGCGTTCATGGAGGCGAAATCCTCCAGATGGGCCGCGTCGAAAAGGACATTGCGGAAGTTGGTGATGTAGCTGGAAACGGTGTCCGAGAAACCCACGGCCAGGGCCTCCTGGTCGCGGGAAATGGCCCTGTTAAGCGTCACCTGGCTCAGGGTCAGGAGGTAATACCCCACTATGCCGAGCGGCACGAGCGAAACGATAAGGAACACGAAAAGGAATTTGTAAAAAAGTCTTCCGCGTTTTTTGGGAGCTTCGGTCATAAGATCAGGCGACGATTAAAGAATAAAGTGCGCGGCGCAAAGAGCGAACCCGGATAGAACGGGAGCCGCCCCCCCCCGCCCGCGGATATATTGTAACAGGCCGGTGTTGCTGAAATATTGCGGGCGGCTGCGCGGCCGCCCGGCGGGCACGACGACCGAGCCGTACCCTGTCTCACCGGCAGCCGCGCTGTTCGGCCTGTTACGCTTCGCTCTTTGCGTTTACACCCGTTATTTCGCGCAGCCGGCGCCGGTCGAGCCCTGGGCTTTGACATTCTCAAAACCCGGGACCTTGGCCAGTTCGCCCATGCCCACCACGAACAGCCTGCCTTCCCACAGGAAGGAAGGAGAAGTGGTCATGCCGAGAGCGGCGGTGTATTTAAAATCTTCCGCCAGCAGGGCTTTCCCGTCCTCGAACCCGGCGGTCACCGCCTTGGGGTCCAACCCCGCCTTTTTAGCCGCCTCTTCCCATTGCGTGGAAGAAACATCCCTGTTCCTCTCAAGGAGGTAGGCGTTAAACTTGGCCGGGAACTTTTGGGCGATCACGAGCTGCCTGACATCCTCTTCCCACTCGGGCGTACCGTGCAGGCTTTTGAACGTGTATTGTCCGTCCGCGCCTTTCTCGGAGTCGCCTATATAATGGATCTGCACTTTCGTGCCCGCGGGCAGCAGCTTCTTATTGACCGCGTCCAGAAGGCCGTTCTCGGCCGTCACGCCGTAAGGGCACTGGGACATGACGAACAGCTTCAGAACGCCAGGCTCCGGTTTGGCGGCGGCATACAGGCCTTTGCGCTGCTTGTCGAAGTAAACCAGATAGCCTTTGCGTTCCGTGAAGATGCCCGCCTTGATCTCGGCTTCCAGAACGGTCCGGACATCCTTATTATCCTCTATGACATAGGCCGGCAGAAAGTCGAGATCGGGGAAATTTTTCAGGCGTTCCGGGGAATCATAATCCAGGACCGCCGGCTTTATGCCGGAAAAATATCTGCTGAACGCGTCCACCAGACCGTTGTTCTTCTCCACGCCGGAACTAAGCACGATCCAGAACTTGGGCGCCGGAACCTTGGCCGCCGCCGGAACCTCGGCCGTTTTTGGCAGGGCCACGCGCTTAGCCTGCGGCAGCAGCTCGTTGACGGCGGAAAAAAAGGCCAGCAATTTGGCGCCGCCGGCGTAAGGTTTACCGTTCAACAGGACCACGGTGCCGGTAACATCCGCCTTCTTTACGCGGTCATAAACCTTATTCATCAGTTCCCGGCCGTTCTTGGCCGTTCTGGTTTCGAATTCCTGCACCGGGATGCCGCTGAAAATAGCGGCGTCGCGCCAGCCGTCGGCCCAAGGGCTCAAGGACCTGGCGTTAAGATAACTCGACAGTTTGTCGCCGTAGAATTTGGACACCACGGCTATACGCATGGACTCGTCTATCTCGGCCTGGCCTCGTTTAGATTCCCATTCGCCCTTGTCGTTCTTGGAGAGCAGGGGGTACACCTGCAGCTCCACGGCGGAAGGCAGCCGCCGCCGCACGGCGTCGCCCAGGAAGAACCACTGCCAGCCCGCGCCGTCCATGCTTTCAAAAAAAACTTCCAGCTTCACCCGGCCCGTTTGTCCGTGTCCGGGCGTTATGGCGGCCGCGGCGGCGGGACCGGCTTTTCCGGCCTGCGCGCCGCCCTCGGCCTGGGCCGCGGACAGCCGGCCGAAGGAAGAAATACCAAGGACCAGAGCCAGCGTCCTTATGATAGTCGTTTTTGCGTTTTTCATATGCCTCATTATTGCTCTCCGGTTTTTAGATGCCGCTTGGGAACGCCTAACGCGCTGAAGGGGCGTTATTTGCCTTTCCTCTTTAAAAGCTGGCGAATGCGCAGGCACAGTTCCTGGATATCGAAAGGTTTGGTCAGATATTCATCCGCGCCGAGAGAAAAACCCTGCGTTTTTTCTTCTGCGGACAGGAAGCGGCCCGTCATCATGATAAGGATGAAGTCCTTGGAATGGCGTCTCAGCTCCTGACAGATCTGAAAACCGCTGGAATCCGGAAGCTGGATATCCATGATCACCACATCGGGACCGTGTTTCTTGGCCGCATCGATGCCGGCTTTGGCGTTGCCGGCTTCGAGGCAGACAAAGCCTTCGAGGTCAAGGACCTCGGCGAGGCTTTCCCTCAGGTGCGCGTCGTCGTCGATTACCAGGATCTTTTGTGCGGCCATAATGTAAAACCTCCGTAATTCAGCAGGGTAAAGGGTCCGGGGTGAAGGGCCCGGGGAAGGAATTCCTTAACGACCTCCCCTTGAACCCCTCGCACCCGCGCCCTTATTTGGTCGTCGGTACCAGCTTATAACCCACGCAGGGCACGGTGTGCACATATCTCGCCGCCTTGCCCATCTTGGACCTGAGGCGGCGCACATGGACGTCCACGGTGCGTGGCGACCCGAAATAGTTGTAGCCCCAGACGCGCTCGATAAGGTACGGTCGTGAAAGCACGCGGTTGGGGGAACTCAGGAACACATAAAGCAGGTCGAATTCCTTGGCGGTGACGGTGATCTCCCTGCCGCCTATCTTCACGGTGTAGCTGGACATGTTGATCTCGACCTCGTTAAGCTTGACGACCTCGTCCGGCTGGGTGCTGACCGTACGGCGGACCACGGCGCGGATCCGGGCCATGCTCTCGTGCAGGTCCTGGTTGTAGCTGAGGCATTCATCCGCGCCCAGCTGGAAAAAAGCCAGTTTATAGCTGATCTTGGGCGTCTGATGGGCGTTGTGCCCTCCGCTCGCGCCGTGCCCGTGCGGGACCAGGCTTTCCAGCGTCAGCCCCGACGGCATATGGTCCAGATAGGTGTCCGGCGACTCAAGCATGGCGATCACCGGGATGTTCTTGTTCTTGGCTCGGAGGTTTTTAAGGAAAGAAAGCCCCTCCTCATCCGAAAGATTCTGCCCTATAATGACCAGATCGAAGGATTTTTCGGCCAGCATGCCCATGACTTCCCGGGACCTGTGGGCGGTCATGACCGAGTAGCCCTGCCGGTTAAGCATCTCGAGTATAAGCGAAGCCCGCGAAAAATCTTTAGCGGCGAAAATGATGTTGATTTTCACATTGTCTCCATGCGGCCGTTCAGCCGCGCCATCTGCCGTACGCGAAGAACACGCGTTCACGGACTAAAACCGCTCCCTGGAAACCCATGGCCGGCGGAGCGGTTCTTTGCCCCGGCAAAAAACTACTCCTGTTCGTTTATCTCTTCGATCTCGAAGGTAACGCCTTTCATGCCGAGAACGCCGGTCAGGACATTATACAGGAAGGACACGAAAACCATAAGCGCGGAAACTATCACCACATATAAAAGCGCGAAAAGCCCGACAGAGAGCATCTTCTGCCCCATGTTCATCGGTTCTATCTGCGGGTTCGGAACGACCATAAAGGTGACGACGCCGCCCAGCACGGCCAGGGCGAACACCACAATGGGCACCGATGAGGTTATCAGCGAAGCGATGCCTATGTTCCTGATTTCAAGTTTCATGCGAACCTCCGTAATAAAAACATGGGACAGGCGCCCGCGGGAGAGCCTTGCCTTCTACCCGATATTTTAGCAATTATTTACGCGGAAAATTCAGTATAAAATGCCGCAAGCGGCATTTTATCGCACCCGTCACGGGGTTTTAGCCGTCCCCCGGCTTCCACAAGCGGAAGCCGAAGTCCGGAATGGTCCATCACGCGCAAGCACGGAGCCGCAAAGAGGAGGGAAAAAATCGACATCGATAGTCAGGATGGACAGGATTCGAAAAACGGCATAGACGACAGCGTGCCCGGCGGACCCATGCCCCCGGCGCCCACGCACTCACAGGCCTGCCGTTTCCTTAAAAAGCTGGCGCAGCATTAACATTGGTGTTTTTGTTATCAGGTTGCAGAAACCGGCGGGCGGGCTAATTGTGCTTTACCATAATTACGGGCGGGGATATGTTAAATATTGAATAAGCGGCGGGCGAATAGATTGGAGCGGGATGCCGGGGGTGTGGGGCTGACGGGCCGTCGCGCAGGGTGAGGCTTGCGTAAGCGCCGAACCCGAGCGGGAGCGCGTCCACGGTGTGGACGATAGCGTGCCCGGCAGCTCCATGCCCCCGGCACGCCCGCGAACTTGCAGGCCTGCCGTTTCTTTAAAAGTCTTGGGACTACATGTTTATGCCGGGCTTGGGGTAGAACATTATAAGCGTGCGGTTCATTTCGGCGGTTTCCCCCACATGCAGGACCTTTACATTAAGATTCTGGCCGCGGAAAACGGTCTCCCCCTCCACGGACCGGTTGGGCGCCTCGAAGGCCTGGCCCACGAGCCGCAGGAGGTTCTGCTGCTGGCTGTCCACCACATCCAGCAAATGGATATTTTTCGTATCCATGCCGCCGGCCAGCTCAAAATTGGCGTAAAGGATATTATTGTTCTCGTCGACCACGATCACATATTCGCTGCCTGGGACGATGGTGCCCAGGAGGGAACGCCACCATTTCTGTTCCGCGTCCTTGTACTTGCGGTCGCGGTTCACGATCCCGTCCACCTCCACCTTCATCTTGCCCAGCAGCCTGGCTACGGCGTCGGACAGATCCCCTATTTCATCTTTTTTGGACGGGAACCGGAGGTCGAAATTCTTGAGCGAGATGGTCTCCACGCTGTCCCGGAGGGTTTCCATCGGCGAAATGACATAATGATGCAGGAAAAAGTAGAGCGGAAGCCCCAGCAGGAACAGGACGCCGATGGCGCCGAAGATGTATTTCCGCATGGCCGAACCTATAAGCACGTCGGCGCCGGCCTTGGAGACCAGCACATCTATTATGCCTATGATCTCCCCGCGCACGGAAAAAGGGATGGCGATCTCGTAAAAAGGCTCTTTCGGGACCTGCCGGACCTTGGGCAGCTTTGAAAGGTACGCCTGGCCGATGGCGTCGGTGGGCGGGGGATAATCCTTCTGAAAATCGGACCACGCCATGCCGATAAAACGCGACTGCTTATGCCAGCGCACCGTGCCGGCGCGGCTCAGGTAGATGACGGAAGAGATCCTCTCATCCTTGACCAGCGACTGCATGATGTCGTATTCCTCGAAGGTGATGATCTTGGGATTTTTAAGAAGCCCGTTGCGCATCGTGGGGGCGTAGACCCTCACCGTCTCGGTCACATCCTTTTTCAGCTTCTCGTCGAAGGTCCACTTAAAAAGGTTGTAATAGAAAACGCCGCCGAGGCACATGACATAAATGCCTATGCCGATAAACCACAAAAGCCATCTGCCCGTAAGCCGCATAAATTTTCACCTTTGCCGCGAACCGTATCGGCCGCCACGGATATCCTAATAAACGCGTGTTTCGGAATTATTAACCGGCGCGTTATTATTGCGCCAGATATTGTTCTATGCGCTTCATCCCCGCCTCGGCGTCGGTATTGCCCGGATCCAGCTGCTTGGCGATGGTCCATTCATCGCGCGCTTTTTCATAATTGGAGTTCTGGAAATATTTCAGGCCTTCCAGGTAATGCTGCTGCGAGGACATGCGGTTCTCCTCCGTCACGCCCTGGGGCTTGGCCGCGGCGGACCCCTCTGAGGAGGAAGTGCCCTTGCGTTTGGCCTCTTCTTCCGCTTTTTTGCGCGCCTCCTCCTCTTTCCTCCTGCGCTCTTCCTCGTCCCTGGCGCGTTTGGCGGCCTCTTCGGAACGGCGGCGTTTCTCCTCCGTTTCCAGGCGCATCTGCTCCCTGGCGCGGGAAACCAGCTTGTCGAGATACGCGAGGTTCGCGGTGTACGGTTTGGCCAGGGACCATTCGCTTATGGCGTCGTTATACTTCCTTTCTCCGTAAAGTTTTTTTCCGCGCGTGATGTAGCCCTGTTCGATCTCGCTCTTGACCTCGGCCAGCAGCTTATTGGCCTTGGAATCTCCGGGCTGGACCTCCAGGACCCGCTTCAGGCCCTCATAAGCGTCCTTAAGCTTGCCCTGGGCGTAAAGTTCAAGCGCCCCCTTAAGCTTATCATTGGCCGTTTCCTGGCGCAGTTCGTCCTCCACCCTTGTGATGTAGTCCACGACCCTGGAATCGCGGGGCTTTATCAGCAGGGCGTTGTAAAAATTATCCAGCGAGCCTTTCAGGTCGCGCTTGGCGTAGAGCTGGCCGCCTTTCTGGAAATAATAATCGCGCAGGTCGTCCTTTATCTTGCCCAGCCAGTACCGGGCCTTGATATTGTTGGGGGAAAGCTTGACCACCTCGTCCATCTTTTTGTGGGCGTCGATCAGACGGCCCTCGTTGTACAGGGAAAGGGCGCTCTTGAACCGGTCTTCAAGCATAAGCTTTTCGGACATCCCGGGGCGCAAAGAACCGCGCAGCTGATTGGCGGCCTCCAGAAGCATGCCGGCGTCATCGAAACCGGGATCTATTGAAAGGATCTTGGTGGCCAGGTCGCGCGCGTCCTCGTAATTGCCGGTGCGGTAATAATTGAAGGCGTTCTCATACACGTTCGTAAGCATTTTGGACTGGATCTTGGCCTTTTCCAGCCTGATGGTCTCTATGAACTTTTTTTTCTCCTCCAGTTCGCTAAGCGCCCCCAGGCCCGTTTTCTGCAGATCAAGGAAAAGCGATTCCTCGCTTTTTACCTTTTGTTGCTGCGCAAAAACCCGGACCGGAGAGAGACACAAAGGCGCAAAAGCGCAAAGGCACGCCACGAAAATCTTTCCGGTAAAATTTTTCATAATAAGTCTCCGCCGCTTTAATTTGCCGTGAGCCGCAGACCGATCGGGGAATTCCTAAAACCCGCAACACCCGGCCTGAAGCTTACGGCCGTCTTCCTGCATATAGCAGCCCGTATGGCCGAAGGCGCTCATAGCGCCCTGCGCTATGAACTAGAACGGCATTCCGCCCGTCATCAGGTCGGAGATCATGGGCGCCAGCATCAAAATGAACACCGTGGGAAAAATAAAAATGAACAGGGGGATAAGCATCTTGGTGGAGGCCTGGGCCGCGAGCTTTTCGGCCTTGTTCAGGCGGCGAAAACGCATATCGGTGGAATAATTGCGCAGGAGGTCCACAAGGCTGGTACCCAGCTCGTCGGACTGGATGACCAGGCCCACGAAAGAGCGGACTTCCTGCAGCCCCGTGCGCAGGGAAAGCCGCCTGAGGGCGTCCCTTCTGGAATACCCCAGCTGCACTTCATTGATGGTTTTTTCCATCTCCACTTCCAGGCTGGTCTTGACCGGAGCGATCCTGACTATGCGGTCGAAAGCGGTCATATAATCGAGCCCGGACTCTATCATAAGCGCGGCCAGGTCCACGAAGGTGGGGAAATTATGGATAATGTCGTCCTGGCGGGTCCTGATCCTGCGCGAATAATACCCCGCGTCCGGGAGCAGAAAACCGAGCGGAACGAAGATGAACGAGAAGAACGAACCGCTCACAAGGTAAAAGAGCACGGGCAGGCCGCCGGCGAAGAGCTGTTTGACATGCAGCATCTTGAGCGGATCGGTGTTCGCGGGCCGGCCCAGCAGCATATACTGCTCCTCAAGTTTTTTCTCCAGGCCCAGGCTCTTCGCGAAGAACAGGTCCAGCCTGTCCCAGAAATTCTTGCTGTTCTCAAGCTTTGAAAAAACCGAGACCTCCTTGCCCTCCATGTCGCTGATGTCGCCTATGGCCGAGCGTTCCTCATCCCTGGGGCCGAAAAACCGCTGCACGGCCGCGAAGGTCGCGAAAGAACCGAGGATCGCTAGGCCCATCAGAAAATATTTTGAAAAAGTTTCCATAAAAAACGTTCCCTGCGCATCTGGCGGAGATCTTCGCCGCAGGCCGCGCGCGCAATAAAGGCGGCCGCGCTCACACTTTGATCTTTCCCAGGCTCGAAACCACTTTCATGCCGATCGCTATCCAGATCGCGCAGCCGACGAAGATCCCCATCCCGAGCGGACTGCCGTAGAATCTTATCATCGTGTCGGGCTGGAACATGAACATGACGCCGACCATGACCCAGGGCATGATGCCGACCACTATGGACTGGATGCGTTGCTGCGCGGTCATGGCCTTCGTCTTTTCCTCAAGCTTGGACTCTTCGCGGATATCTATAACGATGCGTTCGAAAACTTTGGTCAGGTTGCCGCCCATCTGCCGCTGAAGCACTATCGCGCGGATCATGTAAGAAAGCATTTTGCTGGAAACGCGCTCTTCCATGACGCCCAGCGCGCGCTCAAAAGGGGTTCCCAGCTGGTAGTTCTTGATCACAAGGGCGAATTCGTCCGCGATGGGCGGCAGGAGGTCTTTTGAGACCATTTCAAACCCCTGCACTATGTCCAGGCCCGATCTCAGGGAGTTGGCGAGCAGGATCAGCGCGTCCATCAGCTGCGTGTCGATCTTGATGCCGCGCTTCACCTTCATGTAATTCAGCACAAAGGAAGGGGTCCTGAGCCCCACGAACATGCCCAGGACGCTCAGGAACAGGAACGCCGGCAGATTGAAGCTCAAAAGACCGGCCAGCGCGAAAAAACCGGCCGGGATGAAGACCAGGTAATGCACTTTTATATCTATGAACTGCCTGGAAAAATCATCGTTCCACTTGTCGACCTTCGCCGAATACTCGCCCACCATCTCTTCGGTCTTCTTCTCGTTCAGGATAAAGAACAGCCTGACGGAAAGGAAGATGAGCATCACGCCCAGGACCGTGGCCGCGGTATAGACGGCCTGTTCCGTCTTCGAGGTCTCCGTGGGGGGCAGGTAGGCGCGGGGAGCCCTGAAAAGCACGCTGAAGGAGTCCTGGCTCATGACCGAAATAGCGGCCACGGCTTCGGCGTACCGGCGCTGGTCGGCGCTTGAAATGGCGTCGGAGACGCTCTCCATCTCCCTCAAGATGAGGTTGAAGACGGCGAGCAAAGTACGGCCGCGGCCGTTCATGGAATCCGAGCGTTTGGCCCGGTAGAGCCGGTCCAGCGACATCTGAAAACGGATCCGGATGTCGGCGTATTCCTTGACCAGGAGGCCCGGGGAGATCTCGGCCCCCATTTCTTCGCGCGGAAAGGTTTTTTTGGTCAGTTCCAGGAACTCGTAGAGGATGGAGACCGGGGTCTGCCAGAGCGCCGCCTCGGAGATCTCTCCCTCCTCGGGATCGCGCCACACTTTGTTGCCCAGCATGACCGGGACGGAAGTTTCCACCCACTTGGGCATCTTGATATTAACCGTAGAACCCTTGCATTTTACGGGATAATCGGCGAGCTTGGCGTCGCGTTCCGGGGCCAGATAATAATAAAAAAGCTGCATCTTGACGGCCGCGCAGGCGACCTCGGCCATCTGGCTCCTGGCCAGCACTCCGGCCTCAAGGCGCGCGCCCAAGGCCGGCGCCGCAGCCGCCAGAAAAACGAACAAGATGTTAAACTTCATTTTCATAACTCTAGATAAAACGCCGCAGAACGATATTCTACCTTATCCGGCGCGGGGCGATGCGCGACGCCGCGCCGGAGTCGAGAAAGGAATTTCTTCCTCCCCGGCGGGCGCCGCCCGCGGCCCGGGAACGACAGGGTCCCGGGGCTCAGCGCCCTTTGGCTCCGCGGGCGCGTCTTTGCTCTTCGGTCCAGAAAAGCTCCACGGGCATGTTGATGCCGTGGGTTTCGAAATCCTTGAAGAACTTGGGCGGATCGCCGGTGGCGGAGAAATGGCCCAGCACCCGGCCGGTGTCCTTGTCTATGCCGGTCTGGTGATACTTGTAAATATCGTGCGTCGTGATCTGATTTTCCTCGCGGCCGGTGATCTCGGTGACCGCCGTGATCTTCCTGGTACCGTCGGAGAACCTGGTAAGCTGCACCACCATGTGCACGGCGGAAGCTATCATTTCCCGCAAAGCCCAGACGGGGAGGTCGGCTCCGGCCATAAGGCACATGGCTTCCATGCGGGTAAGGGCGTCGCGCGGGGTGTTGGCGTGGATGGTGGCGAGCGAGCCTTCATGGCCGGTGTTCATGGCCTGCAACATGTCCAAAGCCTCGGAACCGCGCACCTCTCCGACCACTATGCGGTCGGGACGCATACGAAGGCAGTTCTTCACAAGGTCGCGGATGGTTACCTCGCCCTTGCCTTCGATATTGGGCGGCCGGCTTTCAAGACGCACCCAGTGCTCCTGCTGGAGGCGCAATTCGGCCACATCCTCCACGGTAACGATGCGCTCGTCTTCGGGGATATAACTGGACAGCATATTAAGGAAAGTGGTTTTACCGGTGCCGGTGCCGCCGGAGATGATGATGTCCTTGCGCAGCCTGACGCAGGCCTTCAGGAAGTCCACGCAGTCCTGCGAAATGCTCTCCTTTTTAACGAGTTCGGCGTCGGTGAAAGGTTTGTTGGAGAACCTTCTTATCGTGAGCGTGGGCCCGGAAACGGCCAGCGGCGGGATAATGGCGTTGACGCGGGACCCGTCCTTGAGACGGGCGTCCACCAGGGGCACCGACTCGTCTATGCGGCGGCCCAGGGGGGCGACGATCCTTTTCATGACCTGGATTATCTGCTCGTCGTTCCTGAACTGGTACTTGGTCAGCGTCAGCTTGCCGGCCCTTTCGATGAACACCTTGTCCGGGGCGTTGACCATGATTTCCGTGACGGCGGGGTCCCTCATGAGCTCTTCCAGCGGGCCCAGGCCGAGGATCTCGTCGAGCAGTTCGTTGATGAATTTCATCCGCTGTTCGCGGGTGAGCGGCATGCCGGTCTCTTTCTGCAGAAGGCCGTTGATGATCAGGTCCACTTTTTTCCTGACGGCCGCGTTCGCGGCGGCATCCTCCGTTATCTTGATGCGCTCCGTTTCAAGCGCCGAAACGACGTCCCGGTGCATTTTAAGCTTTAGTTGTTCCCAGAAATCCGGCACGGACACCCTGGCCGCGAGCTCGGTGCGCGAAAGCTTCGCGGCGGCGGGACCGGCGTCCGCCGCCTCACGGTCCAGCTGACGCCACAGCATATCGGAACCCTGGGCGAATTCGGAAGGCGCCACGCTGGACACCCATTGTTTCGCGACGGGCCTGAGTTCCGAAAGGCGGCCCAGGAGCACGCGCAGGATCTTCACCCATTGGGTATTGGGCTGTTCCACTATCAGCATCTTGTTCTGGTTGGTATAGCCGGGCAGGGCGTCTTCCCAGGGCATGAAAGCCAGGATATCCTTGTTCATCTGGCTGAAAAACTTCTCGACCTCCTTGGGACTCACGGCGCCCGGCATATCGTAAAGATTGCAGATCACCTCGAACTTGTTCATGGGGAAATGCAGTTCGTTGATCTCGCGGAAAGTGGCGGCCGTGGCGTTAAGCGACGCGACATTGGAATTGGTGACCCAGAACACCAGGTCCGCGATGTCGAACGCGAAGACCTGCATGGGGAAATACGAGTCCACGTCTATAAAGATGTCGAACGATTGGGAAAGCTTGGAGAGTATGGGCAGGATGAGATCCGGCGACATTTTGGACACATCGGACCGTTTCTTGGCCAGCGGCAGCACGCCCACGCCGTAAGACGAGATAGGGATCTTACCCCTTATCAGCGCCCCCATCGCGCTGACCGATTCCCGGCCTATGGTCCTGATGATGTCGGCCATGGCCGGCGGATTAAGCCCCAGCAGCATGGAATGCTCCTGCCTGCACATGGGGTCCAGCGGGATGATAAGGACGTTCCGTTTCTGATAATTCGCCCAGGCCAGGGCGAGGTTGACGGCGACGGAAGTTTTGCCCACGCCCTCTTTAGGGCCCGAGAAAGCTATAACTCTTGGCGCGGGATTAAGATTGTCCATAATAGTTACCGGTCAGGCGGAAGACTCAAGGCTGAAGGCTCAAGGCTGAAGGAAGACGGGAAGAAAGCCTGTTTTTCCGAACTTCCGCCTTCAGCCCGCAGCCTTACTTAACAATGTCGAACGTCACGAACAGGAATAGCGAACTCTGTTCTTCCACTACGTCCGTGGAACTGAACAGCGCTCCCAGCAGGGGTATGCTGCCCAGGATGGGAACGCGGCTTTTGGAAACATTCCTGTTGCTGCGTTTCAGGCCGCCTATGACCAGCGTCTCGCCGCTCTTGAGCTCCACCTCGGTCTGGATCTGGCGGGTGACCATGGACGGGATGGTGGTGCCTCCCACGCTGACGGGTTTAGAATAGTCGGGGTTGGAAACCTCAAGCTGCAGCTGCACATCCACCGTGTCTTTCTTTTCCGCCACGATGACCGGCAGGACGTTCAGGATGACGCCGAATTTTTTAAACTCCGCGCCGACGCCCTGGGCGTTGGAATAGGGCACGGGAACCTCTCCTCCCACGGTAAAATTAGCCTGGGTGCCGCTCTTGGTGATGATCTTGGGATTCGACAGCATCTGGGCTTTGCCCTCGGTCTCCAGAAGTTTAAGGGACGCGTTGAGCTGGGTCTTTCTTTCAAAATCGCCGAGCGTGAGGATGCCGGGGATGGTCTTCTCGGTGAAATCGAAGAACTGGTTCCAGGAAAACCCCCTGGTCTTCTGGATGGAGCCGCTTATCTCCACGATGTCGGCGCTTACGGCCACCATTTCGCTCTTCTGCGCCCAGACGGAGGGAGCGAGCGCGGACGCGGTCAGCAGCGATAGAAAAAATCTCATCATAATAATTATCTCCTGAAAGGATCCAGCCGCCTGGGCCCGAACCGGCCTTCAAAACTGCGCCTGCAAGTCCTCCGGCGGCGGAAACCGTGCCGCTACTTTATAAGCCTCTTAAAGCTCGCGATCTCCATGGGATGAAGCTCGACATCGCCGAGACCCCTTACAATGACGGAAACATCGCCGACCTTCATGGAAAGCGACAGATACTGCGCCTCGTTCGGGTTAAGCGACAGGCTCATAACGCCTTTGTCGGAAAAAGCCTGGTCGGCCGCCACCTGGGCGTCTTTGGCTTTGGCCTGGATAGACGACATTCCCTGTCCCAGGTTCGTGCCGACTCCCAGCACCAGCACGTTTTGGAGAATGGTCGCGGTCACCCTTTCCTTATGGTTGTCGCCCATCGTCGCTTCAAAGGTCACCAGAATATCCACCCTGTCTCCGGGCTTGATCAGACGCATCAGATCGTTATCCATGGGCAGGACGCAGCCCCTGTAGCCGGGCGGGACCTTCACGCTCAGTCCGGCTTCCGGACTGAGGGAAACCAGGGAATTCAGCGTGATCTGGTTGCCTTTGGGGATCCTGACCGCCGTCACAAGATTGGAGACCATTTTGATATCGGAAGCGCTTCTGATCTCCTGGGCGTCCTGCTGCATATACTGCCTCGGCATCTGCACGATCTCCACGAGATCTTCCTTGAGCACGGCGCGCGCGGGCAGGTCGTACTTGGCGACCAGCACCTGGGCGGACTCCTGGGCCTTGGCGATAGACCGTTCCTTTGAGGTCAGCACCCACCAGTAAATACCGGCGGCAAAAACGGCCAGGATCAACGGAACCATGACGCCTTTCTTTTCCATGACTCATTCTCCTTGACAAATTATAGAATCCGCAGATTGCGACAATGTTAAATAAATAATAAATTTTTACTGAAACATCGGCTTTTCTATGGGCATCCGCACTCGCACCGTTATGTTCTTTATGCCGCGGGCCTTGGGCGGATCGGCGAAAAAATAACTGGAGCCGGGAAAAACAAGCTTGGCCGGATAGACCAGCGTCACCAGCAGGTCTTCGTTGGTGTGAGTGTGCGGGTTCGGCGAAGCCTTGGGCTGAGGGTCCACGCCGGTGACCTCGCTGGTCACCACAAGCTGTATCCGGCCGGTGTTGGCGAACATTTTGGCCAGCGCCGACTGCATCTTGGCCTGGGCCTTGGCCGCGTTCGATGTCGTACTGGAACTGCCGCCCGGAGGCCCGGCCACCAGCGAACCTATCCGCGCCAGTTCGTAGGCGCAATGATGCACGAGGATGGTCTGGTAAGCGAGGTTCCCCAGCTCCATTATAAAAAAAAGCAGCAGCATGAAGACCGGCAGGACCAGAAGGAGCTCCACTGTGACCTGCCCGGCCCGTTCGGCCGCGCACCGGATTCGTCGCATAACAAGCATTAGGCCGCCGATTTCAAAGGACCGGGGAAAAGGCGCAAAGACAGAAAGAACTCCTTCCGTCCCCTGATCCTTTATTCCCCGGCCTTTCCGGAAAATTCAGCTGAATTTCCCGGACCTATTGGTTGCCGCCGCCGGAACCGAGAGAACCGGCCGCGCCGGTGATCATGGCCTGGATCTTTTGAAAGAGACCGGGCATATAGTTCTTAAGAGCCATGCCGGCTATAAGGACCACGCCCACGACCACGGCCAACATCAGCAGATATTCCACGGTGTTCTGACCTTTCCGATTTTTGAACAGTCTGTTCATTTTGCTGATCCTCCAAGTGTCTGTCTTGAAATCAATTATATCTAATTATGCGCCGTTTCAAGCCTCATATCGCATCACCACGGGTCCTCTTTATACATCCGGAGGATCATAACCCCCCCGGTGGTGAACTGCCTGGAAAGGTACCATTGCAGCGATCTGTACAACACCGTGAACACCGTCAGAAGGGCGACCGTCACCAGCAGATACTCTATAGCGGTCTGGCCCCCGCGCCGCCGGCGCGGGACCGGGGCGGGAGCCGGGGATGAAAAGCGTTTCAAATTGAATTTACGCGTCATAGGTTTCCCGCTCCGCCTCCATCCCCGCCTCATGCCGCGCCGGTTTCGGTCGTCTCGCTCTAAAACTGGAGCTTGACCATGATCTGATCGGACCTGCCCAACGCGCCGTAAGGCACCATGGCGTAATCCAGCGACATCCCGAAGCCCATGGCCTGAGCGCTGTAGATCCCCACCCCGAAGGCCCAGCCGCTGGTCCTGCTCAGGCCCAGCGTATCCATGGTCTTGTCGTCGTAATTCTTCCCGTTGCTGTCCGCGGCGGTATAGCCTACCCGCAGGCTCACGCGGCCGACCTGCAGCAGTTCCTCCGGGAGGTTGAATTCCGCGCCTCCGCCGGCGAGAGCGCTATGGTCGGAGTAGGTCTTGGACTCAAGCAGGGCCGTCAGGAAAGGGTTGAACGAGTAGGCCATGCCTAGGCGCCTGGCCTTGACCACCTGGTCCGCCTTGCCGGAAAAATTGGAACCCGACCAGCCGAACGAAAGTTTGCGTCCCAGTTTCAGGATAATCCCGGCGTCATAAACGATGTTATCGTACCTTGTGGCGTAGTTATCCTCCATCACGCCCTTGGCGCTGACGCCGAGGAACAGGCGTTCCAGAAAAAAACTTTTAGCCAGGGCAAGCGTGGCGTAACCGTTGCGCACTTTGACATCGTCGCCGTACTGCGGGATCCCGGCCTGGTCCCGCACATCAAAACCTTTTATGCCGTAATAGGCCACATTGACGCCCACGACCGACTGGCCCACCGGGTGCACATACGCGAGCGACTGGCCGGAGTAATCCTGGAACCAGCTCAGGTATGAGAAGGCGGCCTCGCGCATCTGTGAAGAGGCGATACCCGCCGGATTGATGGTCATGGCCTCCGTGCCCTCCATGATGGAAACGCCGCAATTTCCCAGCGCCTGCGCCCTGGGACTGCCGGTGGGGATCTTCATGAACACGGCCCCGGCCGTGCCGGCTTTCGCATCCGCGGCGTAAAGGGGGGCGGCGGAAGGGCCGGGGGCCAGGGTATAGGCCGCGGCTACCGCCGTGAGCATCCCGATCTTTTTAAAAACCGAGTTTTTAATCTCTTTCATAAAGTTTCCTCGTCCATGTCCGTTAAAACCGTTCGAGTTCCGGGCATCCGGCCGGGACCCTTTACCCGGTACGCCTGAACGCCGCCGCTACGGCACAAGTATTTTCTTTACCGTCTGGAACGCTCCTTTGGCTCCGTCCCGGCCCTCCAGCCTGATCACCGCGAAATACACGCCCGGAGCGACCTGCTTGCCGGCGGTGTTGGTCCTGGGCCACAGGACGGTGTGATCGACCTCGCCGCCCAGCAGACCGGAACTGTATCTGTAGATAAGGTCGCCGGTCAGGTTGTAGATCTTGATACTGAGCTCGGAATTGACATATATGGGGATATGGAAGTAGCCGGCCGTCCCGGTATACGGATTGGGGGCGAACCAGATATCCTTCGCAAGCTGGACATCGTCCCTGCTAGGCCCGTTCGCGACCGGGATGTTGGAGATTATGGCGTCGGAAGCCATCCCGATGCCGGGCAGCACCTTGCCGTCCAGCATGCTTACGCTGTCGGTGCTGGTGGAACCGTAGACCTTAAAAACATAGTTCCCGTCCGGCACTTTTGAAAGCGTCAGGTCCGTCCCGTCCCAGTATTCCAGGATCTGCGACCGGGCCGGACGCACGCCCACGAACATTTTGACCAGCCTGGAAGGATAACAATCAGCCGCCGGATTGGCGCAGGCGACAAGCGAAGTCCCGGGCCGGTAGATCTTGGTGGCTACCTTCATCGGCTCGGAAACCTGGTAGCTGACTATGCCGGGCGATTCCTGGGTCATAGGCGTTATCGCCATATCGAAGATCCTGAGAGGGTTGACCTCTATGGTCTGCTGCGCCGTGGCCACGGAAAGCAGATTCTTTCCGATATCGCGTGCGACGATCCGGACGTTGTAGCTGTCCCACGGCACGAAATCATTGTTGGGGCAGACCGGCGTATTGGTGCATTTCCCGTCCCAGAAATCCTTCTGGATAAGGACCCCGTCGCGCACCTCGCCGTTCACGACATCGGCCACCACCTGCGGAAGTCCGACGGACGGGTTATTGAGGATCTGGACCGTGACCGATGACTGGCGGGTGATCAGGTAATCGATCTCGTAAGGAGGCAGCTTGACGGTGTCCGAAGAATTGTACATGACCGGGATGGTGGGGATCACTTCGAACATCGTGAAAAGTATATGCCCCCTGGAAACGTCTATGTAGCCGGTGATATGGTCCGAGGCGTAGATCGCCTGGGCCGCGCCGGTGGCGACGGCCACCAGGGTGAAGGGATATCTGCCGTCGGCCACCATTTCACCCGGAGTATCAAGACCGTCCCAGTATTCCGTCACATTAAAGCGGCCGGGCCGTATGCCTGAAACGCTGTAGACCGGCGTCGGCAGGCCTATGGGAGGCCAGACGGCCCCGGCGCCGGCGGGTATTACCGTCCCGGGACGGTAAACATTGAGCGTCATCGACATCGTCTGCGACAGGTTGAAGCTGACGGTCGCGGTGTCGGAAGTCCCGCCCATAAGCGGAGTCGTCCTGACGTCGACCACCCGGAACATATCCACCGGGGTCCGGACGGTGGTGGTCGTGACCCTGCTGGAGGAACAGGCGTACGGGTCCTCGGAGATCAATTCGGCCTGATAAATGCCGGAAGAAACATAATTCCCGTAGTCGTCCCTGCCGTCCCAAAGTTCCCTGTTGGCAAAATTGGCGGCTCTCGGCTGGCGGTTTATAAGGGTGCGCACGGAGTTATTGCCGGCGTCCAGGATGTTCATGGTGACCAGGGCGTCCCGGACCGGAGTATAGCGGAAATAGAACGGGTCCAGCCCGGCCACGGAAGGAGAGGAACCGATGACCGTGGAAGAAGGGGACAGAAGGCTGATCACCAGCCCCCTGGCCACGGGTATGGCTCCTACGGCCAGACGCTGGTTCCTTATTACGCCCGCGGCGGAGGGCAGTTCGGCCCAGATGGCGTAAACATATTCGCCGTCGCAGACGGGGTTGCCGTTGTTGTCGCGGCCGTCCCAGATGGTCGAGACGGTCTGCCTGCCTGTTTTTTGCTCGGTTACCAGCCGCAGTTGGCTGCCGGCGGTGACGGTCTGGGTATGCTGCACATTGTTGATGTCGGCAAAGACCGTGTTCGGGGTGTAGATCCCGACATAGACCGTGGCGGACTCGGTGAGCGTATAGCTTATCACCGCCTGGTCCGTGGAAGTGGAGCCCAGCGGTTTTATGGCGATATCGGTTATCTGAAGCGGATCGTGCGAAATGGTGGCGGTATAGGGGTAGGCGTTGTCCACCCCTACCCAGTTATCCTGCGACTCGGCGTCGATCTGGGCCCTGTAGACCCCGGGAGCGGCCATAGCCCCGTGATCGTCGCGGCCGTCCCAGAAATCGCCGTTGGTGAGCGTGCCGTCCGGAGTGCCTTCGCCGACTCTGGGAATATGATCCAGCAGGGTGCGGACCAGCGGCATGACATGGCTGCCGTTATCGAACGCCGAATAGATCCTGATGGTGGTGGTCGCGTCCTTGGAGAGCCGGTACATGATGTTATACGGCTGCGCGCCGACCCCCGTGATCTTACCCACCACCGTGGGGCTGGACCGCACCGTGTGGATGTTCATAACATCCACCTGTATGGGGATCTGGTTCTGGCCGGGGAAGGCCGCCGTCTGCTCTATGGAAATATTGCCGACCTGCGGGCTGACCTCGTTGGTCTTGACCCTGGCCCTGAAACCGAACTGTCCGTTGGTCTTGCCGAACATCCCGTTCAGGTTATATGAGCCGTCCCAGTTGGTGCAGTAATAATAGTTGCCGTTGGAAGTCGCGCCCGGATTGACATAATACTTTTGGTTATTGACGCTTCTGCACATGCCTATATCGTACATGGAAATAGTTTTAATGGGCGGGGTGCTGGCCGGGTCCAGGGCGTTCCCGCCGCTGACGAACTTAAAGATCTCAAAGCTCAATTCATTGACGCCGAAGCCCTGGGCGCCGGCGGTGCTTACGCAGACTATCTGGGCGCATAAGGCCAGACAGCCGCCCGGATAACTGGCCTGCGGTTTGTCGAATTCTATGCGGGAGGAATTCGCCCAGACATTTACGGGATTGGGAGGGAACGCCTGGGTTTCAAAAGATCTGTCTATGCCCATGCCGGTCGTGCAATAGTTATAACCGCCGTCCCCGACGGTCACGCTGGACACGAAAAGCTGCTGGGCGCGGGCCGCCGGAGAGAAAAGAACGCCGGACAGGACGGAAATAAGGACCGATAATATCTTTCTGTTCATAATAGGTCACACCTTTTATCTAAAGTCGGGAACCGACAGCCGAAAACCTCAGCTCTTCATCCGCCTGAAAGCGGACGCGCTTTTTAATTTTGCCATTTTGCCCTTGCAAAATCAATGCGGCGGCCGAACGGCGCCGGCCCGTTCAATATCTCTTCAACTTATATTTTCCCAGTTCCAGTCCGCCCATTTTCCCGCTCTTCTCCAGGGTCCAGAAATAATCCTTGCCGGCCCAGAAAGCGAGCGTGGGCGCGGCAAGTTCCTGCGAAGACTCCGCCTTGAAAGAACCGCCGTTCAAAACATACCGTCTGAGGATATTCCGGGCGTCCAGCGCCCAGAGCTCCGCGCCCACCCACTGCATCGCGGCCAGGTTTTTCAGGGCGGGCAGCTCAAAACTCGCCTCCACCCCGCCCGACGGATCGAGCCCGTAACGGTACAGAAGTCCGGTCGCGGCGTCGAAGGACCAGAGATTGTAACCGTCCCAGGCCACGCCTTGAGGCGCGGGACCCGGGGTCTTCACGGACCCGGTTATGCCGCCTCCGGACGGGTCTTTCCTGATGAACCTGAGCTGCGCCATGTCCAGGACCCACACCCCGCCGTCGAAAGAGGCCACGGCCGCCGGCCTGAAAGGCTCTCCGCCGCCGTTGAGGAACCGCAGCGTGGAAAGGTCCTTGGGATCTTTGAGCATGAGCCCTTTGTTCCAATCGGCCAGCCAGAGCCCGTCCTTGGAGACGGAAAGGCCCGCGGCGCCGGACGCGTCCAGGGCGGCGCGGCTTAAAAGCGAGAAGTGCGGCTTGCTCCTGTAATCGTAGACCCGCCAGGCCAGCCCTCCCATCAGGAGCAGGCCGGCCAGCGCCGCGGCCGCCGTCCTTAAAACGCCCCTGCTGATCCTGGCGGAAGGCGCCGAGGACGCCGGAGAAACGAACACGGCCGGCAGTTGGACGCCCTTGAGGGCGTAAAGTTTAAGGATCTGCGTGACCTTCTCGGACCACTGCGAGGATTCCTTGAGGATCTCGGCGAGCCCGGAAGCGTACCCTATGCCTTTCCCTTCCTCTTCCTTGAGCCTGGCCAGCCACGCTTCGCGTTCGGAACGCAGGCGGGTTTCCCAGACCGCGAATTCCTGGCGGTGGGTTTCCCAGACGGAGCGTTCGCGGTCCCAGAGCTCGCGCCATTCCTTTCGTTCGGCGTCCCAGTTGGCTTTCGCCTCGGAGAGCCGGGACTCCAGCTCACCGGCTTTTTTTTCTGCTTCTTTGATCTTTTTCTCGGCTTCGGTCCTGGCGCGGCGTTCGGCCAGGAGTTCGGAAAGGGTTTTTTCCACGGCTTCTTTGGCGCCGCCCAGCTTGTTTTCCAGGCCCGCGGCGGCGCTCTTCAGATCTGACCGCTCCACCGCCGATTCGGTGAATTTTTTTCTCCACTCGTCGCGCTCGGCCCTGAGGGTTTCAAGCCGCTCCGAGAGGCCGGTCATCTCTATTTTGGTCCGCTCCAGGATCTCCTTTAAAAGGGTCACATTGCGGACATGGCCTCTTTTCTGCGCCTCAAGGATCTTCCCGGATTCCTCCAGGTTAAGAGCCGCGGAAAGTTCCTCATTTATGGCTTTTTCCCTGGCCTCGTGGTAATGCTGTTTCAACTCGCCGAGATGGGCGCGGGTTTCGTCCAACTGGGCGGTCAGGTCGCGGATGTTGGCTTCTTTGACCTCCAGCAGGCGCTTCCAGTCGCTTTCGGCCTTCGAATAATTATTTTTAAGGAACTGCACGGTCTCGATCTGGGATTCGGATAACCGCGAAGACGGGGCAGAGAGATCGGGAACATACTCCTTCCCCGAAGCTTTCTTCCAGAGTTCGTTAAGCTGTCTGTCTATTTCGCCGTTTTCCATAAAATAAGCGCCGGGATAATCCCTGCTATCAGTTTAACAGCCGGACATTTCCCTGTCGTGAAATAAATGTTAAGAAAAGGTTACGCGCCCTACCTGGCGATCAAACCCTGCAGCTCGACGGTAGCCGGGCTTATGTCTATGCCGGAACTCTGGTACTGGCTGATAAGCCTCTGGAGCGCGCCCTTGAGAAGCTCCTTCGGCGCTCCCCCGGACCGCATCCTGAGATAATCCGCCCACTCGCGGGCGAAATCCGACCGAAGCCGGTCCAGTTTGTCTTGGCGGTCCTTCTCTTCCAAAGCCAGTTTATCATTGCGCCTTTTTTCCTCCAGCGACCTGAGCTCGGCTTCCGCGCGGCGTTGGCGTTCCACGATGGCTTCCAGTCTTTCCCTGGCCCGCGAAACTTCCGCCTTCTGTTCCAGAGCGGTCTTAAGGCTCGCGCTAAGCTTGTCTATCTCCCCCTTGAGGTCCTCAAGCTCGTCCCTGAGCCTGCCTTCGCGCCGGGAGGATTCGTCCAGGGCCTCCACGAGGTCCTTGCGGTACTTTATCTCCTGCTTTATGAGCCTTTCGTACTCGGTCTCAAGGTCTTTGTCTCCGAAACGGACGCATAAGCTTACGGCGTGGCCGGGGACGATCGTCCCGGTAACCGGGAGCAGCAGGGCATACGAAAGTTCCGCCGCCGGACGGCGGTAACCGACGCCAAGGCTCGCGAAAGAGGCCTTCTCGGCGAGGGACAGGCCGGTGCGCGAGGAAAAAATGCCGTATCGGTAAGTGCGCCAGAGATATTCGAAACCGGTGTTAAGGCTGTAACCGCTTTTACGGCCCCCGGCCCCGGAGCGGCTCGCGAGGTCCAGCGTCAGCGCGTAATCTTCCGTCTTTTCCGCCGCGCCCAGACGAACGGCCAGGGGAGCCTTGTCGTCAAGGGCGCCGGACTTAAAGGAGGGAGAATTGATATTCAACACGGATAAACCCAGGCTGCTCCTGGTGTTTATCCTCCACAGCGCGCCGAAGTCCAGGCCCAGGGCCATCGTGGAATCGGCGGAAGCCGCCGAGGCCAGCCGCATAAATTTCAAATTTCCGCCCAGGTCCAGCACGCCCGAGGAGGCTTTCTTCAACTGCCAGGTCGCGTAACCCAGACTGAAGGATTTTTCCGTAATTCCGTCCCCCGCCGTCCTGTAACGGCCGATGACGGACATCGTGCCGAGCTTGCCGTAAGACCTGCGCGGGAGGGCCGCGTCGAAAGCGTAAGAATCCGAGTCCAGCGGGCCCAGGCTCGACCGCGTGCCGGCCTCAAAATGCGCGCCGGTCTCGAATTTTCTGGCGAAGCCGGGCAGGGCCGGGTTCAAGACCGCTCCGCCGACATCGTCCAGCGCCGAGGCGGAATCGCCCAGACCGCGCATCCGGGCTCCAAGCCCCGTATCCTCGAAAGCCGCAAAGAGCGGGGAGGCGGGACCGGGGACCAGGATAAAAGCCGCTATCAAAGCCGGGACCGGTATTTTTTTCTTAAACCCGTTTTTTTTGGTCTCTTTCATAAATTTTCCCGTCCAGCCTCCGCGCCGGCCTCTACTGTCCTTTAAGTTTTGCGACCTCGCCGGCAAGGGCTATCCCGCCGCGCCCGTGGGATTTCACCCAATAAAGGGCGTCGTCGGCTTTCTCAAGCAGGGTTTCCGTGGACCTTGCGTCCGCGGGAAAGGTGGAGATCCCCAGGCTCACCGAAACGCTGAGTTCCCGGGTCCTTGAAAAAGGCACGGGGATCTTTATCTCCCGGATCTCAGCCGAAAGGCGCCGGGCCAGCTTCTCCGCCTCTTCGCCGGCGGCCTGGGGCAGCAGGATGAGGATCTCATCCCCGCCGTAGCGGCACGGGAAATCTATCTTGCGCAGGTTGGAAAGCACGACCCTGCCCACCTCCTTTAGGACCTGGTCCCCGATCTGGTGGCCGTAGGTGTCGTTCACTTCCTTGAAATAATCGATATCGGCCCAGATCATGGCGAGCGGCTGCTTGAACCGTTCGGCGCGGTAGAACTCCTCCTGGTACCGCTGGTTGAAATACCGTCTCAAAGGCAATTTGGTCAGCTCGTCGTAAAGGGAGAGTTCCTCCACTTTGTCGAAAAGCCGCACATTATCCAGCGCCAGGCCGATCTGGCCCGCGAACGATTTCAGCATCGCGAGCTCCCCCGGCTCGATCTTCTGCTGGCTTAAAAGATTATCCACTATCAGCAGCCCGATGGTGACGCCCTGGACGATCAGCGGCAGATAAAGGACGCAATCCTTGTAGCGCTCCATGAACACGCCCGAACTTTTTCCCAGCACGATGTCGGCGAAACGGTGCGCCCCGGCTTCCAGCGGGATCTCCTCATACGCGATGCTTTTGATCTGGCCGCGGATATCGGAGCTGAGCTCGCCTTTCAGTTTCTCGGCTTTCTCGTCGATCAGGTACAAACGCACGCGGTCGAAACCGAAATAGGTCTGAATGCCTGTCAGGATATGCTTGAAACTCTCCCGGACCCTGAGCGAATTGGCGAAGATCTCGGTCAGTTCGGTGATCGCGCCCAGGTTCTTGTCGTATTTTTTGTTGAGCCCCACGAATTCGGCTTTATAATAACTGCGCATGAGATCTCCGAGGCGCAGATGCGCGGCGGCGGCTTCGGTCCGGGAAAACCGCCTCTTCCCCGGAGAGCGCTCAAGCCTGATGAGCCCCTGTATGGGGGCTTCGCGCCTGGCGGCCGTGGAATAGATCTCGATACGGAACGGCGCCAGCAAAAAATGGCCGGCCTTATTGCTGAACACGACCGGCTTAAGCGAGCCTAAAGCCGCCGACGCCGGGGACTCCGGCGAAAGGCGGACATTCTCCTCGGCTTCAAAAGCGATGCCTCCCGCGCGGCGCATCATCAGGCGAAGCAGCGAATGCTTTTCATCGCAATAGTAAAAAGACACGCGGTCGGCGCCGAGAAAGCGGGACGCGGAGTCCAGCAGCCCCTTCAGGAAAGCTTCCCGGCTCTCGAAAAAGACCGGGGCGTCCGCGCCCAGGCCGTTCAGGATCTTTTTTGCCTTTTTCATAAGAAACAGGCGCAAGGCTGAAGGCTGCGGGCTGAAGACCGTAAACCTAAAAGCCCGAACCCGGCCTCACGGCCGCGCGCCTCCGCGTCCTTCAGCCCCCAGCCTTAAACCTACAGCCCTCTTCAATACAGCGACAGCAGGTAATCTATCTCTCCCTGAGCCAGTATAAGTTCCCGCAAAAAATCTTCCCGCGCGTAGGACTGCCTGACGATGCGCAGCGACGCGTGCCAAAGCGCGCGGTCGAGCAGCAGCTCCGCCGTGGGATATACGGTGGTATTGGGCGTAAGCTCCGGCGCGGAGAAAAGCTCCCGCCGGGCTTCTGCGCCGTCGTTCAGCGTTTCTTCGAAAACCTGCTTCAGGCACGGGAACACGCCGAACGCGGCCGCGAAAGACCGGGTGTTATCCGCGGAAAGAGCCCATTTCAGGAACAGTCCGGCCTCTTTAAGATGCTGCGAGCCTGACGCCGCCGCGAGATTGTAGCTGAACGCCGGATCTTTTTTTCTGGAACCGGGGACCCTGGCCGGTTTAAAAACGCTTTTCCTGCCTGGGGACGCCGGAGCCCTGCTCCCCAGCACCATGGCGGCCGCTTCCTCGTAAAAAGGCCCGCCTTCGAAAACCGCCTCTCCGAATAACGGCATATAGCCCCTGAGGGCCGGTTCCAGGTAATCTTCCAGGCCCCTGACCACTTCATCCTTGCTCAGCGTACAGCGGTTCTTGTCTTCGGAGAACAGGGCTCCGCCGCGGTTCCGGACGCAGGGCAGCGCGTTAAAGGAATTCAGCAGGCCGGAGCCCGCGCTCTGCAGAACGGGGTAAAACCCCCGCTTCTTGTTCGCGGCCGCGAGCCGTTCGCAGACCGACAGGAAACTTTCCCAGTCCGCCAGGCCGGTCTCCGGGCGCAGGGCGTGTTTCCTGAACTCTTCCGGCCGGTAGAACAGGGCCGGCGCCTCCATCCACCACGGCGCGGAAAAGACGGCGTCGTTCGACTCCGAAACGCAGCCGGGTTTCAGGAAATCGGGATACCTGGCTGGATTAAAGGTCTCCAGGACCCCGCCCAGCTCGGCCAGGAGCCCGAGCTTCGCGAAAACCGCCGTCCAGGAATGCGGCAATTCCATGACGTCGGCCGACTCACGGTTTTTGGAGTCCCGGAGATGGGCGAAAAGATTCTGCCACATGGACCTGCGGGTAAGCACCCGGAAGTCCGCCTTAATGTCGGGGTAATGCGCGCAAAAGGAATGCAGCAGATTTTTAAAAGCCGCGAACTTACCCGTATCCGAATCAGCCAGAAGCCATATAAGCATAAAAAGTACGATAAGATGCCGTCTTACGACATTTTATGGACGGAGGATCTCTTTCCGCCGCCCTTCTTCGGCCAGGAGACGACGGCGAGATCGGGGGCGATCTCAAGGGACCCGCCGGCGGCGCCGTACGCCAGCCGCCTGGCGCCGCATAAGGCTATCATGGCGGCGTTATCGGTGCAGTACCCTTTTTCCGCGAACCCGATCTCATAACCTCCGCCGGCCGAGAGCTCAAGGAACTTCCGCCTTAACCGCAGGTTGGCGGCGACGCCTCCCCCGACTATAACGCGCGCAATACCGAAAGCCGCGCAGGCCCCGACGGTCTTGCGGACCAGAGTGTCGGCGACGGCTTCTTCAAAAGCCAGGCAGATCCTGCCGCGGTCCTCCGGGGACGGGCGGGTCCTCTTTTCATAAAAATCAGGGCCCAGCATGTCCCTGAGCCTGTAAGCCACGGCCGTCTTAAGGCCGCTGAAAGAAAAATCGTAACTGCCTTCCATGTATGGCCTTGGGAAATCAAAGCCGGGCGGTCCGGACTCCGAAGCCGCCAGTTCCACCGAAGGGCCGCCGGGATATTCAAGCCCCAGGAGTTTCGCCACTTTGTCGAAAGCCTCGCCCGCGGCGTCGTCCCTGGTACGCCCCAGCACCTCATACCGGCCGTAGCCTTCGACCTTCCAGAGTTCGGTATGCCCGCCGGAAACGATCAGGCCGATACAGGGGAATTTTATCCGTCTGGACGCGGACAAGCCCCGGTATTCATAGGCCAGGAAATGGCCTTCCAGATGATTCACGCCCAGGAGTTCCGCGCCCAGCAGACCGGCGGCGGCCTGGGCCGCCACCCTGGAAACAAGCAGGGCGCCGGGCAAACCCGGTCCCCTTGAAAAAACCACCGCGTCTATCCTCGGACCATTCAGCCGTCCTTGCGCAAGAAAAGGCCGTTTGTAACCGGCTTTGGAAAGCGCGCAAGCCAGCACCCAGGAGATCTTTTCCAGGTGCGCCCGGCTGGCCAGCTCCGGAACGACGCCGCTGTATTTCCGATGAAGAAAGATCTGCGAAAAAACGATGTTCGAAAGCAGGCGGTCTCCGTCCAGCAGGCAGACCGCCGTCTCGTCGCATGTGGTCTCAAAAGCCAGTATTCTCATAAAGCGGGGGCGGCAACAGGGGCCCTCCGCATTGCTCCGCGCTCCGCCGGCCCTCCGCGGCCCTTATTTCGTTTTAAGATTCCCCAGCACTTCCCGGGCTTTAAGGAGCTCCACGCCGCGTTCCAGCACTTCGTCGCGGACCCTGGCTTCTTTCTTCTTTTCCTGGGAGTCCCCGCCGTCCTTGCTTTCCTTGTTTTCCTTGCCGGGATAGAAGATCTCCTCGGACTGCTGAATGAGTTTTTTCTCGGTATCCACGGTCACCTTTACCTCTATATCGGGAGTTATGCCGCCGGCCCCTTTCTTTTCATCCCTGTGAATGGAGCGGCCCGAGGGCGTATAATACCTGGCGATCGTGAGCCTTAACGCGGACTTGTCCGGAAGCGGGATCATGGACTGGACGCTGGCCTTGCCGTAAGTGCGCTCTCCTATGATAACGGCCCGTTTATTATCCTGCATGGCGCCGGACACGATCTCGCTGGCGGAAGCCGAGTAGCGGTTCACCAGAATGACAAGCGGCAGGTTCGAGTAGGGCGCCTGGGCGGCGGCCCGGAATTCCTGGTAGTTCTCGGGCTTGCGGCCTTTGGTGTAGACGATCATCCTGTTCTTATCCAGGAAAAGTTTGGAAATATCCACCGAAGCCGACAACAGGCCCCCCGGATTATACCGCAGGTCCATGATAAGGCCTTCCATGCCCTGTTTTTTCAGATCGTCCACGGCCTTATTGAAATCCGCGACGACATGGCCGGTGAACTCTATCATTTTTATGTAGCCGACCTTGCCGTCGAGCAGCCTGGACCTTATATTTTCTGTCTTTATAAGTTCTCGGATAAGCGTAAGGTCCTTGCTCGCCCATTCGGAATCCTTGTCGTCCGGTTCGCGGGCGACGGTGATCTTGACGGCGGTACCCGGCACGCCGCGCAGCTTCTTGATGGCGTCGTCTATGATCATATCCTTGGTGCTTTCGCCTTCGATCTTGATGATCTTGTCGCCGGGATACATCTGGGCCCGGTAAGCCGGAGTATTGGGCAGCGGGGTGACCACCGTCAGCCACCCTTCCCGAAGGTCCACCCGGATGCCGATGCCGCCGAATTCCCCCTCGGTATCGCTTTTAACCCTGGAATAGACGTCAGGCTCCATGAACTGGGAAAAATCATCGAGCTCCCGGACCATGCCGGCGGCGGCGCCGTAAACCAGCTTTTGGGACTCTATCTCGTCCACATAGTTTTCCTTGATAAGCGCCAGGACATCCACAAGGACCTTAAGTTGCTGGTAAGTCTGATCGAGCGCGAAATCGACATATGGGAAAGCCAGGCCTATAAAGGCGGAAATAAGGGTGATGCCGGCTACTTTCCTTGCATTTTTCATAAATTCCTCCAGCTTGAACAAAACGGCCCTGCAATATGAAGACCCACGGCGCCCTTCCTAAGAATTATACATAACTCAGTCGGCAAGCCACAGCATCGGGTCCACGGCGTCGGAACCGATCCGTATTTCAAAATAAACCGCGCTGTAATCCTTATGCGCCGCGCCGGAAACCGACTGCGTATCCTCTCCCGCGCGGCCCAACGGCGAACTGGGAGTCACGACTTCGTTCCTGGAAACCAGGATATTCTCCAGCAGCCCGTAAATAGTGAAAAAGCCCTTCTCATGGTCCACTATCACCACATTGCCGTAAGTTCTGAAAGGCCCCGAATAGATCACCTTGCCTCTCATAACCGGGAAAACGACCGCCTCTTCAGCGGCCTTGATCCTTATGCCTTCGCGCACGATCCAGGTCTTAAGCAGGGGGACCTCTTCCCTGCCGTAGCGGCTCAGAAGAGATCCTTTCACGGGCCAGGGCAGGGAATGCCGGGGGATCGGCAGATCCCGCGACTTTCCGGCCGTAGACCTGTACGGGGATTGCTTTTCAAGCTTTTTTACCAGTTTGGTCAGGCCGAGTGCCGCGTTCTGCAGGTTCTCGACTTCCCTGGAAAGCCGCGCCTGTTTTTCCCTGGTCCTCTCAAGCTCCGTCATTTTGTCCTTGACGATATTTTTGTGCGCGGACCGCTGCTTATCCACAAGTTCTTTTTTGGCCTTGAGCTCAAGGTTCTGCCTGGTGAGGTCCCGGATGTCTCCCTTGACCTTGGCGGTCTCGCCCTTGATCCTGTTTATCAGGCTGTGTTTCTCAAGTATGGCCGACTTCAGCAGAAGCCCCCGCGAAATATCGCCCAGGCCGTAATAGGGATAATAGAACTGCTTATCCAGGGAATAGCTCACGGTTTCGCCGTAAAGGTCCGACTGCAGGTCCTTGTAAGCTTTGAGCAGCGAATCGGATTTTTCCCTGGAGTCGGAACTTTTGGCGCGGGTGCGCGAGAGCTGGGACTCAAGTTCTTTCTGCCGCGCCACATTAAGTTTGTCCTCTTTCTTGAGGCCGCTTATTTCGGAACTTATGCGGTCCTCTTCCGCCCTGTATTTTTCCAGCTCCTTCTTCTTTTCCTCCAGCTGGGCGCGGATCTCCTCCAGGCTGCGCTTTTTAGCCGTGACCTTGTCCTGTTCTTTCGGGACCGGCGCGGGCTGCGCCGGACCCGAAATTCCGGGCAAAGGCGCCGGAACCTTCTCCTGGGCTATGGCCGGCGCCTGACCCAGGGAAACCGCCGTAAGGAGCGCCGTTCCGAAAAATTTAAATAAAATTTCCGGGGTTAATCGTGCGTGTTTTTCCATTGGAAGATGACCCAGGCGAAAACACCGCCCGCGGCGATAACCGCCGCCTGCACAAACGCTCCGGGCCAGAGCCAGAGCGGACTGAGGTATTTAACGGGATAGACGATAGCGTAGGAAATGACCTCGGCCAGGGCGCCGGCCAGAAGGCCGGTAAAGAACCAGTTCCGGTCGCGCCGCAGACTTGTCAAAAGGCCGGCGACCGTGTTGCGGTAAAGCACCGTCATCAGGGCCATGAGCGCCAGCGCCACGCAGGCCAGCGCCAGAGAGATCAGGAGGTAATGCCCGTAAAAAAGGGCGTGCAGGATGGCATAAGCCTCCAACGGCTTGTATTTTATATCCCCCACGCCGTTTATTTTCCAGGCCGCCTCGACCCAGGAAGTCAGATCTCCCAGGGCGGCTTCCTCCAGGGAGATCTCGAACGAGTCGGGCAGGGGATTGGCCCCCATGTTCATCACCGCGCCGACCAGGTCGGGATCTTCCTCCCGCAGCTTGCGCAGACGTTCGGCCTTGCTGATGAAAGAGACCTCGGCGGTGCCGGGCAGGGCTTTAAAAGCCTCTTCCATGCCGGCCGAATCCTGTTTTATATTGTCGTTCTTAACCACCACTATGCGGAAGTCTTCCTTAAGTATGAGCGCTATTTCACGGACCTGCACGCGCATAAAAAGGAGCGCCTCGACCATAAGAGCGCCGGCGAAAACCGTCAAAAAGACCACCCTGTAGCCTTTCCTGTTTTTTTTGTACTCCTCAACGGCCTGATGACGCTGCTGATGACTGTGCGCTTCCATAATAGGTCACACTCCCGCCTGACGGCCGCTCCGGGTCGAACGACGGACCAGGCTGCAAACAGCCCGCAGAAGCCTCGCCGGCGGCTTTGCCTGCACAAGGTCCAGAGCTGGAACCATTATATATCTTTTTAAGGGTGTCGGACAGAGGTAGGGGAAACCGCAAAGCGGCGTCCACCCGTGGGGGAATTCCCGTGGAAAGGGTCCCGCCTGATGCGGCGCCTGGTATTATTTGTTTGCCTGGTCCCAAAAAATCAGTTTTACCTGATTTTTTGGGAGTTACATGGATTTGTCTTTAAATTCTACGGCGGCCACAAAAGGCGAGCGGACAATTTCCCCCACCATGTCCACCGGCAGGCTGCCTGTGACTTCAAAAGCGGTAAACTTGGCGTTCCCGGCGTTTTGAGGCAGCCGGAACACATTCTCTGAAGCGAAACCTTTATCGGCGCAGAGCCGGCGGACAAAATCGGAAACGAACACCCCGGAAAGCGCTCCGCCCGGAGCCCTCAGGGTGAAGCGGATGCGCGTCCTGAACGGAACGCCGGAAGCTTTTTTTTCTATGGAAACCCGGCGCACCCGCGGATGCCGGTAGATATCCACAAGCTGGGAATAAGGCGCCCAACCGAGCAGGACCGTGGTTTTCCCGCCGCCGGTAAAATAAGTTTTTTCCCCGGCGAACTTGAAGCCCGCGTCGGAAAGGGACCGGATAACGGAAGGATAGTCCTCCGTCGTGGGAAGCACCGTTATGAACACATAATCCCCGGCTTTAAAACCCGCGAGGGCATTAGGGTCCAGAGGAGCGACATAGGCTGAAAGCGGTCCGTTCTCATAGGCAAAGGTGACCTTATAGTACTGGCCCGGCGCTTTCGCCGGAGAAGCCGGGACCGGCTGGTCCGGCGCAGGCCCGGCGGCGTTCCCGGCCCGGCCCGCGGCGCGCGTCTTTTCGGCCGCGTCCTGCGGCCTCTCCGCCGACGGCGGCCAGGGGCTCTTAAAGGTCAGCGACGGCAGGGAGGTCAGCGCGTCGCGGAAATCATTCACAAACTTAGGGGCATTATCGGGATTGCGGTAGCCATAGACGGTCTCCACAAAATCCTGAAATGCGGGGTCCGTATAGGGATTCATCTCGGGGGAAGGCGGCGGAAAATCGAACTGGCCGGCCGCGCGGCCGGGGCACAGGGAGAGGAGAAGGAGTAAAACCGCGTAATTTGTTAACTTCATTGTTCAGCATCCACAAAAGGAGACGGCGCGCGGCCGGTCCTGATTCCAGTTCCCCCTGGTTACACCGGGTTGAGGCCCGGCGGTGGATGCTCCCCCGCCTATATCGGAGGATTACAAAGGGCATTACATACAGTTATCTTATAACTTCTCGCATAAAGAACGAAAGGGTCTTAATGCCCAAGAGATAAAAATAAAAGGACCTACCCGCTCCTGGGCCAAATGGCCCACGGCTGTCCCATAAAAATTTTAAGGGAACGGCGGGCTGCAAGTTCGGGGTCCTGCCAGCTATGGGGCCCATCGGGCCTGCGGCCGGCCCGGCGACTTCGCGCCGGTTGCCTGTTCATTGA
>Ga0172379_10000463_pt1 | contig 101974 bp, 110 predicted proteins | sample GrowelOW334metaG_FD_119756 | JGI IMG/M metagenome (GOLD analysis project Ga0172379, IMG submission 119756) | Groundwater microbial communities from an aquifer near a municipal landfill in Southern Ontario, Canada - Groundwater well OW334 metaG | ecosystem: Environmental > Aquatic > Deep...
GAATTGCCTATCAAAAAAATCCCGCCATCATAGAAAAAGATTTAGGAATTCCTCTTGTTAAAGCTTGCCAGATAGTTGCCTGCTTTGAACTAGGAAGAAGATTTTATCAAAAAAAACCAGGCGGCTCAGTTACAATTCGCACTGCGAAACAAGCTTTTGAATACTTAAAAGATATGGGTAATTTAAATAAAGAGCAATTTCGCGGACTTTATTTAAATACTCATTATCAATTAATTCATGATGAAGTAATTTCTATTGGAACGCTTGACGCCGCGATTGTCCAGCCGCGTGAAGTTTTTCGTCCGGCTTTAGAATATTCCGCGGCCGCTATAATTATTGCTCACAATCATCCTTCCGGAGTTCTGAAGGCAACAAAAGCCGACGCCGAGATAACTGATAAATTAATTGAAGCGGGAAAAATTCTGGATATCGAAGTTTTAGATCATCTAATTATTGGTAAGAATAAATTTACTAGCATTATTTAGTACAACTTAGAAGTATTTAATGTGTCTCAAAAATATCAAATAAAAAATCTAGTTTGGTTAGTAAAAGACGAGGCTAGCACGAAGTTCCATGTTGCTGCTGATGATTATTTTGGAACAATCGCTACAATAATTAGCTTAATGAAGCAGAAAATAGAAAAAAATCCGCTGATAACTTCACCGGATTTTAAAGATACCCTGGAGAGACTAGAGAAGGACTTAGTTTGGCTACAAAAAAACTATCAAATTAAACCGAGAACTAAAAAGAAAAATAATATCCCAAACGGAAGAGAAAAAAGCCAATGATCGAGCATCAAAAATACAAACATCGCGGCAATAACCGCCAAAGAAAAACTTTCCCGTCTTCGACTTTTAGCTAAGAAAACGATAAATAAAAATAATGATGAAAAAGCAAAAATTCCATTCTCAGAAAATACTAACAGAAAAACATTATGGACTGGTTGAGATGGAAGTGAATTACGTGTTTTATCATTAACTTCCAAATACTTAACATAATTACCAACCCCTACTCCAAATAGGGGATATTTTTTAATCACGGAGAAAGAATCAACAATAGATTCTTTTCTTTCAGAGATAGATATTTTCTCTAATCTATTTTGAGCCTCTAGCCGTGTAAAAATTAATTCCCGGTAAGGAACGGCCGAAAGGATAAGGAGCATAACTGAAAAAAATGATAAAACAAAAAAACGTCCGCTCACCCATCTTTCTTCTCGCTTCATCAATGCAATTGCTAAAATAATCATTCCTATAAAATAGGCAATCCAAGCGGTTCTGGAAAAAGTAAAAAACAAAGCGACGAGCGCAAAAAAATAACTAAAGAAGAGTAAAACGAGATTCCAAATTTGCAGCTGTGAATTGATAATTTTTTTTCTCGCAAGTAGATATGCCGACAAGAGTAAGGCAAATACTAAAACTCCGCCCAATATATTAGGATGATCCAAACCGCCGTAAGCTCTTAGCCAACGTCCAGACATCGTTTCAATCACTGAAGAGCCAAAAGCTTGAGGATCATGACTAGCCAAACCGAGATATTTAAAAGCAAAGGAACTTTGGCTTAAAAATTGATAAATTGCTAAAACCGAATGAAAAAAAACACTAGTCAAGAAAATATAAATTATTCGCGTTCGATTTAGACAACTCTCTTCATAAGCTTCTCTATTTATCCCCTCTCTCACTAAATAAAATAATCCTAAGCCTCCCAAAAACACAATATAACGATATAGCGCTAATAATTGATCGGGTGCGAAGAAGAAAGAAATGAGCACACACACTTCCAGGATTCCCAAAAAGTACCAAATCAGCGGAGATTTTTTATTAGGTTCCTTGGTTCCTAGTTTATATATAAAGAAACAAATAAGCGCTAACAATAAAACTAATTGACTAGCGTATAAACTTATCTCGTTAAAATTATTATCCGCTGAACGTAAAATCAGTTTTGTTTGCCAAGGAAGCAAAAAAACAAAGATTAATAAAAATACCTCAGTTGATCTTTTAAAAAATTTCATTAATTTTAGAATTAAATTTTTCAGAAAAATAACGACGCTTATCATTTAAGTGAAGTTTTAAAACATCATCGGAAACATAAACACCGTCGGAATTATTTATTGCAAGTTTAAGCGCTGTTGGCATAATTTTTAATTGCAATTTTTTTGCGCCCATTTCTAACCAATCAACTAATAGCCAACGACTGATATTATCAACCAGGATATTACCTTTAAATTCGCCCTGACTAATTCCATTCGCTATTAAGAATTTAGAATAATTATCATCTTTATCATAAATAGGCATAAAGCCACGCAAATAATAATACCAATACGGCGCCTGACTAGCTGAGGCTAAATCAGAAATGTTTAAATGTTCTTCGGAAATGTAGAAACTCAAACAAATTCGGTCTTTCTTTCTCTTGGCCGTCGGACGCTTATTTAATAATTTTGTTAAGCCCGTACAGAAAAAACGGCTAAGCCAAATACGATGCGCGGAAGTGATAATAAAAAAATCTATATCACCGTCTTCCCTTAAATTATGATCGCCTAAAAAATTAGCAATCGCCACTACTTTAACATATGGCAATAAGGCAAATAAGCGGCCGAACCTTTTAGCAATCTTTATCTTCGCACAAGAATAATTATATCGTTTTTGCCTGATTTCGACAATTTCCTCTCGTCCAAACAAAAAATAAAAACCATTTTTTTCATTTATAACTTCTTTGGATACCAGCTTCTTCAGTAAACTAATAGTTTCTAATAATTCTATCTCTCTATTTAAATATTTCCAAACTTCATAAGCCGTAAGAGGATAATCAAATAAATCAAAAAAAACTATCGGCTCTAATATCCTTTTTCTGTGGTCTATTTCAATTTGTTCTTGGCTACTAAGCATTTTTCGGGCGTTCAATTTTTAAAATTTCAATTGTTTCGTCTTGGCCGGTAATTTTCATCACATCTTTATCAATTTTTTTAAATTCTGAAGAGGCATTATTATAATGATTAACCGTCGTTGATAGGCTCATGCCTAATTTTTTCAAGAATTCATCATAAGCGCCCATGTGTTTGCCGAGTTTTTCAATATTAATTTTTATATCTTTGGCTTTCTCTTCAATTTGCATCGCCTTTAAACCTTGAAGAACCGTTTGCAGATATGCTAAAAATGAAGTTGGAGAAACAATAATAACTTTCTTGTCCCTAAAAGCATATTCAATTAAATCGCGCGTATTAACTTTAACTGCCCCAACCTTATTAACCAGTAAATCATAATAAATCGCTTCAGAAGGAATAAACATGAAAGCAAATTCTAAAGTTCCTCGTTCTGGTAAAACATACTTAGCAGTTTCGTCGATTCTATTTTTCAAATCTTGTTTAAAATTTTGTTCCATTTTTTCGCGCGTATCTTTATCGGTTGCATTTAGAATTCTTTCATAGTTTTCCAAAGAAAACTTAGCATCAATTGGAATCACCTTATCTTTTACAAACACAACTGCATCAACAATTAAATCTTTTCCAGTCTTATCGTCCTTCCCCATCTTATACTGCATCTCATACGAACCGGGAGGTAAAACATTTTTTAAAGTTTCTTCTAAAAAATATTCGCCCAGTACACCGCGTTGTTTCGGATTTTTTAAGATATCTTGCAGATTCTGAAGTTGGGCCGAAAAATTTACCACTTGTTTATTGGTCTCATCTAACTTCGCTAATTTTTCGGTTACATCGGCAATAAGTTTAGCCGATTGATTGGTTATATTTTGTACAATCTTAGTCGTTTGGCCATATTGTTCTTGGTTTGAACGATGAGTTTCCGAGAGTTTACGATCAAGCTCTTGGCGCAATTCCGTATTTTGTGAAGATAACTGGGTTAATTTTTCTGATTGTTGCGCCATACGTTCCATAAGTGGGAGCATAGATTCTGATGAACTTTCCTTCTTTTTCAATAACAAAAATATGACTAAACCAAGCCCGATAAGAACTATAATAAGTAAAAAAATTGGCCAATTATCCATAAATTTAAACATTAATGATTATTACTTCCATTATATAACTTTTGCTATAATTTTGGCATATTGACAAATACAATATAATGTAGTATGATTAGCGGATTGTACATTAATATTTTAAACATTAACCGCTCCTATAATAAGGGGCTAAAAACGAGAACAAGATGAAAGCAATTGCGATTGTATTAATTTTTGCTGTGACATTAGGATTAATGTCTTGCATGTTAGCTGCAGTGAGTGGTGACGGATACCAGATGTCCATGTTTTTTGGGTGGATATGCTTTTCGGCAATGTTATTAATGTGGGGGTACCTCACCATCCATGAAGAAAAAGTTACAATGCTGGAGGTAGCGTCTACATTTTTTATCATTGCTGTTTGCTCTGCTGTGGCATATATTTGGGTGCTAGAGCATGGGGACATTATTACTGTAACTGTTTTAATTGAGACGGTAAAAGTATTAGTCGCCCTATTAGTAGCCATTAAACTAGGAAATGAGAGGCTCAGCTCAGGCAGACTTCTACTCGGTTTAATCGGTGGCATCATTATGATTGATTGGGTTTGGCTAATCATGACAGAAAATTGGTTTAATGAGAATACAAGGATTCTTATAACAACCGTACTTTTCCCTATCGGGATAATAACCTGGGGAATATTTATCAACCGAACCAAACATCTCATAATCAAAAAGTCCGATATCCCAATTGACCGCATTAGCCAACTTGAAACATCCGCCGTAGGCCAAAGAGCGGGATTAGAATTCTGTTTTTTTCCATTAGCCGCAGTAATTATTTGGCTTTACATCAGACAAATAACAACCCCTCTTACAGACCCGCTTTTATTAACGGACCATGACGCTGCAATAGTTGCTAATATAATTTTTATCCTAATGGCTTTCGTTGTGCTCTTAGTGGCTGGTTACATTTCCCATTGGTTATTAGGCAAAAGACTCGATTTCCTTTGGGAAGAAAAACAGAAATTGATTTGAAAAATTTAAACCGCTCCCAGGGGAGCTAAAAAACACACATTATCATGCAAGTAAAAAAAGTGTTATTCGTAGCGGCCGCAGTTATTGCCGGCTTAATTACATTAGCCTGTTTAACGGGCGGAGTATTATGCACAATAGATGCGTATAGCGGGAGTATATCCGCGATCGAGAACGGTATAATAATACTGTTCATCGGAGGGATTTGTTCCCTCATCGCTGCCATCTTTGGTTGTAAGGCGGAAAAATTATCCGCTCAGCCGATGATCACATTTCGACCTATGGTGGTCTCGTTGTAGCTTTTGAGCTTCAACAAAAAAACTGGATTCAAACCCAGTTTTTTATTTACCTATTTTATATTTTTTATTACTGTTTATTTTTAAGTAAATCTCTTATCTCAGAAAGTAATTCTTGATCTTTGCTTAACGGCTTAGGCTGTTCCTCTTTTTTCGCCTCCTCTTCTTCTTTAACTAAACGACTTTTTATTTTTCCAATTATTTTAACCATGAAAAATATGGCTAGGGCAATAATTAAAAAATCAAAAATGTTTTGAATAAAACTTCCGATATTTAAAGTAATTGCCTGAGTCGTAGCTACGCCATCAATTCCTAAAACGGCTTTCTTTAAAATTATTTTCCAAGCGGTAAAATTTAGTCCGCCGACGAGTACGCCAACAAGCGGCATCACGACATCAGCAACCAAAGAAGAAACAATTTTTCCAAAGGCGCCACCGATAATAACGGCAACCGCCAAATCAATCACGTTTCCTTTAACCGCAAACTCTTTAAATTCACGCAAATATTTTTTCATACGTATTTTGCTTATGACCAAATACTTCTAAAAAGTTAAACCCAAGTTACGCCAGCGACTTTATCGCTATCTTCTTTAAAGCGCATAATACGAACACCTTGAGTATCGCGGCCTAAAACGCTCACCGATTTAAACGGTGTACGAATAACTTGGCCGTTTTCAGAAATAATTACTAAATCCTTACCTTCCATACTATCGGCATTAACCAAGAAAGCATTGGTAATATTTCCTGTTTTATCGGTAACTTTTGCGGTTTTAATACCGCTTCCGCCACGTCCTTGAATCTTATAAGCGCCAAGCTCTGTCCTCTTACCAAAACCATGAGCCATGATAGTTAGTATTTGATAATTTCTTTTTCTTTCTTTATCTGTTTTAGCAATTCCCATTCCAATAATTCTATCAGACTTATGAAGTCTAATCCCAATCACACCAGCCGCACCGCGACCCATATCTCTAACATCCGTCTCTTTAAATCTTATTGCTTGACCTTGTGAAGTAATAAGTTGAATATGATCAGCGCCGGAAGTAGGCTTTACCCAAATTAATTTATCATCGTCTTTTATTTTAATCGCTATTAAACCTGAACGTCTAACATTTTTAAAAGCATCAAGCTCAACTTTCTTAACAAGGCCCTTTTCAGTTACAAAGAATAAATACTTACTAAATACTGCCTTATCTAAAGGTAAAATTGAAGAAACTTGTTCGCCGCCAATTAACTGCAAAAAATTAACAACCGGCGTTCCTTTGGCGATGCGGGAAGCTTGGGGAATTTCGTAAACTTTCAATTGAAAAGTACGGCCCTTAGTTGTAAAGAATAAAACATCATTATGGGTTTGGCTAGTGAACATGAACTCAACCGTATCTTCTTCTTTAGTAGTTAAGCCCATAACGCCTTTCCCGCCTCGAGCTTGGACCTTGAAAGTATCCGGCTCAAGTCTTTTAATATAGCCATCACGAGTCATCATGACAACCGTTTCTTCATTAGGGACTAAGTCTTCCATGCTGAATTCGCCAACCGCATGAGGAACAACGGCAGTTTTTCTTTCATCGCCATACTTCTCGGCTAACTCTTTAAGTTCATCATTAACAATACTTCTGATTTTAGCGACTGATTTCAAAATAGCCTCCAATTCTTTAATTAATTTAGTTTTTTCTTTTAATTCATTTTCAATCTTTAACTGTTCGAGATTAGCTAAGTTCTGTAGACGCATTTCTAAAATTGCCGTTGCTTGTCTCTCTGATAATTTAAACTTTTTAATTAAACTTACCTTAGCAACTTCCTTATCTTTAGAAGCTTTAATAGTTTTAATAACTTCATCAATATTTTTTAAAGCAATCATTAAGCCTTCTAAAATATGAGCACGTTCTAAAGCTTTGTTTAAATCAAATTGAGTGCGGCTTCTAACAACTTCTTCTCGATGTTTAATATATTCTTCTAAAATCATCTTTAAAGTTAGAACTTTAGGCTGAATACCGTCTACTAGTGCTAACATATTGAAATGGAAAGTCGTTTGCAAACTAGTATGCTTGTATAAAGAGTTTAAAATCTTTTTTGGATAAGCATCTTTTTTCATTTCAATTACAATGCGGACGCCGTCCTTATCCGATTCGTCGCGCAAAGCTCTTATTCCTTCAACTTTTTTATCTCTTACTAAATCCGCAATTTTTTCAACTAAATCAGCCTTATTAACTTGATAAGGAATTTCGGAAACAATAATTTGAAAACCGCCGCCCTTCATTTCTTCAATATCCGCTTTACCGCGCAAAACTACACCACCTTTACCGGTCGCGTAAGCAGTTAAAATATCTTGTTTATTATAAATAATTCCTCCAGTTGGAAAATCAGGCCCCTTAACAAATTGCGCTAAATCTTCAATGCTAGCATCAGGATTAGCAATTAAATGTTCAATCGCCGCCGCTAATTCTTTTAAATTATGAGGAGGAATATTAGTCGCCATACCAACCGCGATACCCATTGTTCCATTTAAAAGTAAATTTGGTAATTTAGCCGGAACAACTCGAGGTTCTTTATGGCTACCATCAAAATTTGGAACAAAAGCAACCGTATCTTTTTCGATATCAAACATCATTTCTTCAGAAATAGCTGATAACTTGGCTTCGGTATATCTCATCGCCGCCGCATTATCACCATCCATTGAGCCAAAGTTTCCTTGACCACGAACAAGCGGATAACGCATCGAAAAATCCTGAGCCATTCTGACCATTGATTCATACACCGCTGAATCGCCATGAGGATGATATTTACCTAAAACTTCACCGACAACAGTCGCTGATTTTCTAAATTTACCATTTGCCCTAAGACCAACGCTCCACATCGCATAAAGAATGCGACGATGAACAGGCTTCAAACCATCACGAACATCAGGCAAAGCCCGGGAAACAATAACGCTCATCGCGTAATCAAGATATGATTTACTCATTTCATCAACAATCGGTTGTTCTTCAACTATTCCATATTCCGTTTTACGACGAACATTTGTATTCTCCGAAGAATCATCAATAATTTCTTCTTTATTTTCTATTGGTTCAAGATCTTTTTTAGGCATATAATAAAACTAATAAGCAATTTGTGTTATTCCTTCGCATCCCGGCGGAACTTGGCAGGGCCTAGCCTCACCAATAGTCGGCATACAATCTATATAAGGCGGACAACCGCTATTTTTAAGTTCGGGATTTATGAGTGGCGGGACAGAAAAAGTTGAGGAAGCAATCATCTCCGGAGAAGACGTAGAAGTTGTAGCAGTCGAAGAAGAAATTTCTCCTGCTTTCTGCATTACTCCCTCCAACAAGCCATCGGCGTCAGAAACTAATTTAGCTTTTTCCTCAATATTATCAAGCTTGTTTTGCATATCCCCCAAAGAGGAGTCAATTTCCCTTTTTAATTCGTCCCATTTAGCCGAATTAGAATTTTCAGCAATTTTTGTTTTATTGGCTTGCCAAACATTCGGAATATTAAAAACCCAAAAAACAAAAATTAAAACGGCGATACTGGCAACCAGAATTTTCATCACAATGATTTTTTTCTGGCGTTCACTTTCCATATTTTTATATTTATTATTCTTTTATCCCGTCTAAATTGATATCGTATAAAATTTGTTCAGCGATCAAACGATATTTCATCAACTCTTCTTCTTTGAACCAAAGTTGAATCTCTCTTTCAGCCTCATCTGGTTTATCAGAACAATGAATCAAATTTCTAACAGCGCGTTCATCAAAATTAGCTAATTCGAAAGAATCAATGGTAAAATCACCGCGAATAGTTCCGCCATCTGATGATAAAGGTTCAGTCGCACCAACTAATTTTTTTACAATTCCAACTGCTTGATTTCCCTCCCAAACCATTGGAATAACTGGACCACAAGTCATAAACTTAACCAAAGCCCCAATTATATCACGTCCATATTCAATCGCTTCTTTATCAACCGGCATCCCGGCTGTTTTTCTATTTTCTATAGTCATGGTTCCTTTTTTTAAAAACCATTCCTCATCTTTATTATAATGGGCCCAACACGTATCATCGGCGGCCATAATTACTTTCAAACCAATTAGTTTTAAGCCGGTGTTTTCAATTCTCTTAATAATTTCTCCCATCAAACCACGCTGAATAGCATCTGGTTTTAGGATAACTAGGGTTCTTTCTTTCTTTGGGTTAATCATATTTTTTCTTTAAATACTTAATATTACTAGCTCCATATCTTCACTTGGAAGATCTTTCTTGGAAATTTTTAATTTTTCTTCATAAGTCGGCTTTAAGCCTAGCTCTTTAATAAATTTATCAATCGTATCAATATCCATTTTAGAATCAGCGGTTTTATAATGCATCGGGATAACTATTCTCGGCTCAATTTGCGAAATAACTTCAACTGCTCCTTTAGCATCAAGTGTATACTTCCCGCCAACCGGAACTAATAAAATATCGGTTCCTACTAATTTTTCGAGTTGAGTATTATCAAGCGGTCCACCTAAATCACCCAAATGAACAATGGAAACATCATCAACTTCTAAACGAAAAATAATATTACTGCCCCTTTCCTTTCCTTTATCATTATCATGGTAAGAATCGATTCCTTCAATTAGAATATCCTTGAAGTCATATTCACCAGCACAATTAATTAAAAAAGGCTCGCCTCTTAAAGCGGCTGAATTATTATGATCATCATGATCATGTGAAATAGTTACAATATCCGCTTCAAAATTAGGAACTTTCAAGCCGATATTTTTTCCAAACGGATCGGTTACAACCGTTACGCCGTCGGTACCAATTTTGTCTTGAATTTTAAAACAAGAATGCCCTTGCCAAGTAATAATCATATTAGTATTAAACAATAAAAACGGGCTATTTACCCTAAAATCATTATAACAAAGGATGGTCTCGCGGTCAACCTTAATAATAGTCACTGTTTATAAAATATAGGCTAATTATTGCTCAATTTTTACAAAAAAAAGAAACTCACCTGGGTAGATGAGTTTCGAAATAGTTATAGCCGGAAATTTATCGGCCCAGATTTGTAATAACTACATTACTGGGAACGACGCTGATTTCGTCGGCTTTGTTTTTGGCCTTGGCCATAAGAGCACGGGAGTGGGAATCAACCAACAGAATTAAAATTGCTTCTGTTGGAAAGCCATTAGCATCTTTATACTGGATTGGAACAATGTTCCACCCCACATATAATTCAAGTCTTTGAGGAACATTGGGAGAAATGACTATCCCCCTTGATTTACCATCAGAAATAATAAACGGCGATGGTAGCTTAGAAATAATAGTCTTTTTTACTATTGCCCCTGCATTGGCCTGCATGATGTCTTGTGGCATAAATTCGAAGGTTGTTTGTCCCTCGGTAATAATCTTATTAACCAATGCCCAAGCAAATTGATTGCCGGCTTTTCCAGTTGAATCATTCGAAGCGAGAAACACAGGAAAAACGATGGTCCCTGTTTTTAAAGTTGCTGTTCTTTTAGATTCTTGGCCGGGCCGAAGAGCTAGTCCTTTAAATGGATCAGAGGGAACAAAAAGGCTTTGACCCTTTAAACTGTTTTTTGGTTTTACATCCACCTCTGCCCACCAATTGGAGGCGTTAGCAACATTATTAGCCGCTGGGATAGGCGATGTCGCCAAATTAGCACCGCCGGTACTTTCATTTCTTTGTTTGCCTGAGGTGGAGGGTGTTCCGTTTTGGGTAAAGTCCCGAATTTCAATTCGGTTTTTGTTAACTTCACGTGTTAAAGTAATCGGGCCTTTCTTAACAAGGCCCTCGTAATACACAACTTCAAACGAAGCGGTATTGTTAGAGACAGGAAGGCTAACCTCCTTAAGATTTCGCGAGGGGATGTTTACCCCATTAACAACTACTAATTCTTTGGTCCCATTAGCGACCTTGATATTAGTTTGAGCCCACGAGCTCATTTGGAATAAAATTCCGAAAAACAAAAAGACCAGAACAACTTTTTTCATGATGCTTATATTAACGGTTAAAAAAATTTTCAATGAACTAATATAATTAGCCAAAAAATAAAACATTTTGACCCATAACCGTATCATACTTAGATAATTTTGTCAATACCTATTTAATATTAGAGGAAATATCGATAGTCCCGGAAATATCAGTGCGGAAAACTTTAATTTTTAATTTATTTATAATTTCTAAAACTTCAGCCGAAGGATGCTTAAAACGGTTATCTACACCAACAGAAATAATTATTTTAAATGGATTAACTGCTTTTAGAAACTCATAAGTATTGGATGTTTTAGAACCATGGTGCGAAGCTTTAAAAATATCGGCCTGAATATTTAAGTCTGATGCAAGTAGAACTTTCTCAACCCCTACTTCATTATCACCGCTAAATAAAAATCTTCCTGAGACGCAATTCAACTTAGTAATTAAAGAATTATTTTCATTTTTCTTGACTTTTAAACTTAAGGGATTTAAAAAAATTAGTTCGCAATCATTATCTAGCCTAATATCAGCTTGTTTTGAGATAGCAATTAGCGCTGTATTATTTTTCTTAGCAACAGAAAATAAAAGGTCCGCTAAACTAGAAGATTCTAAATCAGACGCATAAATAATCTTCTCAACTTTATACCGACGCAAAATTTCTATTAAACCCGTTATGTGATCATCGTGAAAATGGCTAACAACTACTAAATCTAACTCTCTTTTATAAAACGGGAGTCTTTCTCCTAGGCGATTTAAAACTAAATTATCCGGACCGCCATCAATTAAAATAATTTTACCGTTAGCGGTTTGGATTAAGGTTGAATCGCCCTGACCAACATCAAGAAAAGAAACTTGCAAACCTTTCTTTTGATAGATAGGGAAAACAATAATGAATAAACCCGTAATCACGCCGAAGCAAACGAGCAAACGCCCAGTTATTTTTTTTGTTTTATCATTCTTATTCATGAATACAATTCTATAGTAAGTATGATAAACAAAAAATAAAACAAAAACCGTCCTGATTCCGCAGGACGATCTTTGTATAATTTTCAAATTAGTAAAATCTATTAAAAATTAATAAATTTTAAAAACTATTTTTTCTTTTTAGCAACTTTTTTCTTAGCTACCTTTTTAACAGCTTTTTTAGGAGCAGCTTTTTTTACAGCCTTCTTGGCGACTTTCTTTTTAGGAGCAGCTTTTTTTACAGTTGCTTTTGCTTTCTTTTTCATAATATCACCTCCTCTCTCGAAAAATTTTTTTCAATTTAAATAATTAAATAAAAAAAATTTTATAAGAATTATTTTTATACTTTAATTATACACTCAAAAAAAATAACTAGCAATAGTTTTTTGCATTTTTTAATAAAAAAATTCCTTTAAGCGATTTAGGCCGCTCAAAGGAATTTTATTTTGCAAAAATTTTTTAATTAATTCTAAGTATCAATCTTAAATTTTTTCACTAAAATATTTTTTTAATTCAGAAATTTTTATTCTTTGTTGTTCCATCGTATCACGATCACGAACGGTAACACTTTCATCTTCTAAGGTATCAAAATCAATTGTTAAACAATATGGTGTACCAATTTCATCTTGTCTTCTATAGCGCTTACCGATATTTCCGTTATCATCAAATTCACAGCGCCAATCTTTTTTAAGTTCATTAAATATTCCGCGCGCTTTTTCGACTAACTCCGGCTTATTCTTTAGTAACGGAAAAATTGCAATCTTTATCGGCGCTAATTTTGGCGCTAACGCTAGAACAATTCTTGATTCTTCGCCGATTGCTTCTTCTTTATAAGCTTCACTTAAAACTGCTAAAAAAGTACGTCCGACTCCGGCGGAAGTTTCAACAATATGCGGCATGAATTTTTCATTTGTTATCGGATCGAGATAGCTTAAATCTTTACCGGAGAATTTACTATGTTGAGTTAAATCATAATCACCTCTAGCATGAACTCCTTCTAATTCTTTAAAGCCGAAAGGAAAATTATATTCAATGTCATATGCTTCTTGCGCATAGAAAACTAAATTCTCGTGCTTATGCCATTTTAAATTTTCCGTCTTGATTCCTAGGCCAAGATAAAAATTAAACCTGATTTCGCGCCATTTTTCAAAATATTCCATATCGTCTCCCGGTTTTACAAAATACTGCATTTCCATCTGCTCAAACTCGCGCGTTCTAAAAATAAATTGGCGGGCGGTTATTTCATTACGAAATGCTTTACCAATTTGAGCAATTCCAAAAGGAATTTTCACTCGCGCCGTATCAATTACATTTTTAAAATTAACATATATCCCCTGGCAAGTTTCGCCGCGTAGATATGTCGGCTCTTTCGACCAGTCGCCAGTAAAATTTCCTAAATTTGATTGCACAAGTAAATTAAAATTACGTCCCGGAGTAAAATCTTGCGCTCCACAATTAGGACATTTAATTTTTTGCTTATTATCTTCAAAAATTTTATTAATTTCATCTTCGCTCATTTTTTCATCGGCAAAAATACCAGCTTCATCTAAAAGAGAATCGAGTCTTAAACGACTATGACATTTACGGCATTCCGTTAACGGATCAGAAAATCCTTTAACATGGCCGGAGGCTTCCCAAATCTTCGGACTCATAAAAATAGCGGAATCAAGACCGACAATATCGTCTCGCAATTGGGTCATCGCCTTCCACCATTCCTTCTTTATATTATTAGCGAGCTCTACACCATAAGGACCAAAATCATAAACAGCCGTAAAACCATCATAAATTTCTGAAGACGGAAAAACAAAGCCCCGGCGCTTAGCAAGGGAAACGATGTTGTCCATTTTTTTATCTATTTCTTGTTTTTTCATATTTATATAATTACATTTCCTCTAACGCTTCAAGCCCTAAAACATCAAAACCATTACTTAAGGTTTGGGCAATGGTTTTAATAAGGGCTAATCGAGCTTTTTTGATTTTCTTTTCTGATTTTAAAATATTAATTGTATGATAATAGTCATTAGATAATTGAGCAAGTTCAAATAAATATTTAGTAAGTTCGCTTGGATTCTTCTTACTGTTTGCTAAAATAAGTATTTCCGGATAACGGGCAATTTTCATTAAGATATCTTTTTCTTTTTTCTCGGCTAAACTAGAGAAATCCGTCTTTCCCAAAAGTGAAATACCATTTTCCTTTCTGAGAATACTTTTTAACCTAGCATAACTATATTCCAGATAACAAGCGGTATACCCGTCAAATTTTAGGGCTTCATCAATATTGAAGGTAATTATTTTATCCGCCCCAACTTTTAACATTTCAAATTTAATAATTGCGATTGAAAGAACATCAACAACGCGCCTTACTTCTTCATCACCCCAATCTTCATGTTTATTTCTGGTTTCCGCTTCAACTCGAGCACGGATTTTAGTCTTGAGTTCCTCATAAGTTACCACATTGCCGGTACGAGAAGACATCATCCCTCCAGGAAGGGTAACAAAATCATAGGGTAAATGAGTAAGTTTCTGAGTGTAGCCTAAAAGTCCTAAAACTTTAAACAATTGTTTGAAATGAAGACTTTGGCGGACATCAACTACATAAATCGATTCTTCTAAATCATAGAGGCTAAATTTATTAACTGCTAAAGCTAAATCAGCCACCGGATAAAGAGCGGTTCCGTCCGATCTGATAATCGGTAAAACACCTAAATCATATTTTTCCAGATTAGCAATAATCGCCCCCTCGCTTTTTACTAGAATTTCTTTATCAAGCATCGATTGCACCATTATCAAACCATCGTTTATTACCTCACTCTCATAGAAAATTCGTTCAAATTTAATTCCTAGCTCCTTATATATAGAAGCAAAGTAATCAATACTCCAATTTCTAGTTTCTTTCCATAAGCCGTAGTTCTCTCCTTGTCTGCTTTCTATTTCTTGCATTATCTTAGTAACTTCAAGCTTATATTCTGGTCTATCTGTTAATTTTTGGCTCGCTTCAGAGTAGCATTTACCTAATAAATAGCCCTTTGGCTCATCTAAATTAGCGTAAGTATGATTTTTCTTCCAATTCCAAATTGTTTTAGCAACATGAATCCCAAAATCATTGATATACGAAACGGAAATAGCCTTAAAACCATTAACACTTAGGAGGCGGCTAATTGCATCGCCATAAGTAATATTACGCAGATGCCCGACATGATATTCTTTATGAGTATTACCGTTAGAATATTCCACCATTATTCCCGCTCCCAGGCCCCTAGTATTTTCACCGTATTTATTCTTTTCTTTTTTAACTTGGTTAATAATCTCAGCTGCTAAAAAAGCCGGTTTGATAAAAAAATTAAGATAGGGACCGCTTGCTTTAACGTCAACAAAATATTTATTTAATTCTTCATCTTTTTTAAATTCTTCCGCCCAAGTAATCGCTAGTTCCATCGGCGTTTTACCTAATTCCTTAGCTAATTCAAAACAAGCTAAACTCAAATCACCCAAATCGGAACTAGGCGGATATGAAAAAATTGGCTTCTCGGACTTAAGTTTAAGCGCTATCTTATTTTTTATGTCTTCTAAGAATGTCATAGCTTTGAAATAACATTTATTTCACCCAAAATTCTTGGTAATAATATTGAATTATGTTATAATACTAACAGACTTTATTAAGTTTTTCAATCGGCCGAAAATAATGCGGCCGAACTATAAAACTAGCCTTTAATTTTATGTTTTCTTATCGCTCAATTTTAAAACAAGCCTGGAATATTGCTTGGAAGCACAAATACCTCTGGTTATTCGGTCTTTTTGCCTCAATCGCCGCCGCTAGCGGTTCCTTTGAATACCAACTTCTAGCGAGCAGTTTTCAATCAAGCGCCCTAGAAAACTCTTACTATCATATAAATGGCCTTCTTTTAGCAGGAAAAGTAATCGGTGGTTTCTTTATCGGGTTGTTTAACCTTTTTTCCTACGATATCCTAACTATTATTAATACCCTAACCGTTATAATTATAACCCTAACTCTAATAATATCTTTTGTCTGGTTATCAATATCTTGCCAAGGAGCCTTGGTTATCAGTGTTAAGAAGCTTTTAGCTCCTAAAAAACGAGAGGCCGTTTTAAATATTAAAGAAAACTTAGTTAAGGGCCATCAAAATTTTTGGCCGGTTTTAGGACTTAATGTTTTAATTAAATTACTTATCGGTTTAACTCTATTTGTAATGGGCGTTCCTCTTTTATTTTTATCAATTGATGGCTCAATCTATTTAGCTTTCATCTATACCTTAGAATTCATTATTTTTACTCCGATTGCAATTGCTCTAGCTTTAATAATAAAATATGCAATTGCTTATAAAGTTCTTGATAACGAAACTTTTTCTGCTTCTCTAAAAAAATCTATTAATTTATTTGCAAATAATTGGCTTGTTAGTTTAGAGATGGGAATAATCTTATTTATCATTAGTTTTATCGTCGGGCTCGTCTTACTTGTTTTAATTGCTATCTTTATTTTCCCATATATTATTTTTGCGGCTAACTATGGACTTGCTTGGTTAATAATCTTTTTACTGATTCTATCCTTAATTTTAATCTTACTTGTCGGCTCTCTTTTAACTACTTTTCAAATATCATCTTGGACTAGCCTTTTCCTTGAATTAAAAGCCGGACGCGGCGAGGCAAAATTAGAAAGAGCCTTCAAAAAAAGGAAGTAGACTATGAGTAACTTAGATTCTATCGAAAATTTATTAAATCCGACGGGCGACGAAGAAAGCGTCGCCAGTCTTTTTACGGCGAGGGAGGGAGAAATAAAAATCAAAGAATTAGAACGCCAAACTCAACGAGATGCCCAAAGCCTCGGAATGGATTATGTTAGTTTAGTTGGCTTTCCCATCAGCCCAGAGGCAATTTCCCTTATTCCGGAGAAAACGGCAAGAGAGCTACAAATGGTTTGTTTTTTTTACGATGGTAAAAACATCCGCCTAGCCTGTATTAACCCGACCGAAGAGGTAATAAATAAATTAAATCAATTAAAAGATCAATATTTTACTGATACCAGACTTTATTTAATTTCTGAAAATAGTTTTAATCACGCTCTTGATATATACCATTCCGTTCCGAAAATTAAAAAGTATGATGCTGGAGTAGAAATAAGCCCGGCACAACTAGAAAAATTTAAAGAAGATATTTCGAGTTATAAAAATCTCAATGATAAAGTAAATGACGTTAATATCAGCGACGTTATAACTTTAATTCTAGCCGCCGCTATCAAAGCCGAAGCGAGCGATATTCATATTGAAGCCGAAGAAAAGGGAGTGGTGGTAAGGCTAAGATTAGACGGTGTTTTGCAAGAAGCCGCTCTTATCAACCGAGAAAAATGGCAAAAAATAATCTCACGCCTAAAGATACTTGCCAAGGTAAAAATTAATATTGAAAACAAACCTCAAGACGGACGCTACACTATATATTTACAAGAAAAAAGAATAGACGTTCGCTGTTCTTTCTTGCCGACTGCTTACGGCGAAAGCGTTGTGATGCGGCTACTAGACTCTAAGGCCGCTTCTTTAAATATCGAGAACCTGGGTATTAGACCGGAAGTTCTTCCATCCTTAAAAAAAGAAATTTCTAAACCAAACGGCCTAATATTAACAACTGGTCCAACCGGAAGCGGAAAAACAACAACTTTATACGCTGTAATAAATAATCTAAATCAGCCGGGAACAAAAATAATTACTCTTGAAGACCCAATTGAATATCAATTATCTGGTATAAACCAATCCCAAGTTGATAGCAAACATGGCTTCAGTTTTTCAGAAGGCCTACGATCTGTTTTGCGCCAAGATCCTAACATTGTCATGGTTGGAGAAATAAGAGATTTAGAAACTGCAGAAATAGCTATCCAGGCATCTTTAACCGGTCATTTAGTTTTATCAACTCTTCATACTAATGATGCTTCCGGAGTAATTCCAAGATTAATTGATATTGGTGTTAAACCATATTTTTTAGTCCCCTCAATTAATGCCGTTATCGGCCAACGTTTAGTTAGAAAACTTTGTCCACATTGCCGTCAAAATAAAAAAATAAGTCCAGAGGAAGAAGAAACAATACATAAAATTTTAGCGGTTATTTCTCCTAAAACTGGTATCAATGTTCCCTCTTCGCTCCCAATTATATTTCAAGCGGGGAAAGGCTGTAGCTATTGTAATTTTACCGGATACAAAGGCCGATCGGGAATATTTGAAGTCTTTACCATGAGCGATAATATTCGCCAGCTAACAATCGACCAAGCGCCATCTTTCAAAATTCTCCAACAAGCGATTGAAAATGGAATGATAACTATGCTCCAAGATGGCGTTCTTAAAGCTTTAGAAGGAGAAACCAGCTTAGAAGAAGTCTATCGGGTAATTGGTAACTTTGATTACGTAAACGAACTGTATGATATTGTAATTTCTCAAACTATCGGCCGAGGCATAAAAATTAGTCAAGAACAAATGACTAATGCGCTTGAAATGAGTAAAAACATCGTAGATATAAACGAAAAAGCTAAAGAAATCCCAACTTCAAAATTAATAGAGCTAACCATGGCTTTAGCGGCCTTAAGGGAAGCTGGCGATGTTCATATTGAACCAACCGCTGAAGATGTAAAAATAAGATTCCGAATTGACGGTATTTTGCATGATGTTTTTTCTCTTCCAAAAACTAGTTACTTACCGCTCTTATCAGAAATAAAAATATTAGCGGGGACGCCAACCAATATCAAGCGCGCAACTTTTGATGGTCGTTTTAGTATTTACTTACCAAATCATAAGATTGATTGTCGTCTTTCTATTATTTCTGGTGGTTACGGAGAAACGATTGTTATTAGAATGCTAACAACCGAAGCGGCTAATCTTGATATGATTAAACTAGGAATAACTTCAGTAACCCTTACCTCCCTAGAAACGGCCATGAAAAAAAATAAAGGAATAATTATTACTACTGGTCCGACCGGAAGCGGGAAAACTACAACTCTTTATAGTATTTTAAATAAGTTAAACAAGCCGGATATTAAAATTATTACCATCGAGGATCCAATTGAATATCAATTACCTGGTATAATGCAAACCCAAATTGATGAAGTAAGCGGTTACACTTTTGCCTCGGCGATGAAATCGCTTCTCAGACAAAATCCAAACATTATGATGATTGGAGAAATTAGAGATAGCGAAACAGCTAAAATTTCTATTGAAGCCGCCATGACTGGACATCTCGTTTTATCAACCATTCATGCTAATAGTGCGGCGGCGGCGATTTCTCGTTTTACCGGCTTAGGTGTAGAAAGACAAGCGCTCGCGAACTCGATTGAATATACTATCGGTCAAAGATTAGTAAGAAAAATCTGTCCCTATTGTAAACAAATAGCTGAAACCTCGGTCGAAGATATAGACCGCGCTAAAAAAATATTAGCTAGTATTAATAACCCCGCGATTACTATCCCAGAAAATTTTGTTTTTTATAAAGGAGCCGGCTGTGAAAAGTGCGGCCAATTAGGATATAAAGGAAGACTAGGATTATATGAAGCAATTACAATGACTCCGGGAATACAAAAAATAATTTCTAGCGAGACAACAACCGATTATGAAATTGAGCAGGAAGCCGTTAAAAATGGAATGGTCACTATGCTCCAAGACGGAATAATTAAAGCCTTAGCCGGAGAAACAACTTTAGAAGAAGTTTTCCGCGTAATTTAAATAATATGATTGATAAGAAATTTCTAGAGAATCTTAAAAAAGATTATACTGCTAACGAAAGCGAAAGACGCCAAATAATCAGCGCTTCTAATAATATATTGTTTGAAGCTAAAAAAATAATATTTTCTTTGCAGCGCCAAGATTTTAAAACCGCCGAAATAAAACTAGCCGAAGTAGAAAAAAATTTCGCTAATTTAGAAAGTCGTTTTGGAATTGAAAGATTAAAAAAAGAAGGCGCTTTTAAAGCGGCGGCCGAAGAATACTTAGAAGGAAAAACTTTTTATCTAGTGATTAAGAAAAAAGATATTACTGCCGTTTCTAATTTACATTTAGACTATGAATCATACCTAGGCGGAATTTGTGATTTAATCGGCGAAATGGTGCGCTACGCAACTAACCAGGCCGCTAAAGGAAAATTTTCCGAAGTCGTAAAAATCAAAAAAGCGGCTGAAGATATCATGACCCAACTAATTGATTTTGATATGACTGGCTATTTAAGAACAAAGTACGACCAATCTCGCGGCCATCTACGCAAACTAGAACAAATGGCTTATGAAATAAAACTCCGAGTAGGAAAATAATTTTATGTTGGTTGCTATAATTTCCGATATTCATGATAACCTCGCGAATTTAGATAAATGTTTAATTTGGTGTAAAGCCCAAAAAATAAAAAAAATAGTTTGTTGCGGCGATGTCTGCAACTTGGAAACTTTAAAATTTCTCTCTACTAATTTTAGTGGCGAGATTTTTTTAGTATCCGGTAACGGCGACATCTTCACTGAGTCTGATTTATGTGATCTTAAAAATATAAATTATTTTCAAGAAATAGGAATTGTAAAAATCGCCGGGCTGATTCTAGGTTTGTGTCATCAAGACCGCGAAATAGAAGCAACTATTAAAAAATCCGGCAAGAAGCCGGACTTTATCTTTTACGGACATAGCCATAAACCTTGGCTAGAAAAAAAAGACGGTATCTTTACTGTTAACCCGGGGAATTTAGCCGGTACTTTTTACCAGGCAACTTTTGCTACTCTTAATACGACTGATAAAAATTTAAAACTAAAAATTATTAATGATTTAATTTAATAAGTCTTAATTTTTCATTTAGCGTTTGCTCAAATATTCGCCGGTAAAACTTTTACTATTTTGAGCTATTTGATCAGGCGTTCCTTCCGCTACTAAATAACCGCCGTTTTCTCCACCCGTTGGTCCAAGGTCGATTACCCAATCGACCGATTTTATTATATCAAGATTATGTTCAATTACTAAAACTGTATTCCCTTGATCAACCAACATATTTAAAACTTTAAGCAAACGATCAATGTCATCAAAATGCAAACCGGTTGTTGGTTCATCTAAAATATATAAGGTTTTTCCCGTTGAACGGCGAGAAAGCTCAGTCGCCAACTTAATACGTTGCGCTTCACCACCAGAAAAAGTCGTTGCACTTTGTCCTAGTTTTATATAACCAAGACCAACTTCATCTAAAGTATCGAGCTTGTGAAGTATCGCCGGAACACCTTTAAAAAACCCACGCGCTTCGCTAACCGTCATCTCTAAAACTTCATAAATATTTTTACCTTGATATAAAATTTCTAAAACTTTCGGTTTAAATCTTTTACCTCCACAAACATCGCAAGTTAAATAAACGTCAGTTAAAAATTGCATTTCTACTTTTATCACGCCATCACCAGCACAATTTTCACATCTTCCCCCAGGAACATTAAAAGAAAAATGTCCGGCGCCGAGTCCCTTAACACGAGCTTCCGGTAAATCAGCAAACAGATCACGGATATTGGTAAATAAGCCCGTATAAGTTGCTGGATTAGACCTCGGGGTGCGACCGATAGGCGATTGATCAATATCAATAACCTTATCGATAAATTCTAAACCTTTTATTTCTTTATGCGCTCCCGGTTCCGTCTTAGCCCGATAGAATTTTTTAGTTAGGGCATTAGCTAGAATATCATTCATTAGAGTTGATTTACCAGAGCCGGAAACACCAGTAATGGCAATTAATTTACCAAGCGGGAATTTAACATTAATATTTTTTAAATTATGTTCACTTGCTCCAATTATTTCTAAATGTTTTCCAGACCCTTTTCTAAATTCCGCCGGAATTTTTATTTTTTTTGCTCCTGAAAGATAAGCGCCGGTTAAAGACTCCGGACATTTTTTAATATCTTCCGGTGCACCAACAAATAAAATTCGGCCGCCGTTATCACCCGCGCCGGGACCGACATCAATTAAACAATCAGCCGCCATCATCGTTGCTGCATCATGCTCAACAACAATAACCGTATTTCCATTATCTCTGAGGCTCTTTAAAGTATTAATTAATTTATCATTATCTTTTTGGTGCAAACCGATTGATGGTTCATCAAGAACATATAAAACGCCGGAAAGGGCCGAACCAACTTGTGAGGCTAATCTTATTCTTTGCGCTTCTCCACCGGATAAAGTTGAAGCGGAACGGGAAAGAGTTAAATAGTCTAAACCGACATCAGATAAAAAATCGAGATTTTTAGAAATTTCTTTAATAATCGGTCCCATTATTTGTGCTTGGCCATTAAATATCTTTGAATCTTTATACCAATCAGCAAAAAGTATTTTTAATTTATCAATTCCTAATTGAGAAACTTCAAAAATAGAAAGTCCACCAATCTTCACGGCTAAAGCTTCTGATTTGAGTCTTGCTCCATGGCACATCGGGCAAAGAGAGCTTCTCATTATTTTTTCTATTTCCTGTTTTACAAAACTTGATTTTGTTTCTTGATATTTATTTTCTAGATACTTTATTACTCCCGAAAAATAACCATCACCCTTTAAAATAACTTTTCTAATTTCCGGAGTTAAATCTTTCAAAGAAGACCGAAGATTAAAATTATGGCGCGAAGCTAAGGCTTCTAAATCGGTGATTAAACTATTTCCGTTTAAATTAGCATGTGATAACGGTTTAATTGCTCCCTCTAAAATACTGAGATTTAAATTGAAAACCAAATCTGAGTCTATCTCCATTTTAGTTCCTAAACCGGAACAATCAAAACAAGCGCCATGCCCAGAATTAAAAGAAAAGTCGCGTGGTTCCAAGTCGGCGCGTCTATAACCGCATTCGTTGCAAACAAAAAATCTTTCAATCTTGCATGATTTTACTGCTCGTCCAGCAATTAATTTAGAAATCTTTTTTTCTTCAGCCGCTTTTTCTAATTTAGCACCGCAATGAGGGCAATATGGTTGACCACATTTGGAATACAAAAGACGCAGATAATCATAAATTTCGGTAATTGTTCCAACCGTCGAACGCGGATTGGAACCGACTGTTCTTTGGTCTATAGAAATCGCTGGCGATAAACCTTCAATCATATCAACATCCGGCTTATCCATTAAACCAACAAATTGCCGGGCATAAGAAGATAACGATTCAACATAGCGCCTCTGCCCCTCGGCATAAATAGTATCAAAAGCTAAAGATGATTTTCCTGAACCTGATAATCCGGTAATAACGACCAACTTATCTCGAGGAATATCTAAGTCAATATTTTTTAGATTATTAGTTCGAGCACCACGAATTTTTATAAAATTAACCGCCATAACAAATAAATTAAAATTAATGTTGCAGATATTATAGACAAAAATTAGCAAAAAAACAAGACCCAACTGATTTAGGCCTTTATAGTACTAATTACGCTTAAAATATATATCCCGATTAATTTAAAAAATCGGGTAAAAGAATTTGAAAAAATGAATTAAAAGACGATCACTAAGGCTTATTTTTGTTTTATATTCAACATCAAAAGGCTCAGCTTCACCCTTCCAGGTTTCAATAATCTTTTCTAAATCGGCAACCAAATTTTTTTGACGGGAAAATATTCCGACTTCAAAATTCCAGCCAAAAGAAAATATATCCATGTTTTGTGAACCAACCAAACCTTCAAGATTATCAATCAGCATTAATTTAGCATGATTCATGGTTTTGGTCATAAAAAACTTAACTCCAATATTTGATAAACGACAACAATTAAGATAATTTATTTTATTAAGCGCCTTAACATCAGTATCTAGCGGAATTATTATTTCTATTTTCACTCCGCGCCGACAAGCGTCATCAAGCGCAGCAATCAACCAACGTGGAGGTAATAAATAAGGAGTAACTATTTGGATTAAAGACTGGGCTTCGGCTATTTTGTGCTGATAATAATTATTTAAATAATAAAGTTTATTGGTTCCCGTCCAGTTTTCCATTATTCTAGAGGTGATGCGATTAGAAAAAGAAGCGGAACTAAGCTGTAAAACTGATTGCTGACGACCGCCGCATTTTCGATAAGATTTAGCAAAAGTTCTAGCAATAAGTTTAACCGCTCCACCTTCAATTTTAATCTGTAAATCGCGCCAATTCCTAATTTTTTCCTCAATGTTTACTCCTCCTAAAAAGGCGACTTTATTATCAATAATTAAAATTTTACGATGAGTTCTTTTAAGCCAATGCGAAAAGAAAATAAATTCTGCTCCGGCTCCACGCAAACTTTTAACCATTTCCGGTTTTAAGGAAGAACTACCATAAGCATCGGCAATGATTACCACGTTAACTCCACTTCTAGCCTTGTCTTCAAGTAAATGAAAAAAATTATGTGTTTCATTGGTATCAAAAGATAAAATATACATCTCTAGATATATAGATTTTTCCGCCTTAGCCATCGCCTTAAACATTCCATCCCAGGCCTTGCTTGAAGTTGTATAAAGTCGATATTTCATTGATTTAATAATTTTTTAATTTCCGGTAAATATTTTTCTGCTTCTTGGCGGCCGATTTTAATCATTTCATCAACGACTGCACTAGAAAAATATTTTTTTAAACTAATATTTTGTACATAATAGGAAGTATCGGGGTTAAGAGTGATGCTCGCATTTTCAATTGCTTGCTGAGAAAGATTATAAAGAGCGATTCGCGTACTTCTCAGCGCAACTTTCGTAAAAGTAAATCTTTTTTCAATAAATTCGTTCTTATGATATAAATTCACCGCGATAACTTCATCGGCTCCTAAATTTTTTAGAACATCAACCGGAACCGGATCACTTAAAGCACCGTCAATAAAACGATGACCATGATATTTTACCGGCTCAAATACTATTGGAACCGAGGAACTAGCTCTAACAGCGGTTGCTAATTTTCCTTCTTTAAAGACAAAAGGTTCGCCGCTAGCTAAATCCGTCGCGATTATTCTTAGCGGAATTTTTACATCTTCAAAAAAATGATGTCCAAGCAAGGTTTCAATTATCTTCTCATATTTCCGACCACTAACTAATCCGCCGCGAAAACCAAAATCAGAGATTCCTAATATCCGGCCTTTTTGTTTATCTCGTATTTTTCCTTCTAATCCCACGACTTCACCATGAAGAGCATAATAGGCGGCTGCTAAAGCACCAATAGAAGAACCGCTGATAAAATCGATGGGGATATTATTTTCAAGTAGAACTTGAATAACGCCAACATGAGCAAAACCGCGAAAACCACCAGAACCAAGAGCTAAACCAATTTTTTTTCTAGTTATCTTATCTTTCATAGGTATTAAATATTTTACAATTATAGCAAAAAATAAAGGGAAAAGCGATTTTTGAAATTAATTTAGAAAAAAAGAAGGCCGCTTTCGAAAATTGAAGGCGGCCTTATTCTAATTCTTAAACGAAGGGAATGCTTACGATAAATCGTGTTCCTCCGGGAAGCGGTTCGTAAACTAGTTCACCACCGTGAGCTTCGGCAATGGTCTTAGCACTATAAAGTCCCAAGCCAGTCCCTTTTTCTTTGCTGGTAGCGAATTTCTGAAAGAGTTTTTCCCTGATTTTTTCGGGGACTTCTCCTTTGTTGAAGATGCTTACACAGAGGATATTATTCTCTTCATAAATATTTACATCTATTTGATCATCCTCAGTACAAGCCTCAGTAGCATTACGCAATAAATTGCGCAGAAGAGCAGAAAATAAACTATTGTTAATAGCTATCTCCTTGTTAAATAGACTAATGTCCAAAAAACTGTTCTCATGTTTTTTGAATAAAACAAAAAATCTTTTGCTAGCTTTTAAGTCGGCAAAATTTTTTTTAATTTCATTAAAAAAATTCAACACGCTAATGGGCATCTTTTCCAAATTTGCTTGATTATGCTCCAGTTTACTAAGCAGAAGGTAATTATTTACCATATTCGACATTTCATTGCCGGCTTTATTAATAATAGCCAAGAAATCTTTAGTCGCTTCAGGGGAATAAGTCTCTTCTAAGAGTAGCTCTGAGAAACCAATCACGTTATTAACGTGACTACGCAAATCGTGAAACAAGATATTTACATAATCTTGCATTTCTTTTTTTTCATCATCAGATTCGTCGGATGTGTTTTTCATAAAAAACTTTTTTGGATTGTGGATTGTGGTTAAAAAAATAAATTGTTAAAGTAATAAAAAACCATATCAGTAAAATATATTTTTGTCAACCAAACTTGATTGACAAGCTATAAGAATAATATTAGGATAATAAGAATATTTGCTAGTTATTTAATAATTAAAAATTAATAGTATTAACCATTTAAAAAGAGAAGGAATGATACGACCAGTAACACACATTGATGATTTAGTTCCCGTGAGGAACGTGGTAATTTCCGTTTTTGATAAAACAGGCTTGGGTATCTTAGTTTTTGGACTCCTAAACAATTGCCCGGATGTTATGATTTTCGCCAGTGGAGGCACTTATACCTTCATTAGAACACTCATTGGCGCGACCGCAGCGGAAAACCATTTACAGGAAGTTTCGGAATATACAGGAGTACCCGAAACAACTGGGGGTTTAGTAAAAACCCTACATCACAAATTATTTTTAGGTTATCTAACGGAAACCTACTGTGCTGAACACCAGCAAGATCTGAATCGTGAAGATGCTGTCCCAATTGACCTGGTGGTCAATGGCTTATATCCTTTTGAAGACGTCATAAAAGCTTCGGGAGCTAATCTGGAAACTGCCCGTGGTAATATTGATGTTGGTGGCCCATCAGCTTTAAGAGCGGCAGCAAAAAACTGGCATCGCGTAATGACGATGGCTAATCCTTCACTCCAGGACTATGAAGAATTTGTACGCCAGCTTGAACAAAACAAAGGGCAAACTAATTTAAAAATGCGCTTTCGAGCCTGGGAAGAAACTTTTGACGCTCTTAGCGCATATGACTGTCAGATTTATAACTATCTGCGGATGGCAAAATTTGAAGAGGTGGAAAAAATTTACGCTATTCATTAAATCAACGCCAAGAAGTGTTAAAAAAAGAAACCCCGCCGGACTAATGTCTAACGGGGTTTTTGCTTTTTAAAAACGGGCTATGCAACGAATAATGCGATGAGTTAATCAGATATTAAGAGACTAACTCCAGCTTTCTGACAAAGTTCTATGACTTCGTCATCTCCGGTTGGGCTTTTTCTGCTCATAATAACTTTAACCCCCATTTCAATTGGTAGAACAATTTCTTCGACCGAAAAAGAACTACTAGTAGCAACGACTGCTCCGGATAAAGAGTGATAATGTTTTATCGCAATTTCAACTGCTAATTTAATACTATCAGCTGGAGATTGTTGCTCTACTCCATTACCAATTAATTGGCCCAGAGAAACCAGCGTAACAGCGTCACCATCGCTCGTGTTGCAAATCGCTTTAGCAAGCAGCAAATCATCTTGATCATTTTTGTTTGCTTCTCCATATTTTTCTAAACTTGAATCTTTTAGGTTTAAAATATGGTTATACTGCGACCGCAATAAAAAACCGCCACGCACATGTTGGAATATAGGCGATTTATCTAAACTAGCACGATTTACATCAAATAATTTTTGATTAGCAATAAAACGACAACCGTTTTCTGTGCGCTGCAACATTTTGATTGCATCTGTGCTAAAACTAGGAGCAATTATTCCTCCAAGTAAGCGATACTTATTTTCCGATTTAAAAGTAAGCATTAACTTTGCTTCTTCAATCTCAACTGGAAAATTCACCATAATCAGTCCTCCGAATAAAACACCCAAATCACCAATCGCTTTACGAATAGCATTGCGGTGATGATGTAATTCAATACCGGCGCCACAAACATTACCATGTTGCGCAGCAATGGCAATTTGAGGAACACAATCGCGATTAATATCAAAAGTTGCCGCAATGTGAGTCATGGTTCGGAGTAAGCGGCCAATATTATAATAATCATTATAACTTAGCGGCATTCCAGCTACTACTTCGAACTTATCAAGACCTAGCGGATCATCATAACCCTTAAAAAGTAGACCTTCTCCGCACTGAACAATTTCTGTTCCAATTAAATTAAACTGAGACTTTTCTTTCATGGCTTATTCTTATTTTTGTTAAAAAACTATCAAACTAATAAAATTATTTTATTTATCTTAGCATTCTGCTAATTTCTGTCAATTAATAGATGGGGTCAATAAATGTAAGTTTTACTCGGTTTGGTATCTAGAGTTTTTATAATTTCCCAACTAGGTATTTCAAAACCATAAGAAACAATAATTACTCCCTGCTTTAAATCTTGTTTTAGTTTTTCACTAATTTTTTTCATTACGGCGGCGGTAAGAAAAATAAAAATAGCATCAGCCTGGGATAAGTCTTGTTTAAAAAAATCTTTATTTTCAATCTTGACCTTACTATCTTTTAAAAATTTATTAACCATTGCTTTTAAATAAGGATAAAAAGCTAACTCATAACCAAGTGCTTTAAGCCCATGATGTTCTGCTAGAAATAAAAAGCGGCCGTCTCCGCAGCCCAAATCATAAACTAGAGATCCGACCGGTAAATTAAGGTGTACTAAAATATCTTCTAAGCCGTGCATCGGCGCTTTAGCCCAAGGAACAAGCGTTTTTAAATTAACATAAATCATGTTAAATCCAAAAAAAACAACCAAAAAGGTTGCAATAACTATAAAAGATAAGATAATAATGAGTAGCGACAAAATAAAAATAGACGTCATAGCTTTAGGTGAGAATGTATCTTTATAGACTAATGATATATACTTAATATAACAAAAATAAACTAGATAATCAAAGTAATTATGTTTTATCCGATTCAAATGTTAGCTAATTGGCTAACTTATTCAGTGTTTAATATTGCCCCACATACCTTGTTGGCTGAGACAATCAGCTACTTTATTTTTGATACAATTAAAATTCTTATTTTACTGCTGGTTATTATTTTTATTGTTTCTTTTATTCGCACCTACTTACCACCGGAGAAAGTCCGTTTATTTTTAGCGAAAAAAAATAAATTAACTGGACATATTTTAGCATCTTTAATCGGCATAGTTACCCCCTTCTGTTCTTGCTCGGCCATCCCTTTGTTTTTAGGTTTTGTCGAGGCCGGCGTACCGTTAGGAGTAACCTTCTCTTTTCTTATTTCTTCACCAATGATTAATGAAATCGCCTTAGTCCTACTCTTTGGTCTATTCGGTTGGAAAATCGCTTTGCTTTATATTATTAGCGGTCTGATAATTTCTATCTTGTCAGGATTAATTATCGGACGCATGAAGGTTGAGCACTTAGTAGCTGAGTTTGTTTGGAAAAATAAAGTACAAGAGAGTAGCGTCTTGAAATCAAAAAAGAACCTCAGCGAAAGGACTGCTTATGCTCTAAATTATGCGCTTGATATTATTAAAAAAGTTTGGCCCTATATCTTGGTTGGTGTTGGTCTAGGTGCTTGGATCCATGGTTATGTTCCGGCTGATTTTCTGGCTCAGTACGCCGGAGCAGACAAATGGTATGCCGTTCCTTTAGCAGTTGCAGTTGGTATTCCACTATACTCAAACACCGCTGGCATTGTTCCTTTAATCAGCGCCCTTACCGAAAAGGGGGTAGCGATGGGAACAACTTTAGCTTTTATGATGGCCGTTACCGCACTATCTCTTCCAGAATTTATGATTCTAAAAAGAATTATGAAGACAAAGTTAATTATAATTTTTGCTTCAGTGGTCGGCCTAGGAATTATTTTCACCGGCTATTTATTTAATATGATTATAAAATAAAAACACTGCAACAAAGTCGCGATGTGTTATTTAGGAATACACATTCCTAAGCCAAAACAATACATTCCTTGACTATCAGAAATAGAACAGGGGTCGTCATATTTGCAAATTGATGATTTTTTACAACTTTCCCAATCGCTAGACATCTCGCCACAATAAACTCCTATTTTCTCGGGATTATTTTTTATACGTAAAACAAATTCTGTACCAATTTTTTTTATTGAAAATTCTTTTATTTTTACTTGAAGCGTCTTAGTATCAACGAGAAAAAATGCAACCACTAACATTATAAAAACAATAATTATTTTGCCTATGTTTTTTTTCATATTCGCATTGTCTATATTATTTATATCTAGTATAACAAAATGATGGTAATTATAGTAGTCCCTAGGGGAATTATCGCGCTCGCTTTTCTTCCGAAAAGCTCACTTGTCCAGAGTTGGCGTCCGAATATCCCCCGGATATTTGTCCGACATTCGTCTGCATCCTCGCCGCTCAAAATAGCGGCTCGGATTTGACTCATTTCCAACTTGTTCGATTCCCTTGCCTTTGGCGACATATAAAAAAGAATGTACAAATGTACATTCTTTTTTATATGTAGTCCCTAGGGGAATCGAACCCCTGTTAACAGGATGAAAACCTGACGTCCTAACCACTAGACGAAGGGACCAATATTAATTGGCGAAAATAAAAATCTAATCTCTTAGATTTAAGTACATTCTATATAAAAATGTGCATTATGTCAATGACAACGCAGTTCTAATAAAAAACCCCGATTATCATACGATAGTCGGGGTTCGGAAATATTATATCGCTATTTCTAGCGTTAGCGCTGCTGTTTGCTCTTCTTTTTATTGAAGCAAAAAGACAGTTTAGAGACGACGTGAGCAATATCATGATTGTTTAAATCTTGAAGACGACGGTTCAACAATTTTGGATTAATACCAAGTCCTTTAATCGTCACGATATTCGCAAAATCACTGTGTTTGTGTTTTCCAGCTTTTCTATTTATTCCTTCCAAGACTTGGACAAGAACAAACTTTAAATCAATTGCGGGAGATTCAACAAAGAACTCAGCGATTTTATATAGAGCTGGCTCGGGCCTTTCTTTAGCCGTTAAATACATAACAACTGACCTCTCCCCTTCTTTGGGGTAGAAAGATTCCTTATCAATATTCTTCACAAAATGAACATCAAATTTCGCTTGAGTCATCAAGCTAGTTTTATTGAAACTATTATCGCCGATACGAGAAGAACAATTTTCATAGTACCTTCTACCAATAATCATACTCACGATTTCCAAACCTTCGTAAGCATAGATTAACTGCAATAATGGCTCCAGGATGCTGTAGGGAGGGTTCATAACCAGTTTATTTATGTCTCTGGGCCATTCAACGTCAAGCGCTGATCCCCAGATGACGGTAAGTTTACCTGGATACTTTTCCTGTAACTCAGTCATGATACCTTCAAATCTGGTATCGATTTCAATCACTGTTAGCTGTGCTCCCTTAGCGAGAATCGCTTCAGTCAACTGACCGGGACCGGGTCCTATTTCCAAGATATGATCTTGTTGTAGGACGCCCGCCGCTATCATAACATCTTCGATCACTTCAGGATTTACCATGAAGTGCTGATCCTTAAAATTACTATCAGGCGTGATATCAAACCTCTCCAGTAACTTTATCAATTGCTCTTTATTCATTATTTAACCCTTTCCATGCGTTTAACATAATAACCTATATGCAGTACTACTTTCCAGAGTAGAAAGTATAACATCAGACTTAAGCCACCCTCTTGATAAGCCGTTTTAAATCGATTCTTACGGTCAGTAAAAAGAGATTGAATATCGTCTAACAGCGCACTCAGAATACGAAGATTTTTTTGTTTATCTTTTGCTCCGTTTCCTTTTCCAATTTTGAAAGCAACTCTCAAATCATGAGCGATGCTTTCACTACCATGTTGTATTTTTTCATCCAAGATAAAAAATTTCAGATTAGCTTTATGAAGCCTAATCGATAATTCTCCGTCTTCACCCCAAGCAACAACTTCATCAAAAAAATATCCACCAATTTTTTGGCTGATTGTTTTTTTAAATGAAAGCCCGGGGCCAAAGAATTTCGTCCCATCATCAAAAATTTGATGAAATAATCTTCGGCATTCCGATACTAGCCTTTGTCCGTAGCTATCAAAAGAGAAATCAACTTGTGCTTTTACAATTTCATATTCATCAAGCTTAAGATAAAGATTATTTAGAAGTCCCGGCGTAAATAAGCAATCGGAATTAGTCAAAACTATTTTTTCATTAACAGCCAAACTAATCCCGATATTAAACGCTTTCGCTAGATTACAGCCAGGACCATCTAAGTAAACTGGCCTGCACCTTTTATCATTTTCAACAATTTCAATAACTTCCTGAGATGGAAAATTATTTAAGACTACAACGACTTCAACAATTGCATCAATGCTTTTCAAGCATTCTCTAATCTTTAAATCTTTAGATACTGGAATAATAACTGAAAGATTTATCTTCTTCATTCTTTATCCCTCTCTATAAATTTAACAATTTCGGATTAACCTTGACTACTTGAAACACTTCAACATACTCGCCTTTTCCAGAGATAACTCCACGAAAACGATTTAGACCCCGGATTGCATCGCACCAATTTTTTTGTTGAAGTTGAGAATTGTATATTGCCATCGCCGCTTCTTTAAGCGGCATGAATTTGGTAATATCAACGGAAAGTTGATAAATTTCCATTGGACGCCAAACTTCATAACCAAGAATCAATTCTACCGTGGAAGCTTTATTCCCTAATTCGGGGAAATAATCAGATGATGAAATCCACAAAGCTTCTTGAGCAATAGAATTAACAAAACGATGCTCGCTGTCGCCATCGTTTATGCTGGGAATATAGACAATATTGGGACTTATTTCACGCAGAGCGGAAATCAGAGATAGCATGACCGACTCAGGATTAGGAAAACTACGATCTTGAAAATTTAATTCAATAATCTTATCGACTCCTAATACTTTACCGGCGTTTGCTGCCTCTTTTTGGATAACTGAAGTTGCTTCTTTTTTATCACTGAGCCAAGGAATACCTGACCAGCCAGAGGCAAAAAATACTACAGTTACTTCATTCCCCATGCTCTTATGGAGGCAAATGCTCCCACCGCACCCGATAACTTCGTCATCGTGATGCGGTGAAATAACCATAATTCTTTTATTCATTTTAGCTTCTTTTTTTGATTAAAAAAGATTCAATCGCCAATATATCCATCCCGGTTTCAAAAAAAGTGCTTAAAGCATGAGCCGGAGTACAAACAATTGGTTCTTTCTCATTATTAAACGATGTGTTTAAAACGATAGGCACATCAGTTAACTTTTGGAAGTTGCTCAATACGTCATAGAAATTTTTATTCAGAGCTGAGGTTACTGTTTGAGGCCTAACCGAGTTATCAATATGAACTACGGCCGGTATCAAACTAATTTTTTCAGCTTTAACAAAATTCCTAGATAACATATAGGGGGAATAGGTCGGTAAAATAAAATAATTATTATTTTCTTCGGCTAAAATTGCGGGAGCGAGCGGTCTCCACTCTTCTCTCGATTTAATTTTATTCACAATGGTGTGGTTTTCTATTTTTCTCGGATCGGCTAAGATGCTTCTCCCGCCTAACGCTCTAGGCCCCACTTCCATTCTGCCTTGAAAATAACCAACTATTTTTCCTTGTTCTAAATGCTTTGACACTTCCAGATTTACATCCGATGATTCAGTAAAATTAATTCCTGATTTCACCAAACATTCACGAACTTCATCGTTGGTAAAATCAGGGCCCAAATAAGGACTAGCAAAAAAATTTGCCGGGATGAAATCAAACATGGCGACTGCAGCGCCTAAAGCTACTCCGCTATCATTAGCTGCTGGGTGAACAAAAACTTGTTTAGCTACTCTGCTTTCTACAAGCATTCCATTAGCCGAGCAATTAAGCGTAGCACCTCCAGCTAAACACACTTGTTTAGCGCCAGTAATAGAGAGGGCAGTTTTAACATACCACAGGTAAATCTTTTCAAATTCGAACTGAATAGAGGCCGCGATATTTTTTTCTCTTTTACCAAATGTAGGGTGAGACTCAAAGCCTCCGCTCATTTTGTTAAACGAGTAAGAAGCATTAATAGCATCTCCCCATTTTTGTGCAAACACATCCAGCCAATAGCGAATCATTGCTTCTTCCCAGTCTAAAATGTAATTTTTTTCTAACTTCATTTTAGAAAGTTTAGCGACAATTAAGCTATCATCTTTTGAAAAAGCAGAATCAAATAAATTATCACCATGGCTCGCTAAGCCCATTAATTTACCGGCGTGATGACGACTAAGCCCGATGTATTCACAGGCGGCGGCATAAAAAAATCCTGGTGAAAGAGGAACATCATAGGCCATCATTTTTTTAAGCTGGCCTTGTTCGCCCTTGTAAATACTGACTGAGGAATCTTCTCCGGCACCATCTAAAACTACCACGGCTATTGCCTCATCATTAGAACGAGAACAATAAGCGCTAGCGGCATGAGCAAAATGATGATCCACAAATTCAATTGGTATGTGCTTTTTTTTGTGAGGATAATACTTCTTAGGAAACAGCATCGCATTTAAATCGCTTTCGCTAAAATCAAAGCTTCTTCCGTGAAGTTCATGCAAGAGAGGTAAATTCCACCCCCAAGCAATCAGGTCTAAATCATTTGGTGATAAGTTCGCTACTTGCAAACAATAAGCAATAGCATTCTTAGGCAAACAATCAAAAGCATGTTTTTGACGAGTAAAGCGCTCTTCTTCAACATAGGCAATTAATTTACCATCTACAACCAGACAGGCTGAAGCATCATGGCTCCTTTCTATCCATCCATTAATTCCTAAAATAATCATGATTTATTTTTTTTAGTTTAAGTGATTACTAGTATAATTGTTAACGTGCATTAATATAATTTTCCCTTATATTAACTAGTTACCCTACCATCAACAGCAATATTAGTCAATACAAAAAAATCCCCCAGGATTATTTAAACTTAGTTAAATTATAAACTAAATTAAAAAAATCTGGAGGATTAGGAAATAGAAAAAATAATTATTAAACTGACAAAATGTGCTCTGGAGAAACCACGCGATAGTTATATTCTCCGTGCCACACGTTACCATGTCGCAGTGGTTCTGCTCCAATACGTAAACCACCCGAATAAACATAAACGCCAGCAACAATAAAATCATTCTCTGGCTTAATTATGCTGACTGGAGCAGATTCATCCTTCTTAATAAGAAAAAAGGTTCCGTTTCCGTTTTGTCTTAACCAATCAGGATACACTTCGCAAAATTCAATGACTTGATTCTGTGAAAGCCATTTCTCATTCCAATTACCCGGTAGAGCGCTAAAAATATCTAGTGCCGTCCCCTTCTTAATCATTTCGTGCACTTGAACTAATGTTTCAAGAGTAGGAATGCCTGGATTATTTGTCCCCCATTTAACAAAATCTTGGTCGATACATTGCACAAAAGTTTTTTCGGCATTATAAATAAGCCGACTACCATCCAAGGCTCTTAATGTTAGGGTGCCATTAATAGAAATCAGACGAAGAATTTCTCCAGCAACTTTAGCAGCAATTCTTCGTTTTAAAAAATCATCTAATTCTTCTTCGGTAGAGTTAATTAATTTCTGAAGAGCTTTGCCAAACAATGATTCTCCATTTTTAATTCTCTCAACGATCATCGCTTTGATTAACTTAAATTCAACATTATTTACTGTGTTCATTTTGGAATTATTTTTGGTTGTTAATATGCTTTTTATGTTTTATTTTCATCTAAAGTATTTCATTTTTTCTTAGCAGACTTTAGAATTAATTCTTTTCTTTCTGATTTCCAAATAATCTTATGTAATTGTATTCCAATCCGTACCTGCAAATTATCCTCTAATACCCATTGAGCCAACTTATCAGCCTTAACTCCTCCAATCGGAGAAAAAATAATATTAGTCTTGCCAATAAGATTATATTTTTTAATAACATCTTTAGCAAACTGATAATCAAGTCTACTCTTCATAATAAATTTAACTTGATCCTTTTGTTTAAGTACTTTTAAATTATCAAAATGCATACTTTTGTGCATCAAGGAACTAGGGCATTTAATATCTAGAGAATATAGGACATGATTAGAGTTGGGAAATTTTGCAATATCCATTGATCCGTTAGTTTCAATATCAAGCTGAAAACCAGCTTTTAATAAAGCCATCATTAATGTTTTAGTATTAGCCTGATTGAGTGGTTCTCCTCCGGTAATACAAATAAATTTCACTCCTTGTATTTTAGCTTCTTCAACTAAAATCTTAATATCGGTTATTACTCCTTTACCGTAGGCATATTTTGTATCGCAATAGGAGCAACGTAAATTGCACCCTGCTAGTCTAATAAAAAATGTGGGCAGGCCGGAATGAATTCCTTCCCCCTGGATGGATTTAAATTTTTCAATAATATTAATTGTTTTTTCCATAATATGTAACATAACTATCTGGGGTCTCCCAAAGTTCTATTTTATAAATAGGCAAATCTTTTTCTAAATGTTCCCAAATCCAAACAGCCATATTTTCTGCAGTCGGCTGTTTAATTATATCGTTGATATAACTATGATCTAAAATACTCAATACTTTTTTTTCAACTATCATTTTAATGGTACTAAAATCAAAAACCATTCCTGATTTTTTATCAACATTTCCCTTCAAAGTAACATTAAGCAAATAAGTATGCCCATGTAAGAATCGGCATTTCCCTTTATAATTCATCAGCTTATGGGCTGAATCAAAAGAAAACTTTTTAGTAATCATCATATTAATTTCTTTTTTATTTTTCGTTGATAATGATGGCATAAGCGTTATGGCTATGAATTGATTCAAAACTTAAACATTTAATAATATAATCTTCGACGCGTTTATCTTTTCTCGCCCAAACTCCAATTTCTCTAACGACATCTTCTACAAACATCGGATTTTCATACATTTTTTCCGTAACATATTTTTCATCAACTCGTTTTAATAAAGAAAATAATTCACAACTAGCGCTCTTCTCAATCACTTTAATCAGATCATCAATATTTATATACTGACGTGATTTAATGCGTAATGAAACTTCAGCTCTTTGATTATGAGCGCCGTAGCGACTAATTTCTTTACTACAGGGGCAAAGTGTAGCAACTGGAACCTTGACTTGAAAATAGCCAATGAACTGATTTGTACTATTTAATTCGTATTCAATTTTACATTGATAACTCATTGAAGAAGGTTTTCCAGAAACTGGCGCTTTTTTATTTAAAAAATAAGTAAAATCAAAATTTATTTTTGAGGTTGTTGATTCAAGCTTATTTTTAATATTTTTTAAGGTTGTCATTAATAATTTTTCATTCAACTCCTTATCTTTTATTTGATGAGCGATTTGAGAAAATCGGCTCATGTGAGTTCCTTTTAAAGTCGCGTCTAAATCAACCCCCATAGAAACATTGGCAATTATTAATTGCTTTTTAGCATTAGTACCGAAGAAAAGGGGAATATTCAAACCAGCAATACCAACTTCACTAATTTTTAAATCTCGATGATCTTTTTCTTTTTGAATATCTTTCATCTTCATATATAAAATTAATTTAAATCTTTAGACAAGAACATAGCAATTTCTTTGCCCGTGTTATCATAATATCTATCATTAAAGCCGCAAACCCGAAAACCATTTTTGAGATAAGCGATTAAAGCGTTGCTTAAAGAAGGCGCCTCAGCCATAACTGTTCTCGCTTTAATGGCCTTAGCTTCTTTAATAATCTTTTTAATCAACTTGGTCCCATAACCATTTTTACGAAAATTAGGATGCACAAAAATATCTATCACTGAAGCTGAATTGTTCCATAAATAGTGGTGAAAACCGCTAAAGCCGATAATTTTATTATTTTCAACCCCCACATAGAAATAATCATGATTGCCTTCAATAATTTTTTTAAAATCTCTAATCTCTTTAAAATATTTATCATTCAGGCGATTAATTTCTGGGAGGTCTTTAATTGTTGCCCTTAATATTTTCATACATTTATATCTAACTTTTTTATTACTGAGAGATAAACCCTCTCAAACCATTCAACTTTATCTAACTCCATAATTTCCTTTAATCCAAAGAATTTTATTTTCTGCCCTTCTCTTAAAAATATATTCTGAATATTGCCTTGATAAAGAAACGAATAAATGAAATGATGATATATTTTATCTCCTCCAATGTCTTCAATCTCACTAATAAATATCGGGGTTATATCTAAACCCAGCTCTTCTCGCACTTCTCGTTTTATGCATTCAAGCGGCGTTTCCTTAATTTCCTTACCGCCACCAATCATCCCCCATTTTGCCGAACCGTTAATCTTAGGGTCTTTATCTCTTAATTGCAATAGCACCTGTTGATTGCTATTTATAATTAAAACCTCACAAACTTCTATAATTTCCATTTTATTTAATAATTGCCCTATCAATCTCTAATTTTCTTCTTTGGGCGGCATGAAGGGTATTGATAGATAAATTATGATAAAACTCACTTAAATAACCAGGGGTAATGTCTAAAGATTTCTCTACAGCAATAATAAAATCTAATTTATTATTTCTAGCCATCTTCCCGGCTCTAATTCTAGGAATCCAACTGTTTTTAATCAGTCCGGCCGGATCTTTCAAGGGATTAATCCTTACCCTACCTTTTAAATCATAGCCCCCAGCTAATAAACAAATTGCTCTTTTAAGACAAGCATCACATTTACCGCAACCGCCGCCGTAATAACAAGTTATCGTATCAAATGGACTGATACCATATTTCTTTTCCCAGTTTTTACGCCAATACGCAATTACTTCGGACTTTGAATAAGCGCTAAAAGGTGAACCAGCCTTCACTGATTTATTAGATTCAATAGAAAAAAAATATGAAGCTTTGTTGAAAAAATACTGGCTCTTATCTTTATTCTTACGAAAACCCATCTCATCTTTATGCGCACATAAATATATAAATTTTTTTGATGCTTGAGAAAATTTTAAAATAGAATTAGCCAAACTTAAAAATAAAAAGTTTCTTCCAGGGATAATAAAATCCCAATCTTTCCAACCACGCAAGATATCTTTTTTTAAATTAATCTTTAAAATTAACGGTTTTATTTTTAACTTATCGGTAATTTTTTTTACCGCCTTATGCTCGGCCGTATTATTTCTCTGGCCAAAGTCTATCCATAGAGGTAAAACTTCAGTTTTCTTATCAAAAGCATAAAGCAAGCCGGCGGTGCTATCCAATCCGCCGCTAAAATTTAAAACAGCGCCAACATTTTTAAGAGTATTAGTATTATAATCCAAAATCTTAATTGCATCTGGGGCCTCTTTTAATTGTTTTAATCTAATATTAAACTTCATCGGAGCAATCCGATGATTAATAATATATGAAAGGAAGGTGCTTAATCTATTGATATCGATTTTCTTAGAAAAAGAATCATTAATAGATATACCATTACTTTTATTATAGCCGGTTAGAATTGTTAAAATTGCTAACTTAGTAAAATTATCTAAAAATACACTAGTAAAACCTAGGGTCGAGCTATTTACTAACATATCTCCGTCATTTTTTTTTATTTTTCCAATTTCCATATTATATTTTTTTTGCTATCCACCATAACCGATGGGCTCGCAAAATAATTCCTCCTTTTTTATGCATCAATTCTATCTGGGCTAAATATTTTGTATCTTTCTTTTTATCAAAATCAGCAATGATTGGTGTTCTTTCTAAAGTTCTAACTACAGCGTTAAGAGAAGAAAATTTTTGATGGTATACAAAATCTTTTAATAAAACTTTTTTAAGTTTAAACTGGTCAAAAAGCTTCTGTACCGATTCTCTTTTTTTTATAAAATACGGAAAATTTTGACCTCGATTAAAAATCTTTTTTAATTCTATTTTATCAGTTTCGCCGATAGTCTCTTCAATTAAAAGTCCATCCTTTTTTAAAACTCTTAAGGCCTCCTTAAAAAAAATAGAATTGGCTGATACTGGGCCACGAGAACTATAAACAACATCAAACATTTCATCTTTAAATGATAGCTTCCGACCGTCCTGGACTTTGAATAATACATTCTCTATTTTTTGATTTTTTTTATCTTTATTGGCAGTTTTTATATAATTCGCAAAACAATCAATACCGATAATTCTTTTACAATGACGAGATAGCTGTGTGGTGAGTTCACCAGAGCCACAACCTAAATCTAAAACCACAAAATCTTTACTAATATTTTCAACTAATAGCTTTAAAAACGCTGGTTTAGCACCACAAACTACTTGAGCGCCAGATTTAAACTGATATCTGCTAAATTGTTTCATTTTATATTACAAAAAATAATTAGTTCGACTATACGACTAGAATCAATTTTTGTCACTATAATTTACCACTGTCATATCCGATAGATTATAAATATTCACAAAGCGACTATCAGCTGAAATATTTTCTCCTTCTCCATAGCCTCTTTCAATTCCCAGTACCGCAAATTTTGAATTAGATATCCAATACAGCCCACTGAAACTACAAGCCGTTCCGCACTGAGCGACTATATAAACCTTGGCTTCTTTTAAATCCCATAAAGAAACCGACATATCTGGTTCGCTAGTAGAAATTTCTAAAGCATAAACTTTATTAGGATTATTTTTTATAATTTCACCATGATACGGCGGATCGGATTTGAAAAAAATAGGTTGGCCATCGGCTTGAAAATAAGAATCAACAGAAGAAGTGTTTATTTCATCTAAAGAAAACTCTCGAGTGGAAACGAAATGATATTTATCCGCCTCCGGCAACTCAACGAAATCTCGATTTTGTAATATCTCGGTTGATGACATAGGAATTTTAATGTCATGCTTATAAAAAAAGACGAAAAATATTATTCCCGCTACCAGTATTATAACCAACAATATTTTTAGAATTGTTTTCATAAAAAATATCTTATATATCTTAAATAATAGCACTATTTGTCTTTTTCTGAAAATAACCTACAATACATATATGTATATTCTTGGAATAGAAACTAGCTGCGACGAAACCGCTGCTTCAGTTATTAAAGCCGATCGTAAGACCGGAAGAGTTGTAGTTTTATCGAACATTATTTCTTCACAAATTGAAATTCATCAAAAGTATGGCGGCGTTGTTCCGGAAGTAGCGGCCAGAGAACATGTTCTAAATATTTTACCAGTTATAGATGAAGCACTATCAAGAGCGAAAATAACTCATAAAAAACTTGATTTAATCGCTGTTACTAAGGGACCGGGACTTATTACCTCTCTTATGACCGGCATGGAGACTGTAAGAACCTTAGCTTTTGCTTGGAACAAACCAGTAAAAGAAGTAAACCATATCGAAGGCCATATTTATTCTAATTTTATTAGCCCAGAGAGCAAGATCAATTTTCCGGCAATCATTTTAACAGTTTCCGGCGGACATACTAATCTTGTCTTAATGGATAAAAATAAAAAAATAAAAATAATTGGGGAAACTTTAGACGATGCAGCCGGCGAAGCCTTTGATAAAGGTGCAAAAATGATGGGGCTTGGTTATCCAGGAGGACCGATAGTTTCTAAATATGCTAGTATATACAAACAAAATAATACAAATCGCCAAGTTAGCGATATTAATCTCCCTCGCCCGATGTTAAATTCTAGTAATCTTAATTTTTCTTTTTCCGGCTTAAAAACCGCTTTACTATACCAACTTAAAAAAGATAAAAATTGGAAAAATCGAATAGAAGAATACTGTTTTGAGTATCAACAAGCAATTATTGATGTTTTAGTTGGGAAAACGATTAAAGCAGCCATAAAATTACATGCTAAAACAGTTATGCTATCGGGAGGCGTAAGCGCTAATAGTGAATTACGTAATTTCCTCAAAGAAGCGGTAAATAAAAAATTAAACAGAATAAATTGTTTAGTCCCTAATTTTGAATATACGACCGATAATGCAGCAATGATTGCAACTGCTGGTTTTTTCACGTCCTTAAACCACAAAACTACTAAATTTTCTAAACTACAGGTTGATCCTAGTTTACAACTTAAATAAGATAAGCTAAAATCCAATTATTGATACCACTAAATATGGCTTGATGGCGAAGTGGTCCAACGCTGCAGTTTGCAAAACTGCCATTCGTGGGTTCGACTCCCACTCAAGCCTCAAATAAAACTCTTAACTGACCAAGGTTGAGAGTTTTTATTTTAATTTGACAAGGCCTGTGCATAACTTGTGTTTTAAGTGTATAAATATATTTTTTTAGTCTAAGATAGCCTGGACTTAAATATTTAATTTTTAATAATCTATATTAATATTAGCTAAATATTAACTGTACACTAACTTTAGTCCACAATACTTGACCCCTATTTTTAAAAGTGCTATTATTATAGTAGGTTCTTTAACTAACTCCTTATATCCTTGTTGCCAATGCTGACGTGGCAAGGAAATTCCCGAGCAAAAATAAAAAACTAGCGTGCTAATCAAAAAGAAATAAGATTTAATAAAAGTCAAAAAGAAATTTTTACTAAATCTCATTGAAAATTAGCAAAAATAATTAAAATATTAAGTTTTAACATGCTAGGAGTTGGTGCAAGATATACTATTTAAGTCAGCAAGTAGCTTTAATACCTCAAAAATACAGTAAAAACTGTGATAAAGAGGTATGAGGCTCAGACGATGGCCCAGTATTTATTTTTATATATAATAAAAAGCGGCCCGTTCTGGGCCTCTTTTTATTTTCAAAAAAACCCTGTATATTAGAACCATGCTTGATGAGTCTTAATCTAAAAACGGCTAAATATCCAAAATTATGTCATTATCAATTGGAATTGTTGGCTTGCCAAACGTTGGCAAATCAACTTTATTTAACTTATTAACCAAAAAGGGGGTCGAAGCCGCTAATTATCCTTTTTGTACCATAGATCCTAACGTCGGAGTTGTAAAAGTCCCTGATTTTCGCCTAGAAAAGTTAGCTGAAGTCTCAAAACCAAAGAAAATCATCCCAACTACTATTGAATTCGTCGATATTGCTGGTTTAGTGGCTGGGGCAAGCAAAGGAGAGGGCTTGGGAAATCAATTTTTGGCTCACATTAGAGAATGTAACGCCATCTGCGAAGTGATTAGAGATTTTAAAGATAAGAATATTATTCATGTTAATGGTAAAATCGACCCAGCTGATGATAAAGAAACGATTAATATGGAACTAATTTTCGCTGATTTAGCAACGGTAGAGAAAAGATTGGATAGAATGAAACGTGATGTAAAAAGTGGCGACAAGGAAATTAAAAGCAATTTAGTAGTCTTAGAAAAAATATTTGCTCAATTGAGTGCCGGAAAAGCAATTAGAGAGCTAGAATTTGAAGAAGAAGACTTAGTGTTTGTTAAAAGCTTAAGTCTTTTAACTATTAAGCCTATTCTTTACCTCTTAAATACCGATGAGGAAACCGCTGGTGATGTTCTACCGGGAACCAATGAAGAAATAATTAACATTAATGTAAAACTTGAAGAAGAAATCGTTAATTTACCTGAGGAGGACCAAGCGGAATATATTAAAGAACTTGGTTTATCGCAAAGCGGCCTTGATAAACTTATCCAAAGCGCTTATAAATTGCTCGGCCTTGATACCTTTTTTACGACCGGTCCGGACGAAACTAGAGCTTGGACGATTAAGAAGGGTTCGAAGGCGCCACAAGCGGCGGGAGAAATCCATACTGATTTCATTAAGGGCTTTGTTCGCGCGGAAGTCATTAACTGGGAAAAATTTATTGAATGTGGTTCAGAAGGTAAAGCAAGAGAACTAGGACTGATGAAAATTGAAGGGAAAGAATATATAGTTTCTGATGGAGATGTTTGTAATTTTTTGATTAATAAATAAAACCTCATTTAGTTTTAGTTATTAAATTAACTAGCCAAAGAAAAAAGCCTGATGCATAAACAACATCAGGCTTTTTATTAAACAATTTTGGAAATCTTATATTCTTATAACTTAAGTTCCCAAAATTCATGTCCAATTTGATCAATTCTTGTTCGGAGCCTTTCCTTCATCGGCTCCATGAAATCAAATCTTTCATAGCAATCAATTGCAAATCTTTGCAATCTTTGCAATTCTTGTTTTGCCATATCCTTTTCTAAACTGTCATCACTTTTTTTGTAAAAATGACCTAAACAGTTTACTAAGCCAGTAAAGGCATCGACGTTAAACACTTTAGTTGAGGCATTAAACAGGGAGTCATAGCATCCCCGTTCTGAATAAACTAAGTAACTCAAAACTAATGCCGCTTTTTTATTAGAGGCCTTAAATAACAACGGCCATTCATTAAGAGAGAGCCGACCAGAAACAGTAGTAAATACTAAATAACTAAGGTTATTTAGTAGGCACTGGTCGATTACAGCATTCAAGAATTCCGAGTCCAATTTATATTTTGCATGACCAATTATATAGCAAATATATTTTGTATCCTCAGCGGTGAGTTTTTTCCCAATTTTTAATCCGGTTAGAAAAGCCTCTAAATAAAGTGCTTTCTGCTTTTTATTAAGATCTTCATCTCCAGATGTTACTTCGGAAAAATAAACATACATGTTTCCTAAATTGAATAAGGAAATATTGATAAAGAGATCAACTGCTGCTTTTCGGATTTTTTCAGCTTTTACTCGCTTCATTCTTTCGATTCTCAGTTTAATCCAAGACTGATAAAACCTTTCTGGAATTTTTGTCAGAACTATAAGCGCGACGTAAAATCCGACTAGCATAATTTTACCGCTTCCATTTTCATCAGGTCGTCCAAAATAATACTGAATAACCAGAGCGTGAATAATGAAAATAATAAAGGCAATTAATAAAACTCCAAAAAATCTAAAACAACCAAGAAGCGCATTTTTGTGCAGTAAATAAACAGCGTACAATTCAGCAAGTCCAAAAATAATAGTCCAAAAAGTTGGTACTTCTCCGTAATAAATTACGAAAATAATTACTGCTAGGCCTGCTAAGCCGAGGGTGACGGCAATATCAAGCATCTTTTGTAGCTTCACATTTACTACTATAACCTGAGGATCCCAGGTCAGCATTTCTGCTATAATTTTCGCCCATACGCCGAAAATCGCCAATGTAAATGCACTTAAAAAGACAATCCACCCGATAGGCATACCGAGTAGTGTAAACCCACAGCCCATTAAGCCTGCCCAAAATAGCAGGCTAATACCGAACACCCCAACAAAAATACTCCTAGCAACGCCTACGGTCGCTAAAAAAGCAAAAAGTTTTGTTTTCATTACCAATAATTTTTAAAGTAACCCTTATCCGGGTCGGAATTCCTAGGATTCAACGCTTAGATTACTAAAATCTATGCGCCCCAAGAACCCCTCATAATAACACCTTAACGCTATTTTTGTCAAGGTAGGGGATCTTACTCGTGAGTTGTCCGATTTTTGAAAATTGCCTAAACAATAACCTATTGCCGGCTTTGTGGATTTTACTCAATAAAATATTATTCTTTTTCTAAGACAACAATTTCTCTAAAAACTTTTTGTCCTGGACGACCATAAATTATTGTTCCGCGTCTGGTTGTAGTCTTTTGTATAATTCCGTTGCTTCTTAAATGTTCCGGGACAAAGTTAATAATTTTAAAACCATTAAAATTAGGACTAATCGGTTTATTGCCATAAAATACCGGCCAAATCATTACAACGCGTCCTCCTGGGACTAAAACTTCATAAAATTCTTTTATCGCTCCCGTGTATAGACTATCTAATTCCTTAACGATTTGTTCGAACTCTATCCTCCCTCTTTGCGGGCCTAGATATGGTTCAGTAATAATCGCCGCGACGCTTTCCGCTTTAATAAATTTAGATAGAGCTAAAACATTTTTAACTAAAAATTTGAACTTAATATCATTTAATTTATATAACTCTTTCATCCAAGAAATATTTTTCTTCGTATCTTCAATGGCCCGAATAGAAACATCAGACCCAAAAATATTTTTATAGCTCATGATAATTGCTTCACTCAAAATAGTTCCGGAACCACAAAATGGATCAATAATTAAAGCCTCTTTATCATTTACCTGCGCAAGATTAATCATTATCTGAGCAAGTTTTGGCGGTAGCATTCCGGATAAGTCATCACGCGCCGGGCGGCCGAAATCACGAAGTGATAAATCTTTAAAAGGTTGAACCGCTAAAGTTTCGCCAATAAAAATTTTATTTTCGTGTTCTACTAAAACAATTTCGATTCCTCTAGTTAATAATTTATTTTGGGCAATCACAACGCTAGATAAAGTTTTCTCGCGACTAACAACAAAGCGCGAACTCACATTTTCTTCACTAAAATGTTTTTTAAGTCTTAATCCTAAATCTTTTTTATCAAATACACGCACGCCATAATCGGAAAAACCAAAATTAAATTTACCATCGCGACTCACTTGTTTTTTAGAATCAGCTAAATTAATTACATTTTGTAAAATAATATCTCTCCCAAAAGGCGCTTCCAATTCTTCTTTAATTATTCCTATTTTAATAACTCCGCCTAAACGACCAATCAAAGTTTCTGGACTAATTTCCGCTACGCTTTCTACTACTAAAAAATCAGGTGCTACTAAAACAGCATCTCTAACATCCATCAGCGAAGCAAGTTCGGCAATAGATAAAGCGGTATTATTCCCTAAAACAAAAAAGTATTTCATATAGAGCTATCATAACCTTCTCTCTTGCTTTTTGCAAATATCTATGATAAAGTCCTGATACAAATAAATAACAATGATATCTTTCCCATGTTTCAACCCTAGTGTTGGAATAATTCTCTAAATATTAGCAGAATTAAAGGTATTCTAAGCCCCAAAGGTTCTTGGAATACTTGGGGATTTTATTTAACTGTGGGATTTTAGAGAATTTAGAGATTTTTTAACAATCGTTTAAATCGACTTCATCCCTTAAGTATTATAATAAATATGTCTAAGACAAAAAAATCAACTATTGGCCATTATGAAATGCTTTTCATTATGCCAAACAAATTTACCGAAGACGAAGCAAAAGCGGTGATTGAAAAAGTTGAGAAGACTATCGCTGATGGCGGTGGGCAAATCAGCTACCGTGAATATTGGGGCAAAAAAAAGCTTGCTTATGAAATCAAACATAATGCTTACGGCTATTATAGCCTATGCGAGTTTGATTTAGAAAAAAGCGCTTTAACTGCTATCGACCAAAATTTGCGTCTATCAACCGATGTTCTTCGTCATCAAATCGTCATCAAAAAATCAAAAACTGATGAAGAACTTGCTCATGACAAGAAAATCAACGCAAAAATTGTCGCTAAGAAAGCCGAAGAAGAAAAAGAGGCCAAAATAAAAGAAAGCAAACAGGCCGGAGCCCCAGAAGCGGCTTCTAAATCCGCTCCTAAGAGGGAGAAAAAAACTGATATGAAAGACTTGGACGAAAAATTGGAAGGCATCTTAAGTGCTAAAGATTTAATTTAATAATTCTTGTGTTCGCCGCTTGCGGCTGGACTTAAGAATTTGTCCAAAAATATGAATTTAAACAAAGCCATGATCATCGGTAACGTAACCCGTGATCCTGAATTGAAAAATACTCCTTCTGGACAAAGCGTCGTTTCTTTCGGCGTTGCGACTAACTTAGTCTGGACCGACCAAGGAGGCCAACAACAAAAGAAAACTGAATTTCATAATATAATTGCTTGGAGAAAATTAGCCGAAGTCTGTGCTAAGTATCTAAAGAAAGGCTCAAAGGTATATATCGAAGGTCGCTTGCAGACAACTGATTGGGCTGGTCAAGATGGAGTAAAGAGATACCGAACAGAAATCGTTGCCGAAAATATGATTATGTTAGATAATAAAACAGGTGGCGCTCCAACCGGGACATCGATGGGTAGCTCAAGCGAACAAATTATAGAGATCCCTGAGGATCCGATGGAGGAAGAGATACGCGTTGAAAATATTCCTTTTTAAATAAATAATAAATATGAACAATAAAAAAACCAAAGAATGCTATTTTTGCGTTAATAACCTAGAAGTCGATTATAAAGATACTAGGACTTTAAAACGTTTCATTAATTTTTACATGAAGATTCTTCCTGGAAAAAGAACTGGCGTTTGCGCTTGGCATCAAAGAAAGTTAGCAACTGCTATCAAACGATCTCGCGTAATGTCCTTGCTTTCCGCTACTCATAAATAAAAATTAAAACCAAAAACCTATGCTAAATTTTAACGAAATAAAAACCGGCAAGGTCATTAAGTTAAATAGCGAACCTTACGTTATTATAAAAACTGATCATCATAAAACAGCTCGTAGCGGTTCAGTCCTGAAGGTTAAATGCCGCAATTTGATAAATGGTAATATTTTAGAAAGAACTTACCAAGGAGCGGAGAAGGCTGAAGAGGGCGATACCGAAACTAAAAAAGCTAATTTCATGTATAAAGAAAAGGAAGAGGCCTACTTCATGGATAACGAAAGCTATGAACAATTTAATTTACCGTTGGAAGAAATCGGCGAACCAGCTAAATTCTTAAAGGATGGGACTGATGTTGATGTATTATACTTTGAAAGCAAACCAGTAACTATCAGCCTACCAATTAAAATGGAATTTAAAGTTGTTAGCGCCCCGCCTAGTGTTAAGGGTAATTCCGCCGGAAATGTTAATAAGCAAGTAGAAATAGAAACCGGAGCATTGATTAATGTACCATTATTTATTGATGAGGGTGATATTATTAGAATAAACACCGATACGGGAGAATATGTCGAAAGAGTTAGTTAATTATAGATATAAACAAAGCACCTCCGAGAACTAGGGAGGTGTTTTTGTTTATTTTTGTTTAAGAGAGGCAAATGGTATAATTAAAATATACTTAAAATTGTATTTATGCTAATTGTTTTAATTTTAGCTATTATATTTTTCTTGATTATTGCGGCTCTCCGACAAGACTTAGCTTTGTGTTTTATTATTGCCCTCCTCCCCACCTATCTTGTTCGATTTAGTATAATGGGGATACCTTTTACATTTTTAGAAATAATGATTCTCAGTAGCTTTACCGTTTGGTTTGTAAAAAATATTTTACCAAATTTAAATTCTTGGCTGAAAAACAGAAAACAAAGGTTAGCTTATCCATTTGGGTTAGAAATAATTGCCATAATTATTTTTTCTTTCATGGCCGTCGCTGTAACCGGATTTAATACAAGCGCAATGGGAATTTGGAAGGCTTATTTTTTTGAACCGATTCTTTTATTTATTTTGATCTTGAATGTTTGGCCGAAAGAAGATGGACAAAAAAAAATAATTTCTGCCCTACTTATCGGTGCGGCTGGAACAGCCTTAGTTGCATTATTTCAACAAGCAACCGGACTTTTTATCTTTAATAAATTTTGGGCAGATATTGAAACCAGGCGTGTTGTTTCTTTTTTCGGTTATCCTAATGCCGTCGGGCTTTTCTTAGCCCCATTAGTAATGATCTTCATCGGTTATTTATTTTCTCTAAAAGATAAGGGGGCAAAATTAATCATTAATCGAATAATTATCGTTGCAATTATAATTGCCTCCTTATTATCAATTTATTTTGCCAAGTCAGAGGGAGCAATTGTTGGGCTAATAGCGGCGCTATTTTTATTTTGCTTACTAGCTAATAAAACACTGCGCGTCCTCGCTATCTCGATTGCAGTTATTGCTTCGATTACCATTATTTCTATTCCTAGCCTTAAAACATTCGCGACTGATAAAATATTTTTACGAGACTTATCAGGAGAAATAAGACAAAGACAATGGAAAGAAACAATAATGGCTTTAAAGGGCTGGAAAATTATAACCGGTAACGGCTTAAGCGGATATTCAGCCGCTGTCAAACCATATCATCAAGAAGGAATTTTCTTTAACCGCGATAAAATAGAGAACTTTGATTCTAGATTATACGAAAGTGCAGAATTGCGTGCGAAATATTGGCAGCCGGTAGAAATATATATGTATCCTCATAATATCTTTTTAAATTTCTGGAGTGAATTAGGAATACTAGGTGCTTTAGTCTTTGTTTGGTTAATTATTAAATATTTAATAATCTCACTCCAAATTGCTCTTCCAAAGAATAAACAGAAAAATTACTTTGCTTTAGGATTATTTAGCGCAATGATAGTTATCATTGTTCATGGTCTAGTTGATGTTCCCTATTTTAAAAATGATTTATCGGCGATGTTCTTCATTTTCTTAAGCCTACTTAGTTCTTTAATGTTGGATATAAAAATAAAAGAAATAAAAAAAATATAAATATAATAATATGAATGCAGTTCTACAAAAAGTAATCGCTGATAGTGGTTTAGCCTCAAGACGAGAAGCCGAAAAAATGATCAAAATGGGTTCAATTAAAGTTAATGGTAAATTAGCATCACTCGGCGATAGAGCTGATATAGAAAAAGATATTATTACCGTTCGTGGTAAATTACTTCCAAAAAAAGCGGATAAGATTTATGTAAAACTTAATAAACCGGTTGGCTATACTTGTACTAACCGCTCTTTCCCGGGCGAACAAAATGTTTTTCAACTTATTTCATTAAAAGATAGACTGTTTTCTGTCGGCCGTTTAGATAAAGATAGTCGCGGCATCATTATTCTTACAAATGACGGTGACTTAGCTCAAAAAATTTCTCATCCCCGAATGAAGCATGAAAAAATCTACGAAGTAAAACTATTTGATCAAAGAGGCGAAGCCCTATCGCCTAGCGATGGGCGAAAAGTTGCCGGATCTCTTGTTAAGGGAGTTGAAATTGGTGAAGGCGATGGAATTTCTAAAGCAAAGCATGCCGAATATTTACAAAACAATTTATTTGGCATAATCTTAAGTGAAGGTAAAAAAAGACAAATCAGAAGAATGTTCGGGGCTTTAGGTTTTAGGGTCGCTGATTTACAAAGAATTAATTTTGCCGGTATCGGCTTGGGCGGGATTAAAGAAGGTGAATGGAGAAATTTAAGCCAACAAGAGGTAGAAAAATTAAAGAATAGATAAAAACGGGAGACGTGGCAGAGTTGGTTGAATGCGCCACACTCGAAATGTGGTATACCAGAAATGGTATCAGGGGTTCGAATCCTCTCGTCTCCGCTAGTAAATTTTAGGCTAATACTAGTCTATTTTATTTAAATGTTCAATTGACAATCGTAATATATTTACTTGACAATCATAAATATCTGCTTTACAATAGCTAATATGAATGACAAATCGATTAAAATTAGAGAATTTATTTTCAGAATGTTACCAGCACATTCTAATAACATTGTAGCTTTGACGGCAGCTGAATTTGGTATGACGCGTCAAGCGGCTCATTTATATATAACTAAAGAAATAAAAAGTGGAAATATAGTTAAAACTGGTGAAACAAAATCAGCTAGATATTTCTTAATCGGCGGTGAAAAAGTCGAATTTAGTTGTAAAATAAAAACGGGACTGGAAGAAGACAGAATCTGGTCAAAGTATGTAAAACCTATGATTTTGAAATATTCTTATAATATTCAAACTATCATTGCCTTCGGTTTTACAGAGATTTATAATAACGCAATAGATCATTCCAACGGGACAATAATATATGTTCAAATTGAAGTTATAGGAGATAATATAGTAATAACAATAATGGATAACGGGATAGGAATATTTAAAAAAATCCAAGCATCTTTAAAACTAGACTCTATAAGAGAATCTTTGTTGCATTTATCAAAAGGTAAGTTTACTACTGACCCGACAAAACATACGGGCGAAGGAATATTTTTTACTTCTAGGATTTTTGATCGATTTTCTATATTATCAAGCGACCTATATTACAGTTTTAAAGATCAGGACTGGCTACTTTCTAGTGAAAAAAATGAAACTTTTGGCAAAGGGACATTAATAAAAATGATCATCTCTAAAAATTCTAAAAAAACACCAAAAGAAATTATGGACAAATATACTGACGAGGAATTTGGTTTTTCTAAAACAACAGTCGCTGTAGCTTTGAGCGCGGATCCCAACGATCCTCACGTTTCAAGATCCCAGGCAAAGCGTTTAATGATGGGTTTGGATAAATTTAAAACCATAGTTTTAGATTTTAAAAGCATCCCCGATGTAGGCCAGGCATTTGTTGATGAAATATTTAGAGTTTTCCAGAACGAACACCCTTCTACACAAATCCAATATATAAACGTGAATGAGGACGTGGAGAATATGATTAAAAGGGGGACGCTATTAAAATCTTAGTATAAAAAATCTTGTAATAGATTGTAACTTTATTTATGCGAGAAATTTTATGTTTAAAGAATTTTACAACAAATTATATTCAGAAAATGAAATTACTTATGAAGACGGAAAGCCTGATGATATAGTAGAAGATATACTTAAATTTAAGTCATTCGGTTCGGCCTTAGAAATTGGCGCTGGCGAAGGAAGAAACGCCTTATTTTTAGCAGAACATGAATTCCAAACAACTGCCCAAGATATTTCTCAAGTGGGCATAGAAAAAATAAATAAATTATCCAAAGAAAAACATATAGACATAAAAACAGAAATCAGCGATGTTCGTTCATTAAATTTAAATTGTAATTTTGATGTTTTAGTTTGTAGCTCTATGTTGCATCAACTTACACGAGAAGAAGCCTTAAAATTAATTGAGCAAATTAAAGAACATACAAATCCGGAGGGATTAAATGTAATCAAAACCTTTACAGAAAACGGAGACTTCTATCGGACAAACCCTGATACGAATAATTTTTATGTAAAAAATGATGAGCTTCAAAAGCTTTATGAAGGATGGGAAATTTTAGAATATAAGGAGTCTGAGAGTGAAGCGCATAAACAAAATCCAGATGGGAGCCAAATGATAAACATATCAGCAAAAATACTAGCAAAGAAAATATAAATATGCCAAAAGTAAAATAATTCGAACTTATGTCGAATATTAATGAAAACAAAATAAAAGAAGAAGCGGAAAAGCATTTACTTCGATGCCGTCCTGGTGATAGAAATCATGCTCTTAGAGTTGTTGAGTGGATTAAAGAACTTGGAAAGAATCACACCGATCTTCTCTTAATAATTACCGCGGGATACATTCACGATATAGGTTGGGAGGGGGTGTTCCCAGCATGGAAAGAAAAAATTACTTTTGATGAATTGATTCAATTTGAAAAACAGGCAAATAATAACTCCATGAAATTTGCCACAAATTTTCTAAATGACTTGGGGTTTGAAGATGACGATATAGTAACGATTAACCGACTTATCAAAGCGGCTGACGAACACAAATCCGAAAAAGACGACGAGGCAGTCATTGTTGACGCTGATCAATTGAGTAAAATGAACATTAATCATCTCAAAGAAAAATTCAAGCCATCAGAATGGATGAAAATGCATGAACTGTGGTTTAGGAAATTTCCAGAACGAATACAAACTGAAAAAGGTAAGGAGATATACCCAAGTTTATTGGATAAACTAAAAAATGCCATTGAAAAAGAAATTGCCACTACCTAAAACATAGTCTATTATAACGGATAGCCGATATAGACATTTTAACATGTTTGTTTAAGCACTAATTATAAATTTATTTATGCGAGAAATTGAAAGAATAATTGTATCCGCTCTAATCTTTAGCAAAGACGGAAAGTTATTAATGGGCCAAAAAGATCCGGTAAAAGGCGGTGTATACCCCGATTGTTGGCATATCCCTGGTGGAGGAGTTGATGTAGGGGAAACATTAGAGCAAGCTCTTCAACGCGAAGTGTTAGAAGAAACGGGAATTGATATTTCTAATTATGAAATTGTTACCGTTCCTTTTATTGATTCGGCAATTACAGAAAAAACTCTAAAAACAGGCGAGGTGGTATTATGTAAGATGGAGTTTAATCGTTTCGAAATTTATATAAATAATAAAACTGCTGAGGAAATAAAGCTAAGCCCCACGGACGACCTAGTAGAAATACAATGGTTCGATAAAAAAAGGTTGTCTGATATAAAAAATATTCCCGGCGGAAAGGAATTTTTCCAAAAAATGGGTTATATTTAAAAACATTATTAATTTTTATGAAAAGTAGCAAAATGGTTATTTGTAATGATATAGAAGGTAAAAAATATAAAGTTGGTTCTAACCAATTAAGTTTCAGGCCATCTGTATATGGAGTAATTATAAAAAATGGAAAGATTTTATTATCAAAACAATGGGGCGGTTATAATCTTCCGGGAGGAGGAATGGATCTGGGAGAAACAATAGAGGGCGCCTTAAAAAGAGAAGTATTTGAAGAAACCGGTATTAAAATACGAGTTGGAAAAGTTATTGACTGTAAAAACTCATTCTTTAAACTTCCTTTTTCGGGTAAATATGTTCACTCCATTCTCATGTTTTATACTTGTGAGGCGCTAAATAATAGAATAGATACCAAGAAATTAAGTAATGACGAAAAGCAATATAGCGATTTTCCAGAATGGATGGATTTAAAAAATCTTAAAAAATTAAAATTTCGTTGTTCAATTGACAGTTCAAATATTATTAAAAAGGCGTTAGCAAAAAAGATATAAATATGCCCAAAGTAACCATCAGATATCAATTAATAAAGGACGCTCGGAGGTTTTTTGAGATTTTAAATAATCCTAACTTTATTTATTTTCCTACTTCTGTAAACTCGGTCGCCGAGGAGAAAAAGATACTCAAAGAAAATGCTCAAAAAAGAAAAGATAATATATCATGGAATTATTCTATTCTTTACGGTAATCAGTTAGTAGGCGGAATTGGCGTAAGAATTAATCGCACTCGTCCTTATGCTGGTGAGATTGGCTATTTTGTTGATGAAAAATATTGGGGGAAAGGAATAAGCACCCAAGCAGTTAAACTAGCCGAACAGGAGGGCTTCAAAAAGCTTGGTTTAAACAGAATAGAAATAATTATGCGCCCAGAAAATAAGGCGAGCGAAAAAGTTGCTATTAAAAACGGCTACAAAAAAGAAGGGCGGATGAAGAAGGCTATTAAAGATAAAAACGGAATGATGAGAGATGCCCTTCTATATGCTAAAACTTTATAAATATTCTTATCAATAAAATCTACAAAAAATAAAAAAGCTTCGTTTCCAACATTAATTGTCGAAAACGAAGCCTCTTTTAAACTTCTTGTGCCGCCAGAAACAAAGCGTGATGTTGGTTGACATCTTCTTTATACGTGAGATCAACCTTGAAGTCTTGATTTACTCCGACGATACTGGGGTAAAGCTTTACTATCCCATGACGGAGACTAAGGTGATCATTGGAAAGGATAAAATATTTTCCTTTACCATTTAAAACCCCGTCTTCCTTAATGAGCTTAGCGAGTACACTCATCTCAATGATATCAGATGTCTGAAATTTTGCTTGTTGCAATAATTCTAAAGCTTCTTCATCATTAGGATAAGGGTTTTCTCCTCCCTCCCACAAGTCAATTAACGAAAGTCTCATTAGGTTTCTGGCTCCTGTCTTTTTCGACTGGAGCCTCAACACATCCAGACTAACAATTGACGACATAATAGGTGCAAACGCCATGAGTGTAGAGGCATAATACACCTTAATCAACTTTTCCCAAACTACTTTGAATTTCAGCGGTTCGGGCTTTTTAATTTCTGAAGTTTCAGCGCCTCGCCATCTCGGTAGCGCTAGTTGCGTAACTGGTACGAAAGGACTCATTAATTTGAGTTTTAGTTAGTAAAAAATTGTTAATAAACACAAATTACATCTTAACCCTTTAATTAAAATCTGTCAACATGTAATAAGTGAGGGCAAGATAAGAAAAACGAAGATTCATTTGATAAAAATCAAAAAATTGATATAATCAATAAGACAACTTAAATTAATAATAAATATATGATGCCAGACCAACAATTTAATAATTTTATAAAACCAGTTAATCCAACGAAACCAGAAGAAGAAATAAACCAACTTCCCGATGATTTTCCAAAATACCAAGCTCCCGACCAAGACCAATATAAAATTTCCCGTGCCGGAATGCCTGAAAATGATAAGAGAATGTTTTTTGATAACAAAGGTCAGCTAGACGAAGAAATGACTACTAGACTATGGTATGGCATTACAAAAGCAGCACAAATGAATAATGTTAACATTCCAACTGAAGATCCGCGAATTATAGAGATAGCCTCCATTGGAGCTTTAAAAGGAATCCCTTTTAAGGAATGCATTGAAAAATCTGGAGCATATACATCAATGGCCTCTCTACCAGAAGGAGACGCGGAAAGACAAAAGCTCCTTGATTTCCAAGCTAATATAATTTCACGTTCATTTACTAAAAATTTACGAGAAAATATTGCTAGTGTACCAGAACTTTCAGCTATCATAAATCGTTTTCTAACGGCTAAAATACAAAACGAAGCCAATCTTTCAAGAAAAACGATGCTTAAAGATCAAGGGAATGATGATGATTTAACCAAAAAATTAAGAGAGGAATATTTAGCCGCTTACAAAGAACTCGAGGATGCGGTAAAAAAGAACAATTTAAACTAATCAAGCTTCCACACAAAAAAACAGAGCTAACACTCTGTTTTTTAAATATATAAAATTTAAAAGAAAAAATTAAAATTTCCCTGGTTGTCCAGTTATTTTATCTACCATTTTCTTTTCAAAAGACATCCCTACAGCTGCTGCGCCGCGCGCCTCATTTTCATCTTCTTCTTTTTGCATTTTTACAATTTTTTCTCTTTGCTCAGGTGTTTCAATTTTAATAATGTTTCTATCATCCAATTCGATAAAATCTCCCCCTCCCTTAATCTGAGCTCTTATTATCGGCCCCGCTTCTTTGTTAAACTCATTTCTCTTTTTTTCTTCAAATAGCTCCCCTTCTTTAAAAAATCGATCGCTACCCTCTCTATATGGCAGGCGTCCAGCTTTCTCTTTAAATTCCTGGTCCCTCTTCAGTTTACCGCGGTCCCATCTTTCTCGCTCCTCTTCAGCAGTGGGCATATGAATATCATAAATTTTATAAAAACTCCCTTTTGAATACACCTCATCGCCTGGTTCTAATTTTTTATTTTCTCCTTTTTCGCTACCATTCTCTTCTGCGTTCGCTAATGGCGGCTTTTCTCCTTTTTCTAACTCAACCCTAGTAATACTTTCGTCATTTTTTAATTTCTCAAAATCTACGTAATTACCATTACCTAATTTATTATAAAGAGTTTTTAGTTGCTCTTCCGCCTGCGTAACCTCATAAGGTAAGTCGCTATTATTCTCAGGTATACCAATACTTTCTCTCTCTTTATTAATCTCTGCTAAAGAGTCGTTTTTATTTTCTCGAAATTTTTCAAGCTCCTGATTAAACACCGACGGCTTAATTTGTTCGGCAACTTCAGGCGCATTTTCTACGACTGCTTCATTTTGACCGGGCATTACTTCTGGATTAGTTTTCTTTTCAAATGGATTTTGATGTTCAGGATTCATATAATTAATTATTAAAAAAAGTTATTTAATCGGCAATGAAAAGGAAAAAGTAACTCCTCTATCTTCTTTAGTTTCAAATATCAATTCCCCGCCATGAGCACTAACAATTTTTTTGGCAATAAATAAACCAAGACCAAAACCATTAGGCGAAACCGCGATTGCTTCTGGGCTACGAAAAAATTTCTTAAATATTTCAGGTTTGCTATCATCCGTAATACCAATACCATTATCAGAAATAGCGACTATTAGCTTTGATTTTTTGTTAAACGTTTCTTTCTTAACAGAAATATCTATCTTCCCTTCAGCGGAGACATAATTAATGGCATTAGCTAATAAAATACCCAGAACCGTTTTAATTTTAGTAGCATCACAAATGACTTCGGAATTAATCTCATCATCTTCAATTGTGAGTTTTATCTTTTTATTATTAAGATTTATTTGATTATCTTCAACAACTCGATTTATCAAATCTGTTATCTTTACCGGCTTTTTAGCAAGCATGACTTTCTTCTCTTCAATTTCTAAAACGGTTACTAGTTGATCGAGTTGGCGCCCCAAGGAAAGTATCCCATAATAAGCGGATCTAACTGTCTCAGTTTTCTCTTCCGGAGAAATTGTGTCATCAAAGAAAAGCTCTAAATTATAACGCGTTATCGTCACTGGCGTTCTAAGTTGATGAGAAACAACAGAGACAAAATTTGATTTAACTTTATCCAATCTTTTTAACTCCTCATAAGAACTAGCATTATCAATTGCAAAGCTCATTTCCCAGGCGACATGACGTAAAAGTCTAAGATCTTCTTGAGTATAGGGGTCTTGAGATTTTTTAGGGCCAAGTAAATACACGCCAATTAATTTATTTTTAAGCTCAATCGGAATAACCAATGCAAAATCATTTTTAACCAATTCTTTAATAACCTGGTTAACTGATACATCTGGTATATCTTTATTATAATTATCTCGTTCTAATTCATCTTTATCTAAGATTCTTTTTTTATAAATATTAAGATATTTAATAATCGGATTATTGTGTTTTAATTTAAAATTCTCTGTTTCTCTACCGATAACTTGACGAGAAATGAAATTACCTTTAGGAATAAGAATCATAATTTCGCCATGTTCAACCTTTAAGGCGTCGGTTATAACCTTATTAATGATTTCGAGAGTCTTATCTAAATTTAAGCCGATTTCATGAATACTTGATTCAATTTTTCTCGCAACATCAGAAAATTTATATTGCTGCTTAAAGAATATCTGATCCGTCGCCTTTTCTAAAAATTTCTTGATTGGCGAAAAACCAAAGGTAATAAAAAAGGACGGAATAATAAAGTTCCAAGGGGATTCTACCTGCAAAAAAATAATCAAAAAATAGCTAGCGGACGCATATATAAAGATAATTGTGGATAATAAGAATGTATAAATAGCCCCTAAGCGCAAAATCACACCGATATTCATCAAACGATAACGTACAATTGCGTAATATATACAGGCAATCAATATAATCGGACTAAAATTTCCGATTATAAATACCTCCCGAGAAACTGTATTTTGTAAAAATAAATTAAATGTTAAAGTAATAATCGAAGTAACAGCAAATCCAAAAAGGACATATCGAACCTGCATTTTTTTGATTCCTATAATCCGGTGCAACTGCACAATTTGGTAACCAATAGCAATAATTAAATAAACTAAGATCAAAGCAGTATAAACATTAAACCATGGCCCAAAGTCAAAACCAATTTTGTTATTATCAAAATTTATATTTCTAATTATTTTATCGGTTAAAATTAAACCGGAAATAAATAGGGTTGGTAGCACCAACCAAACAGCATATTTGCTTAGTTTTCTATTCGGTTCGGGAAAATTAAGTAAGAACAAAAAAATAAGGAAGAAAACAAATGGACCAAGTATAAAGTCGAGCTTCAGAAAAATAATTGCGAAGTCGGCTGAGGTCAACAGGTTTTCCAGAAAATTACTTGCGCACCAAACAGCTAACACTATCGAGAGCAGAAAAAATAGGCCGTTAGTGAGAGATTTCTTATTTCTTGAAAAAGCGGCATATCCCAAACTAGCCATTGAGATTGAAATAAAGAAAGTAACGATGATAAAGAATATTAACATAAAAATATAAAATAATATGATTATATTATATCTCAAATACGTATCAAAAACAACAAATTAGCTAAAATGAAAAAACCTGCTTCTTATAGAAACAGGTTCTTCTAAAAAAATTTTATTTTAACCGATACTTTTTAGATCGGCTTTGTTTTGCAACAACATTCCGGAATCTTCCCCAATATTCTTGTTTGGCGATATTGTTCTATCGCTTGATAAATAGCAGGAGAACATTTTGGACAATTTTCTGGAATAGCAATCGGCGGTGGCTCATCGGTGAATCCTCCGATTAACACCGGCCAATTGTTTTTATTAATTTGTTCTATTATTTCTAAAATTGACCACAGAGTCGGCGGCTTAAAATTACCGGCGAAAAATTCAGTAGCCATTTTAGTGTTGGTTTGAACAAAAGCACATGATAAATGCACCTCATTAACTCCCAAAGATACAACATAATTAATTGAGGATAGAGCTTCTTCCAAAGCTTCTTGTTCTGATAAGCCTAATGGCTTCAAAAAAATATATACAGCTACTTCAGCGCCAAAATTACGAATTATTTTTACCTTTTCTTCAAATAATTTTAGTGATAAACCTTTTTTAATTATTCGGTTTCTCACATAGTCACTATAACTTTCTAAGCCAATCCCAATCGTGAGACGTTTTTCATGACCAATAGTCTCAACTGCTTCAGCAATTTTCGCTTCCTTGATGTATTCACAACGATTCTCAATAAAGAGCCGGGTAACGAAGGGATTTTTAGCAACTCGTTCATAGAGATAACGTTGAAATTTTACTGGGATTTCTTTATCATTCCAAAAGCTACCGCCATTATAAATAAACAATTCTTTTGGCTTAGATAAACGAGCTTCTTTTTCGGCCAAATAATACATTAATTTAAAAACTCCACTACAAAATAAATGTCCATGCGTATATTTATTAGTAGAGTTTCCAAAACCACACATTGTACAACCACCGGTATTTTTAAAATATTCACAACCGGCTCCAGGAAGCATTAAAGTCCACCTTGAGATTTCTTTCTTTTCTCTTAGGGAATACTTAGGACTTATTTCTGAATACAAATTTAAAAAACTATTCATCTTTTATATTTTTTCTTTCTTAGCAACAGAAATGTTTTCTCTAAACTTAATAGGAACACGAGCGATTAACCACGCCCATAACCTACGAAGCGGCCAGTTATAAAAAGGATTTTTACGATAAAGCAAAACCCCATAGTTTTCACTGGGCGGATCCGGAAAATATTCCGGCAGAACTTTAATTGAGCAGACTCCATCTTTTTCGTACATGCGTAATTCAGGATCACGCAATTTACCATGGCGTTTTAGTTTAATATACTCTTCTGGAGTAATCTCGGGATGATGTTTTTTATAATTACTGTAACCTGGCATACGGGAACCAATGAAGATTCCTTTTTTGTTATTAATAATCATATTAATCCAAGCTTGAAGAGTTAAACCAAAACCTAATTGCTGACCACTCATGGTTTTATGTACAGAAAGGCTAATTCCGTACATATACTTAGCATCGGGTTTATGGCTCTTAATAATTGTCCCGTTATCTGTTATCGAGTCCCAAGAAAAATGTGGAAAATTTACCACATTATCTACATACTCAAACGACAAATAGCCGACTATTTTACCCTCATAAAGAGCAATGATATTTCCGGCCGGAAATATTTCTATCCGGGATTTAAGCTTGAAGACACTAGCGCCATTTTCTCCCCAAACATTTTGTTCTAACTCCGCGAGTTTCGTAATATCGGTCAAGGTAGCCGAACGAAAAATAAATTTAGTCCTTTTTGTTTTTGTTTCCATGTTTAAGTTTCCTTTCTTATTTTGATTGTTAATGTTCAATTTGAATTTTAGAAATAAAAAAAATAAGGCCTTCGCCTTATTTTCTATATTCTGCGGAACGGAAGGGACTCGAACCCTCGACCTCCTGCGTGACAGGCAGGCGTTCTAACCAACTGAACTACCGCTCCTCTTATTTCTTTTAAAAAGGCTTACTTAACAGCAAGTCACAGAAAAAGCATAGCAAAAAGATTATTATTTGTCAAAAGATACAAATATCCAAAAAACTTGCAAAAACAGGGTATATAGACTATAATTTAAACAGAACTAGAAAGATTTAGTTTTTTTAATTTACGCTAGTATAGAAAAATAAACGATATGTCAGCGGAGAATCAAATCAATAAAAAAACCGTCGAAGAAATAAAGGCTTCTCTTTTAGTACAAAAAAAACAAATATTAGAAGACCTTAATGATATTTCTAAGCTAGATACTCATGAAGCTGATAGCCGGGGTACTCAGTTTCCTGAATACGGTGACAAGCCTGATGAAAATGCCCAAGAAATAAGCGATTTTTCTACTACTGTCGCTACTCAAAAAATATTAGAAAAAAGCTTAGAAGATATTAATAAGGCTTTAGATAGAATTGAAAAAGGTACTTACGGTACCTGTAAATATTGCGGTAAATTAATCAATGAAAAACGATTGATGGCTAGACCAACTGCTGGTGCTTGTGTCGCCTGCAAGACCGAGCTTCAAGAAAATGAATAAAATTTTAACAAAAAGACTCTTTACAAACATAGCTATTATTACAGTAATAGCTATGTTTTTTATAGCTGACCGCTATTTAAAAGGATTAGCCCTAAGAACTGGAATAAACAACGGGAAATCGCTCTTTAACCAATATTTTTTGTTTAACTTTACGGAAAATCACAATATAGCCTTTTCTCTACCTCTCTCCGGCCCTATTCTTAATATTATAATTATTTCTTTAATAATAGCTATAATATTTATAATAGGGCAATTAATCATAAAAAACCGAGCCTTAACCCAAGATTCATTGATATTGACATTTATTCTATTTGGTGCTATAAGTAATATAGTTGATCGCTTGCAATATGGCTTTGTGATTGACTATTTAGAGCTTAAATACTTCACTGTTTTTAATCTCGCTGATGTGATGATTAGTTTAGGTGTCCTTACTTTAATCTTTAAATTAACAAAAAGTAAAAAAATATGTTAAAAAGCAATCTTGAGAGATATGAAATGGCAGAGAATCAAATTATTGAGTCGTCATCTCTTTTAGAGGAGGATACTATTGGAAAAGTTAACGGAAAGCAATACAAAGAGGAAGCTTATAACACCCTCTACCCGGAAAGGTGTCGGCTAGATAGTCTAGACAGCACTGAACGTTTTGAAAAAATTTTAAAAATAAGAGAAGATGCGCAAGCAGAATTTCAAGATGTAAAAAGTTTTAACAGAAAATTTGTTCCACTTGAAAAAGCAATGGCGCTGGTTGAAAAATGCCAAACTGGCGATCCTGAAAATCCTAGTCGTTTTTTTGCCAATAAATTATATCAAGCTGTGAAAGACCGCTTTGTCGGTGATAAGTATATATTAAAATTTTTTTCTGCCACTGGAGGAACTCATTTAGATGTTTCACATGGTATTGATTGTTATTTTAAACTTTACGATAAAGAAAGCGGAAAAGAATTAACCAGAGCAACAATAGATTTAACTCAAAATCCCAAAAAAGATAAAACCAAATCGGATGTCTTAATTTATATTAAAGATGAGGACCGCGAAAAGTTGGATGGTAGCCGAGGTAATAATCGTTTTGACCCCGCATTTTTAAAAAAAGTAATTGAGGAAGAAACAGAAAAAATTACTAATGCCATGATTGAAAATTATCAAAGAAGAGATAGCAAATAAACATAGTTATAGTACAAACTAAAAAAACCAATATATCGTGAACCAAAAAACAAAAACTGACTTAATTGGTACAACCAGAAAACCAGAACCAATTAGCCAGGAAGATTTTGATATTCTGGTAGCACGAACCATTCATAGTGGATTTGAATGGGAACGTGCAATTTCCATGTGCTTCTGCAGTAGATGCGGAACATACGGAGAAACACCCAAGGCATACGTCGAAGACTTAATAGAAAAAATGACAAGTCTCGGCCAAACGCCAGCCATTGCTTTGGATGATAATAATCCAAAACAATTTAGAAAGTATTATTTCGTAATCAATAATTGTGAAGTTTGCCAACAAGAAGGCGAACAAACCACAAAAATTGATATGATATATAAATTCTAAGTTTTCTACGTCCGTGCCTGTTTGGCACAACAAAAGGGGTTAAGCTTTCTGCTCAACCCTTTTTTATTTTTATTTCTCTTTTATTTTCTGTAAGATGCGAGATTGATATAGAAATTATTTTTTTAGGCAAAACTTTTTTCACTTTTTCTGCCCATTCAATCGCCGTTACCGTGATGCTCGAGTCTAAAAATTCTTTTATACCTAAATTCTCTAAATCTTTTCCGGAAGTTAAGCGATAAGAATCGATATGGCAAAATTCTTTTACTTTTGACCCAGCTTTTGTTTTGTACAATTTTAAAATATTGAAAGTTGGGCTATTAACTTGAATCTTTACGCCTAGACCTTTAGCTAAGCCTTGCAAGAAAGTAGTTTTCCCAGCGCCTAAGTCTCCACTAAGCGCAAAAACTTCTCCGCCGAGGCATGCCTTACCAATTTCAAATCCCAAGGCCGTTGTTTCTTGTTGGTTGTGAGTAATAATTTTTTTCATACATGATAAACATGATAAATAAAAAAACAGACGCGGTGAGCGACTGTTTTTATATGGGTGGGCGCACAAGGATTCGAACCCTGGACCCCTTCGGTGTAAACGAAGTGCTCTAACCAGCTGAGCTATGCGCCCTCAAGCGGCTAAGCCGCAAATAATATAGCGAACGAACGGTGGGCGAAAGAGGATTTGAACCTCCACAGCCTTGCGGCCACAAGCCCCTCAAGCTTGCGTGTCTACCAATTTCACCATCCGCCCAATAATTTTCTAACAAGAAAATTATTTAACTACTTTTTCTTTTAATTTTTTCTTATAGCCGGAACGGAGATAATAAAGTTTAGCTCGTCGTACTTCAGCAATTTTTTTAATTTCAATTTTAGTAATAGTCGGAAGGTTAAGTGGAAATATTTTTTCTACACCAACACCATCAGAAACTTTACGAACAGTAATGGTCGCTCCGATTTCTTTATTATGCTTGTGAGCAATAATCATTCCTTCAAAGTATTGAACTCTTTCTTTTTCTTCTCCCTTTGAATTAAGTTCTTTAATTTTTTGATAAACCCTGACGGTCATGCCCGGTTTTAATTCCATTTTAGTTTCAACCATATAGTTGGTAAATATATAAACGAGATTTATTAAATCCCGTTATTTTACTTTTAATTTTATAAATCTTGTCTAATATTATAATTAATTTTTGGATATGTCAAGATTTTTCTCAACAAATTCATAAACAGACTGAAAAACCTCGTCTTGTGTCAAATTTGTGGTATTTAGGTAAAAATCGTAATTTTTCACATCATTAACATCAATTCCGTAATACTTCTGGTATCTGAGCCTATCGCTCACTAAACGCTTTCTTAAGCTCTCCTTTACATCTTCAATACTTCCAATGTTTCTATCTTCATTTCTATCGTTTTCTTGCTGTAAATGGCCAAAAACTCGTCTATTACCCTCATCTTCATTAACATCTAAATAAAGCTTCAAAGAGTGCGGGATAAGAAACCAGGAGGTTCTTCCCTCAACTACAAAATTATCCTCAGTTTCCCCTAATTTCTTCTGATATTCATCGACTTCCTGATCAGTTTTAGGATCAGTTTCTCCTAATTTATTATATTCTGCTAGGGTCATGCCTCTTTTTTTAGCTGCTTCTCGTCTCAATCCACCCATATAATAACGTGGCCAACCTAATTTTTCGGATAACCTTTGTGCGATAGTGCTTTTCCCGGAACCATGAGCTCCGCTAATTGATATTATCATAAAAATATCTTAGCTGATTACCTTTCAAAAATCAATAAATTACCTTATAATGAAAACAGTTAAAGGCCCTGGGCCATTTTTGATTTTAATAAACAAGCTTTTTCGCTTCTGAAGCGATAAAATTCTATTTTGATATGTATTTAGAAAAACTGGAAATTCAAGGATTTAAATCTTTTGCCAATAAAAACAAATTAATATTTTCCGGAATGGTTGATAATAAAAGAAAAGGCCTAACGGCTATTGTCGGCCCCAATGGTTCAGGAAAATCAAACGTTGCCGATGCTATTCGCTGGGCGCTGGGTGAACAAAGCCTAAAAACTCTAAGAGGCAAAAAAAGTGAAGATGTAATTTTTTCCGGCTCCGATCAAAAAAGCCAATTAGGTTTAGCCGAGGTTTCTCTTTTTCTTAATAATGAAGAGGCGGTTAAAAAAAATTCCGAACAACCGAAAACGATTGAAAAAGAAAGTGATCTTGATCAAATTATTACCAGCTGTTCTGAAATTGTTATTACTCGTCGTATTTTTAGAAATGGCGACGGCGAATATTTGTTGAATGGAAATCGTGTCCGTTTATCGGATATCCAGATGCTCCTTGCTAAAGCAAACTTCGGACAAAAAACTTATAGCGTTATCGGCCAAGGGATGGTAGAAAATTTTTTAAGTTCATCGGCCGCGGAACGTAAAGATTTTTTTGATGAAGCGACTGGCGTAAAACAATTTCAAATCAAACGTGATTCTGCTCTCAATAAATTAGAAGCTAGCTATGAAAATTTACAACAGGTAGATATGCTTCTAGTTGAAATCAGGCCGAGATTAAAAAGCTTAACTAGACAAGTTGATAAATTGAAACGCCGCAGTGAAATAGAGGGTGAATTAAATTCCGCTCAATTTAATTATTATGGTTTTCTTTGGCAAGATATTAATCAAAAATTAGATTCTTTAAACGGACAATTTTTAGAATTAGAAAAAGTAAAAATTGACCATGAAAAAAAATTAGAGAAATTAACTGAGGATTTAAATAAAATAAGAACGACCGATAATTTTCGGGAAATCAATGAACTCCAACCTCGCCTTAGAGACTTAGAGAATCAAAAAAGCCAATACCAAAAGAAGCTATCTAAACTTCAAGCTGAACTTGAGGTTCAATTAGAAGCCCAAGGACAATTTGATGTTTCCTGGTTAAACAACAAAGCGGGAGAGTTAGGGGCTGAATTAGAAAATATTTCTTTAGAAATAAATTCTCTAGAAAAAAGCCGCCCCAAACTAGAAGAAGAATCTTTAAGCGCAGAATTAGCTGAAACCAATAAAGAAATATCTACTTCTGAAGAAACGAAAAGAGCAATTAGTCGTTTAGAAAATGAACAATTTAATTTTAATAGACAAATAAGTAAACTCGAAGCAATCTTAGAAGCGAATTTAGAAGCGCAAGGGCAATTTGATGTTTCCTGGCTAAGCGGAAAACAAGAAGAATTATTAAACGAATTTAAAAAAATAACCGAAGAAACAGAAGCCCTCCGCCAAGAAAACAATCGAGAAGAAAGCGAGGAAATGAAGCTTAAATTAAATAAGATTCAACAAGATCTCGGCTCTCTTAATAAAGAGCTGGCCGTTATTAATGATAAGATAAAAGCCGCCGCTAAATCTGGGACTAAAGATGAAGAAATCGGCAAAATAATTGATGAATTTTTGCAAAAACTAGACGGTATTAATTCAACCGCTAGCTTAGAAGAAGTAAAAAAACTAATTGCCGCCGCCAAGAAAGATTTTCAAATTAAAATTAAAGCAACTTTAACCGGAGAAAGCGATGAAGATGCTCTGCGTATTCAAGAAATACAAACCACCATTATTAATCTAACCGATAAGCGCCAAATTATTCACAATCGATTAAATGAAGAACTTTTACGCCTTTCGACTATCAACGAGAGACTGCGCATGACCGAAGAAAAGAAAATTCAAGTTCAAAGAGAGCTAGAAGATATCAAAACAAAGTTAGAAAAAGCTCAAATTAAATTTGATGCCGGTAAAATAGAGGATGAAAAGATAATTGTTACTAAAAAAATTGTTGAACTAGAAAAAGAAATAGAAAAATTAAAATCTTCTTATCAAGGAACAGCCCTGCAAGAAAAGAGGCAGCAAATTTTAGAGAAAATTCAATCCTGTAGATTAAAAGATTCTTCTATTAATGAGAGAATGAGATTGCTTCGTGATAAAAAAGAACAGCTAGAAAATGAAATCACTGATATCAAGAGCAAGGTAGCAAAAAGTGAAGTTAAGTTTGATGCTTCTGCTATTGATAACGAGAAAAAAGAACTAAACCAGCTGGTTGAAGACCTTAACCAGGAAATCAATATTATTAATTCAAAGCTTGAAAATTTAAACCAAGCCAAAGAAAAAGAAAAAGGCCAAATGTTTGAATGCCAAAAAAATATTCAAGCCTTACAACAAGAAATTAATTCCATCGCTACTAGATTGAACGATTTAAAAATTAATTCCACCAGACAAGAAACAAAATTAGAAGATTTAGAAAATAATATAAGAAACGACGAGTTAAACATCAGTGATATCAAAGTACATAAGATTGCTGGCGAAGCGATTGACTTAGAGCGTTGGCAAAAAACGCTTAACAATAGTAAAACTCAATTAGAGCAAATCGGAGGAATTGATCCGGAAACAGAAAAGGAATATACGGAAACAAAAACTCGTTATGATTTCTTAAGTTCTCAAACTGAAGACTTAAACCAAGCGGTTAAATCTTTAGAACAGGTAATCTACGAGCTTGATATGAATATCAAGAGTCGCTTTGACCAAGAATTTAAAATTATTTCCGAAAAATTTAATGATTACTTTAAAATTCTTTTTAATGGCGGCTCAGCTAAAATTTCTAAAATCCTAATTGAAGATTTAGAAAAAGAAGAAGCAAAAAATGGCAATACAAATAATGATACTATTAACCAAGGCTTAACCCCAGCAGAAATAGAAATGAAACAAGCGGCAAACGAAAAAATGAAAAAAATAAAGTTCTTAAAAAAATACAATGCCGTTGGTTTGGCAGGAATTGAAATTCAAGCAATCCCTCCTGGTAAAAAAATCCAAGCAGTTACCATGCTTTCTGGAGGCGAAAGAGCGTTAACGGCGATTGCTCTTATTTCGGCTATTATTAGCGCTAATCCTTCTCCATTTGTTGTTCTTGATGAAGTTGATGCCGCGCTTGATGAATCTAATTCTGAACGTTTAGCGAGAATTCTCGATGATCTATCTGATAAAACTCAGTTTATCGTGATTACTCATAATCGCGCTTCTATGCGCCGGGCTAGTATTTTATACGGAGTAACTATGCAATCAGACGGGGTAAGCAAATTACTAAGCGTTAAACTCGATGAAGTGAAATTAGATAATAAATAATTCATAATAAATTTAAGCCCTCTTTATCTATAAAAGATTATAATAAAACCGTTCAAATAATGAACGGTTTTATTTTTAATTTTAAAAAAATGGCGATAAAAATATTATCAGCTGCTCTTTCTGGAATTGAAGCGGAGATAATCGAAATTGAGGCGACTGCTGGTGGCGGTGATTTTGGTCAAATAACAATTGTTGGTCTACCGGATACTTCTGTTTCTGAAGCTAAAGAAAGAGTTCGGAGCGCGCTCCTTAATGGCGGCCTTGAATTTCCAAAAAGAAAAATAACTGTTAATCTTGCTCCAGCGGAAATTAGAAAAAGCGGACCAATCTATGACTTACCGATTGCTATTAGTATCTTGTCTTTGAAATATAAATTTAATTTTGATTTTTCTACTTGTTTAATTGCCGGGGAGTTATCATTAACGGGAGAAGTACGAAAAATAAGAGGCGCTGTTTCTATGGCGATTAAAGCTCGCGAACGTGGTTTAAAATATTTGTTTTTACCTTTTGAAAATGCTAAAGAAACTAGTCTAATAAAAGAGCTACTAATTTTTCCGGTAAATACCCTGCGTGAATTAATAGATCATTTAAATAAAAAAACATTAATCATTCCTTGTAAATCCCAAGTGTTCTATTTCAAAAACAAAATCACAATTGATTTTTCCGATATAAAAGGACAAGAAAAAGCTAAGCGAGCCTTAGAAATTGCTATTGCTGGAGGCCACAATATATTAATGAGCGGACCGCCAGGAAGCGGGAAAACTATGCTCGCTAAAGCAGCGGGTGGTATTTTACCGCCATTATCTGAGCAAGAAAGACTAGAAGTCTCAAAAATATATAGCGTCGCTAATAATTCAGAAAATGTGAATAGCATTCAAGCGAGACCATTTAGAGCTCCTCATCATAGCGCTTCTATGGCAGCTTTAATAGGCGGCGGAACGAAATTTAGGCCAGGCGAAATATCTTTAGCTCATCTAGGGGTCCTATTTCTAGATGAATTTCCGGAATTTTCTCGTGATGCCTTAGAAAGTTTGCGCCAACCTTTAGAAGAAGGAGAAATTGTAATAAGTCGTGCTGCTGGAAATTTAAAATTACCGGCTAAATTTATTTTAATCGCCGCTATGAACCCTTGCCCTTGCGGCTTAAACGGGATGAAAGGAAAGGAATGTACCTGTAGCCAAGAAAAGATAAAAAACTATCGACGTAAAATATCCGGACCGATACTAGATAGGATAGATTTATATATTGAGGTATTGAACCTTAATTTAATGGAATTAGATGAAAATGTAAAAAGAGAAAATTCAATTAATATCGGCGAGAGAATAAAAAAAGCTAGAAAAATTCAAGCTGAACGCTTATTGACTCTTTCTTTATCTCTAAATTCATTCTTAACATCAAAACAAATCAAAAAATTTTGCCAAATTAATAAAGCCGGCGAAGAATTGATTATCTCGGCCGCCAAAAATCTGAGTTTTTCTAATCGCTCTTATTTTAAAATTTTAAAAATTGCTAGAACTATCGCCGATTTAGACGGCAAGGAAATAATTGAAGAAAAGCATCTGGCCGAAGCTCTGCAATATAGACCGAGATTGGAATAAAACCGTTCTTTAAAAAATTGGAATAATCGGCCAGTATGCGTTATAATATAAGCAACTACAAAAAATAAAAATATGCTTAAAAAAATAACAGTTCTTTTTCTGTTAGCCATCTTTTTTCTTGGTTCTGGTTTTGGTTGCAAAGTCAACGATCAAGCTACCGCTAACGCGATGAAGCCGGTTACTCTAACATATTGGCGGGTTTTCGATGGCGCCGATGCTTTTGACGAAATAATTAAGAATTACCAAATTTTACACCCTTTTATTAATATCGAATATCGCAAGCTGCGCTACGAAGAGTATGAGACTGAGCTTCTAAATGCCTTGGCCGAGGATAGAGGCCCAGATATTTTTTCTATCCATAACACCTGGATTAGAAAATATCAATCAAAAATAACAGCCATGCCCGATACAACCGCTATCGCCTATCTGGTAACCCAAGGAACATTAAAAAAAGAAATCATCCCAGAATTAAGAACGACGCGCAGTTTAAGCACTAAAGAAATTAGAGATAATTTTGTTGATGTCGTTGGCAAAGATGTTATTTTAAATGATGGTAAAGTTTACGGTTTACCTTTATCGGTTGATACGTTAGCAATGTTTTATAATAAAGACCTTTTAAATAATGCCGGTATCAGTGAAACTCCAAAATATTGGAATCGCGATTTTTTGCAAGCTGTAAAAAAACTAACTAAACAAGATCCTAAAAGAGGATTGATTCAATCAGGAATAGCGATGGGCGGTAGTTCGAATATTGAGAGATATAGCGATATTCTAGCGGCGCTGATGATGCAAAATGGGGCGAATATGATAAGCGATGATGGTCGAGTATTATTTCATACCGTTCCTGAATTTGCCAGAGAAACCAATTATAATCCTGGACTTGAAGCCTTAAGATTTTATACTGATTTCGCTAACCCAACCAAAGAGTCTTATTCTTGGAACGGCGAGCTTAATAACTCTTTAGAAATGTTTATCAACGGAAATCTAGCAATAATGTTCGGTTACTCATATCATATCCCGCTGATCAAGGCGGGGGCACCAAAATTAAATTTTTCAATTGTTAAATTCCCTCAAATAGAGGGGACCCCTCCGACTAATATTAACTTTGCTAATTATTGGGTAGAAACTGTTTCTAAAAAGAGCAAGCACCCCAATGAGGCTTGGGATTTTATTCAATTTATGGTTAAAGAAGAACAAGCGAAGCTTTATTTAAAACAAACCAAGAAACCAACCGCCCTGAGATCTTTAGTCGCCAGCCAAAAAACTGATGATGAAATTGGAGTTTTTGTTGATCAAGTCTTAACCGCTCGAAGTTGGTATCGAGGAAAAAATGTTACTGCGGCTGAAGATGCTATTAAAGAATTAATTGATCTAGCTTTAAACAATACTAGCGATAAATTACAAAAAATTATTAATACTACGGCCGCTAAAATTCAACAAACTATTAACTAGAGCTATATGTTAAAAAAGCTTTTCTTAGCAACAATCTTGTCGGGAATATTTATTATAAATTTAGCGGCTGTTCAGGCAACAACATCGCCTACCGGTTTAGTACCAAAAGCGACCGGCGAAGCTTCTGTGGGATGTAATGCTCCAGCAGGGTCGGGACTTGATGATAAAACTTACTGCGGAGATTATCGTCTTGAAGATTTTATTTCTATTGCAATTATCGCTTCTAAATGGATATTAGGAATAGTCGGCTCCTTATCTTTAGTGATGTTTATTTATGGCGGAATAATGTTTTTAATCTCAGCTGGTTCTAGCGATAAGATCGGACAAGCAAGAAAAATAATTATTGCCGCCATAGTCGGGTTAGTTATTGTTTTCTCCAGTTATTTAATCATTCAATTTGTGGTCAGTGGAATCGGAACGGTTGATAAATATAAATTTGATGGGAAGATTGATGTAACAACGCCTTAATCAAAGATAAGCTAAATAATTACTAACCAATATCCCATGGTTTCTTTCACACCAAAAAGAATAATCTCAGAAAATAGTTTAGGCGAAGAGTTGAGGAGAATTAGAAATTTTAAAAACCTAAAAATTGACGAAGTCGCTAAAAAGCTTAACATTAGAAGTGAATATTTACTAGCGATTGAGGCCGAAGATCTTTATTCTTTACCGGCCGGATTATATGGTAAAAATTTTCTTAAACGTTATGCTGATTTTCTTGGCGCCGATAAAAAACTAACCGCTAAGTTTCTAGAAGAAACAGGAATGAAAACAGCCGCTGAAGATCCTTTTTCTCAGAAAATACTAAAGAAAAGTAAATTTTTAATTTTTCCAAAAATAATCAGAAATCTAGCAATCGGGTTAGCGGTTCTAATTTGTTTTCTTTATCTACTTTTCTATTTTAAAAAAATAATTTTACCGCCAGAACTATTAGTCACTCAGCCCGATCGTAATTTAATGACCAAGGAAGCAGTAATTTTAATAACTGGCTCAACCGATAAAGAAGCTGAAGTAAAAATAAATGGCGAATTAGTTCTCAATAACAACAATGGGGAATTTTCACAATTAATCAATCTCAAAAAAGGGGTTAATAATCTTGAAATTAGTGCTAAAAAAAAATATAGCCAAGACAATATCATTATCAGACAAATATTAGTTGAATAATAAAAAGTATATGTTCGAAATAAACAAGACCGCCCTATTTGACATTACTGCTATTTTGCATAAGATATCAGTAGAGGAAAAACAAAAAATAGCTGAACTTGGTTGCGGAAATTTTGGTTTTTTTACTTTTCCCTTAGCTAGGCTGGTCGGCCGCTCTGGTAAAGTCTATGCCGTCGATATTATAAAATCAACCTTAACCGAGATAAAAGATAGGGCAGCGAAAGAAAACATGCCGCAAATAATCCCTATTTGGAGTAATTTGGAAATATTTAAGGCTACTCAAATAGAATCCGATAGTTTAGACAGCGCCTTATTAGTAAACATTCTCCACCAATCGGAAAAAAGAGCAGAAGTTATCAGAGAGGCGACTAGAATGTTAAAAAGAGGAGGAAAACTCTTAATCGTCGAGTGGAGTGGAGCTGATTCTCCTTTAGGCCCAAAGCCGGAAAAAAGGTTAAAAATTGAATCTTTAAAAGCGGCGGCCAACAAATTAGGGCTAGATATTAAGGAAGAATTTGCTGCTGGTCCTTATCATTACGGTTTAGTATTAATTAAATTATAAAAAATTATGAAAACTCTCCTTACTTGGAACTATTGGTTTACGGTTAATCCTGGACCAGCCTCACTATTAAAACTACAAGCCTTTATTGGGATCTTAGTTTTGTTAATTATCATCGCGATAGCAGTCTCAATTGCAAAAAAACGAGGGGGAATATATAAAGGATTGTTTAAAAAATTATATAATTTCTCATCAGCTAATTTTATTATCGGCTTAATTATTCTCTTTTTCAATTACGAAAACGTCCCTTTCTTTTCTTCTAGAATGTGGCTCGGATTTTGGTTTTTAGAAATGATTATCTGGGGATTATACATTCTTAAAGATTTAAAAAGAATTCCTCAGAAAAAAAAGGAAATAGAGGCGGCGAAAGAACTAAAAAAATATCTTCCTTAATGACCTTGCAACCAGCATTACTCTTGTAAAAAATATTAAAATTATAAAGCCTCAAATCGAGGCTTTATTTAATAAATATGAAAACGCAAACTCTAGGCCATTTTGGCGAAGAATTAATCTGTAAATATTTAAAAAATAATAATTACAAAATAATAAACAATAATCATCGACTCGGACGCTTAGAAATCGATATTATTGCAACAAAAGCCGGTCGTTTATATTTTTTTGAGATAAAAACCAGAATAAAAAATGAAGAAAGTATCAAAGAAATACCTCTTCAGAAATCTCAAGCGAATAATTTAAAAAAAGCGGCTAGACGATACGCTACTACTCATCATATCAACTTAGAACTTATTAATTTTGATTTAATAATAGTATTGCTCGATCGTCAAAAAAATACAGCAACCATTAAACGTTACGAAAATATCTTTTAATCATTTTTAAATTAAATCTAAACAAAACCAATTTTTTGATAAATTGGAAACTATCGCTAAAAATTCTAATTTTACTCTTTTTTGTGCTAGCTCTATTCTCACGCCAGGTAACCGCTATCTCTAAAACTTTTAACTTCGCGATTCCTGCTAAAACAACTAGTTCGGTATCAAAAAACCAATCATCATCAACTAAAAATTTTTCTATTTTTTTAAAAGCCGCGCTACTTATTACTTTAAAACCACATTGAATATCTTGGACTTTATGATTTAACATTAATCTCGATAAAAAGGCATAACTCTTCGAAATTATTCCTCTTTGCAAAGATCGCTGTGCTGAAGCACCGGATATGAATCGAGAGCTAATAACTAAATCGGCTTCTTTCTTTAAAACTGGCCTCACTAATCTTTCTACGGCCTCTAAAGAAACGGCTAAATCAGCATCCATAAAAACTAACACTTCAGCGTCGCTTCTGCGCCAACACAATTTGATAGCTCCGCCTTTACCGGGCCTTTCAATATTTATCAGATCTAATTTATCAAAAAAGCTATTTTTTACGCTCTCGACGATAAGAGCGGAGTCATCACTAGAACCATTAATCACGCCGATTATTTTCCAATCAAAATCAAGCTTAATTGTATTTAAACAAGAAATCAGTTGTAAAAGATTATTTTCAATTACCTCGGCTTCATTTCTGATTGGTAAACAAAAGTCAACTCTCATACTTTATATTTAAATTAATTTCGAAAGTAAATTTTTGCAACCTTATCTTGATAGATAACTTCCCAGCCGTTTTCATCATCAAGATATTTTCTTAAATGATTAACAGCCCGTAAATCACTATCTTTAATACCAAAAAATATTTTTTCCCATTTTTTAGCAGTTATCTGTTTATCTTCGGCACTCATTAAAATTAATTTTATATTATACTCATCTAATTTTTCGCTTTGATTATTACCGGCACTAAAAAAATTATAATATTCTTGAATAAGCGTCCAGTTAGCAAACTCAACTTGCGGTAAACGTCCATCAATAAAAAGCTTTCTTTCCGGAATAGCCCAAATCATAAATCCCCCCCAATCATAGTTATTTAAAATCTTATCATCATTATACTGTGAATTATTTTTTAGAAAATCTATTGCCTCACAAGGATAATTATAACAAAAAGAGGAAAATGGAGTCTGAGTGAAATGAGTCGCTGAGAATTGAACGATGGCGATTAAACAACCACAAAAGACTACAAGATATTTCAACCAATTATAATAAGCGACTTTTATTTCTTTAAAAAACGGGCTAAAAATATCAATCATTAAGCTAAAGGAGACAACAAAGAACAAGGGAAAATGCCGACGAGACTTAAGGCTTAAGACTAAAAAAACAAATGATAAAAAAATTTCCCAAATATTTAGTTTTTGCCTTTTTTGCAATCTAAAATAAACATATAGAATTAAGGCGACCGCTCCCAGCGCCAAATAAATTAATTGATCATAGCGGAAGGGAAAAGAGGATTGTGGTAGCCATTCTTTAATCAGCGAGAGATATGCTTTATTTTTATATCCTAATAAAAAATTATAAAGCTCTAGCCGATACGGCGTTAACCCAGTAACTATTAGAGATAACAGGGCAAAGAGAGAAAATGAGCTAAGTTGCTTTAACTCGCCATTTTTAGTAATTATTTTTTCAAATAATTTAATTCCTATCCAAGAAAAAATAATAAAGAAGCCAATTAGAAAACTAGCATGTAAATTAGCCCAGAGGAAAAACAAGGGCGGTAAGAACAATAAAACGCGCCAATTTTTAGATCGACTATAATGGTCAATGATTATTAAAACTAACAAAACAAACAAAAGAGCTAGCTCTTGTATTCTAACCCCGAAATGTGGAATGGCCGCTAAGACCCCAAACAATTGAAAACTCGCTATTAACCAAAAATTAGCCCTATCTTTTAATACCTGGCTAACATAAAAGTTAAGAATAACCAAGATTAAGATTATGAGTCCTGCAAAAATATTAACTAAAGCCGCATAACCATAGTGATCATAAATATAATAAATAGCTAAATTACTTAACCACTCATGATCAACCCAATTGCCATGATAGGTGTAGTTATAAGTATTGAGCTGAGGAATTTGATAAGTAGTAGCTATTTCTTGACCAACTTTCAGATGCCAGCCAAAATCAGGATCGAGATTAGAAAAACCGCCTTTAACTAAAATGATAAATAATAATAAATAGAAAAAAACCCAAAAAACGTAAACAAACTTTATTTTTTTTATCGCTTCTAACATAGAAATCGCTATTATAAGGCTAACATTCCCTATTCTATCATAGGGCGATTTATTTGTCTTGTTGAAAGTAATATGCTAAAATTAGAGATGTAAAATTAAATTTATAAACATTAAAGAAAGGGGGTGAAAATATGAAAAAAATTTCTAAACACTTAATTTCATTAGCTATCATTTCTTTGTTAGTTCTACCTATTTTTGCTATCCCAGTTAGCGCACAAACTGGTTCTCAATTTGGGACAACGGAAGTCAATACTGGACTAAACGGAATTTTAGCTAGCGGTGATCCAAGAGAAATGGTTGGCCGCATTATCAACGTCGCCCTAGGGTTCTTAGGCGTAATCGCCGTTGTTATCATCTTAATGGGTGGCTTCAAATGGATGACTGCCGGCGGAAATGAAGATAAAGTTGCTGAAGCTAAAAAATTGTTAGGAGCTGGTGTTATCGGCTTAGCAATCGTTTTGGCCGCTTGGTCTGTTGCAAATTTCGTTGTTACCTCTATCTACAACGCTACTAGCGCGACCAATGCTACTACATTTGAATAGTATGACGTGGTTCTCATCTTTGGTATGGGAATCACTGGTCCAAGTATAAAATGTTTACGCTTGGACCAGTGAATAAATACTTTTTTATGAAGAAAAAAATCTTATCTTTTTTGGTTTTGATGTTTGCTATTGCTACAATATCTTTTCTTTTTTGGAACCCAGTTTTTGCTCAAACCGATCCAACCATAGACGGATTAAATGAAAGCGCTAAAAAAGTTACCGCCTATGATACTAGTGCGAGCTATACTAATTTCTTGCAAACTAAGGCTGGGGTAATAATCGGTGTTGTTTTATCTTTTGTTGGCGTTCTCTTTTTAGCTCTAATGATTTATTCTGGTATTACTTGGATGACGGCTCAAGGGAATGAACAGCAAGTAACTAAAGCCAAAGGTCTCCTAATTAATGCTGTAATTGGGATTATAATCGTTTTTGCCGCTTACGCTATTACCTCCTTTATTGGTAGTAATTTCCTTGGTTAAGTAAAAGTCTAAAACAAACAAAAATGAGAAATTTCTTAACGAAAAACTCTATAAAACTATTGGCGTTAATCTTATTATTGGCGCCTGTTTTTATTTATAGCCAAGCGGCATATGGACAAGATACTGGATATGATTTTGGTAAAGATAGCGGCTTAAATCAAACCGCTGATTCTGGCGGTTTTCTAACTGGAGCGAGCGCAATGACTGTAGATAGTCTACTAGCTAGAACTATTGCCGTTGTTTTGAGCCTAATTGGAGTTATTTTCTTAGTTTTTATAGTCTATGGAGGGTTCACTTGGATGACGGCTGATGGTAAAGAAGAAAAAATAAAATCAGCCAACACAACTATCACTAATTCATTATTTGGACTGATGATTACTCTTTCAGCCTATGTAATCAGTTATTTCTTAATTAATTATTTCAGATAATTATGAGAAGTAAAATTAAAATAACAATTATCTTATTATTTCTAGCAATTACCTCCTTTTCTATAGTTCCAACTACAAAAGCCCAGGAGGGGATTCTTAAAGAAACTAAAAAAACTGAATTTAACAATAATTTAAATACTTTTGCCGATCAAGCGGCGATTGAAAGACAAAAAAGTCTAGAAGAAATGATTGGAACGGCTATCAGAGTAGTGTTAACTGCTTTGGGAACGATTTTTATTGCCATGATGTTTGTTGCTGGGAATACTTGGATGCAAGCGGCTGGAAATGAAGAAAAAATAAAAAAATCACAAGAACGGATTCGATCCCTAATCATTGGTTTAATCATAGTGCTTATAGCTTATGCTCTAAGTGCGGGATTTTCTGGATTATTGTCTAGAGCTTTATTAAAATAAATTTCTTTATCTTAGATTTATATTAGAAAAGTTATGAAAAAGTTTATTAAATTATCAATCCTATTGTCATTATTTTTGTTCTTAATTATTCCTTTTTCAGTTGGAGCTCAGATCGGTGACCGTCAATATCAAGAAGATTTCGAGCCAGACTTACAAGCAGATGAGACTAGCCTCAATCCTCCACCAGCTAATCCATCTAATATGCCGACCCTAAAAGAAAGGTTGATGTCAGTTGGCGGTGCGGCTGGGTTTACTACCGATGAAACTAAGGCTTCAACCCCAAGAATAGTTGGTTTAATAGTCGGGGCTTTCATAAATTTTACCGGGTTAACATTCATTGTTTTGATGATTATTGCCGGTTACGGCTGGATGACCTCAAACGGAAATGAAGAGAAAGTTAAAAAATCAGTGAGTACAATTAAGGCCTCTATTATTGGTTTAATAGTTTCCTTATCCGCTTGGGCAATTTGGAGCTTAATTTTCCAGAGATTAATAATAGGCGGTTAAAAAAGATAAAAATATGATAAAAACAAAAAAAATCGCTTTAGCTTTATTTTCTTTAGGATTATTTTTCCAATTATTTTTTGGCTCAATTGCTTCTGCCCAATTACTTAGTACTACTACGGATTTAGATGGAATGACTAGAGTAACAAAAAATGCTGCTAATCTTGGAGATATTTCAGTCGGTACCTTGGTTGCTCAAATAATAAAAGTTACCCTGAGTTTTTTAGCAATCATATTTTTAATCTTGATAGTTTTTGCTGGATTTAAATGGATGACTGCTGGGGGAAACGAAGAACAAATCAAAAAATCAACTTCAACTATTACCGCGGCCGTTATTGGTTTAATAATTGTTCTTGCGGCTTATACAATAACCTACTTTATCTTTAAGCAATTACCGTTTACCGGAGGAAGCAGTATTCAAGTTATGACTGGCGATGGTCAAAAATAATATATTACTATTTTACAAATTGAAAAGGGAGCATCTGTGAAAGATACTCCCTTTTTATTTTTTGCTCTTGGTGAGCGTTTTGGCGTTACGGAAACCTTGGGGCCACTGCATAATTAAAGCAGGACATCCCCTGATATTTCTTTTCTTGACCATCGATAGTCATCTTTCTGGGTTCACCAGAGCGACGTCCATTGATGTAGATTTCAATCATATACACTCCGGGGAGTAAATAATTCACCTCCATAGATTTAGGAGGAATCATGGTAGAAAATTCCCCAATTCCACCAACTTGGCGGGCAATAAAGTTAACTGGTTCGACATACATGTTGTCGAAGATAACTTTATAGCCACTCTGACGACCAGAAGGATTAATCGCTGCATTTAGGTTTTCTTCAACTTTAGTAATTACGAGCTCGTCCAACCTAGTTGAGTGTGAGCGAGAACGTTGATTCCTGTTTAACCTACTTAACCGAGTCGGAATAGAACGATCCATCGGATCAGCTTTAGGAGTTTTAGTAATCATTGGTGTAGTAGTTGGAACGGTAGCAGTAGAGTCTTTAGCCGAAATGTTCAGCTTAGTGGGTTTTGATTGAGCAGTCAGTTGAATTTTTTCCTGTTGCACTTCGTAAAGAGCCTTTGTTAGATCCTTTACTTTTTGGTCAGCAGTTACAACCAGTTTAGAAACGGAGTCAGCTTGTTCATTTAGTTTTTTTACCAATATGCCCGCAGCATCTCTTTTGTTTGCGTCATCAGCCCTCGAGCCGATGAGTGTTTGCTGCTTTGCTTCCCTCTGAAGCGAAAATACTTTTCGAGTTTTCTCAACCTCGAATTTCTTTTCAGCCTGAGCGAGTTCGGATTTAGCTTTTTTAATTTGGCGCTCCACTGAAGCCAAACCCTGAGCAAACGACTGGCCAACGGTTACTACAACCATCAGCACTAAAACTACTAACATTTTTTTCATGATTTCTACGTTTTATATGATTTTTATTTGTTAATATACATTTTTACTTCTAACAATTATATCACAATAAACAAAATTTGTCAATAATCTTATCCCCTTCCTATCCCCAGCCTACCATTGACTTTTAGCAGTTCTTATGCTAAGTTACTTAGTCAAGAAAATCCCAGCTTGATCATAATCAATGATGATATGCTAGGGATTTTTTATTTGGCTAATATTAAACAATATGAAAATAATCCGAACAATTAGAGAGGAAATTGTACCTCTCAGTAAACAGCAGGGGGTAATTCTCTTAGTAATTATCGCCTGTATCTTCCAATTCGTCCTTTTCTATGCACCAGCGCTTGCTGATGACGCCGTAAAACAAGCCAAAGCCCAAACAAATGAAGAAGATATGCTTGTTTTTAATGAAGTAATGATTAAAGATTCAATCACCAACACGGCAACCAAGAGCCAAGAAGCTTCTTCAACACCAGTCGTTATTACTGTCCCAGAAAGCACACCAGCCTCTTCAACCCCAGAATATAAGATTGTTAGAACCAGTACCCATACAATGACTGCTTATAACTCCGAACCTGGTCAAACTGATGATTCTCCTTGTATTACCGCTAACGGCTTCAATGTTTGTAAACATGGCGAAGAAGATACTATTGCAGCCAATTTTCTAAAGTTTGGAACAAAAGTTATGATCCCAGAATTATTTGGCGATAGAGTATTTACTGTTCGTGATCGCATGAACCAAAAACATCCTAATCGAGTAGATGTTTGGATGAAGGATCATTCTAACGCTATGAAGTTCGGCGTTAAGGTCGCTAAAATCCAAGTAATCGAATATAATTAAAAAAAATAATTTTCAAATTAGTAAAACAAAAAACGCCTCCTTAATTGGAAGCGTTTTTTGTATAATTTGTATAATGGGTTTTATTTAGAAGAATAAACTAAGGAAGCCTCGCTTGCGTCTGAGTTGTTTTTCTTTTTTAACAATTGCGATTGTTGTTGGAATAACTGAATCAGGATTTAAAGATAAACTATTAATTCCCTGTTCTACTAAAAATTCAGCAAAGTCTGGAAAATCACTTGGACCTTGTCCGCAGATACCAACCTTACGACGGTTCTTTTTAGCGGAAGCAATTAAATTTTTAATTAATATTTTTACCGCCTCATTTCTTTCATCAGAGCTACCAATTACTTCAAGAGTTCCGCCAGAGTCGCGATCTATTCCTAAAGTAAGTTGCGTTAAATCATTAGAACCAATGGAGAAGCCATCAAAAATATGACAAAACTTATCAGCTAAAATTATATTGGCCGGAATTTCTGCCATCATATAAACTTCTAAACCATTTTGTCCGCGTTTCAAACCATTCTCCGCCATAATTTCCAATACTTTACGGCCCTCTTCAATGGTGCGGCAAAAAGGAACCATGACCTTCAAATTATTTAACTTCATTTTTTCACGAACAATCTTAATTGCTTGGCATTCAAGCTTGAAGGCTGGTAGAAATACTTTTGAATAATAACGACTCGCGCCCCGAAAACCAATCATCGGATTAGATTCAATTGGCTCATAGGCTTTACCGCCAATTAAGTTAGCATATTCATTGCTTTTAAAATCACTGAGACGGAAAATAACATCCTTAGGATAAAAAGCGGCCGCGATCATTGCCATCCCCTGCGCTAAACGATCAACAAAATATTGTTTTTTATCATCATAACCGACTGTTAACTTATCAATTAATTTTTTAGCATCTTGATCAATTAATTTTTTATAATTAATTAAAGCAAGCGGATGAATCTTGATGTAGTTATTGATAATAAATTCCAATCTCGCTAGGCCAACGCCATCATTGGGAATCATCGAGTTTAAAAAGGCCATATCCGGTTCACCAATATTTAACATGATTTTTGTTTTTGGTTTTTTTAAATCCTTAACGTCTGTTGTTTCTAATTTAAATGGTATTAGTCCTTCATAAATATAACCCTTTTCTCCTTCCGCACAGCTCACGGTAATTTTTTTACCGGTTTTTATTTTAGTCGAAACATTTTTTGTCCCAACTACACAGGGAATTCCCAATTCACGAGAAACTATCGCCGCATGGCAAGTACGTCCCCCTTTATCAGTTACAATCGCGGAAGCAATTTTCATAATCGGCTCCCAATCCGGATCAGTCATATCAGTTACCAGCACTTGCCCAGGTTTAAAACTAGCAATATTTTTAATACTCATCATCCTGTTAGCTATTCCCGAGCCAATCTTATTACCAACACTTTGACCCGTACAAATTAACTTGCCTTTCTTTTCTAGACTATATCTTTCAATAATATTTTTATTATGAACACTTTGAACCGTTTCTGGGCGAGCTTGAATAATAAATAATTCGTTAGTCCGGCCATCTAAGGCCCATTCGATATCCATTGGTCTCCCATAATGTTCTTCGATCATCATTCCCCACTCAGCTAACTGAACAACTTGCTTATCGGAAATCGATTGTTTTAGTTGATCAAACGCAGAAACGGGAATGTTTTTTACCGGATTTTTACCCTTAAAGTCATAAATCATTTTCTTAGATTTTTGACCGATACTTTTAGAAATTATCGCCTTAGTCGGTTTAAAGAAATAAAATTCATCGGGCGTAACATGTCCCTGAACAATATTTTCACCTAAACCAAAAATCGAATTAATCAAAACGGCATTCTTAAAACCTGATTCTGTATCAATCGTGAACATAACCCCGGATGAGCCTAAATCAGCTCTAACCATTTTCTGGACGCCCACTGATAGCGCGATAGAGAAGTGATCAAACTTCTTATCAACTCGATAAGAAATAGCCCGATTAGTAAACAAAGAAGCGATACATTTTTTAACGGCTAAAAGTAAGTCTTTATCACCGGTAACATTTAAAAAGGTTTCTTGTTGCCCGGCAAAAGAAGCATCGGGTAAATCTTCCGCCGTTGCGCTTGAACGAACTGCAACATCAGTTCCCTTTGATTTATACTGAGCGGATAAAGTTTTATAAGCGGAAATTATTTCATCAGCGAAATCTTTCGGGAAAGGAACAGAAATAATTAATTTTCTAATTTCTTCACCGCGTTTCATTAAATCTTTAATATCGTGCGTATCCAAACCTTTTAAGATTTTTTTTATTTTTGTTTTTAAATCGGCTGATTCAAAAAAATATCGGTAGGCATTAGCAGTAGTTGCAAATCCATTAGGGACGCGCAAACCTTTTTTAGCTAAAGTGCAGTACATTTCCCCAAGAGAAGCATTCTTGCCGCCGACTTCCGGGACATCCTTAATAGAAGTTTCTTCAAAAAATTTAACGTATTTGTTCTTAGTCATAAAACTAAATTTACTAAAATTTTATTTTTATTTATAGAGTCATTATAACACAAACTTTACTTTATAAAAATAATTGTTTAATATAGAAATATGCGGACGTGGCGAAACTGGTAGACGCACTTGGCTTAGGACCAAGCGGGGCAACTCTTGAGAGTTCGAGTCTCTCCGTCCGCACAAGAAAAAGCGCTTTTAAGCGCTTTTTTTAATTGTTTTAATTAATCATTTTGCTAATAAATCCTAAACTTGGTAAAATTTAGATATGATAAATCTACTACATACTTATCTTCCAGAACCAATCCTCTTTAGTTTCGGCCCCCTATCTATCCATTGGTATGGCTTATTTATTGTAATTGGAATAATCGCCGCGCTTCTAGTTAGTTTTAGGCTAGGAAAAAAATATTACCATATAACACGGGACGAAATTTTCGACTTAAGTTTTTGGTTAATAATTTGGGGGATAATAGGTGCTAGAATATATGATGTTTTTCTTCAGCTTCCATATTATATAAACCATCCCGCACAAGTTTTAGAAATTTGGAAGGGTGGGTTAGCTATTCATGGAGCTATTATCGCCGGATTAATAGTAATATATTATTTTAGTAAAAAGAGAAAAATAGAATTTTTTAAACTAACGGCTCTCCTCGTTCCTGGATTAGCATTAGGACAAGCAATTGGACGATTTGGAAATTATTTCAATCAAGAATTATTTGGCCTACCAACCAATCTCCCCTGGGGAATTCCAATTAGCATATTCAACCGTCCGGCAGACTATATAACTTATCAATATTTTCAACCAACTTTTTTATATGAAAGTTTGGGATGTTTTTTAATTTTTTTATTATTATATAACGCAAATCGTTTGTTAGAAGGATATAAAACATTAAATAAATCTTTTTATGTTTGGTCAACGGTTGCTTATATGGTATTATATTCTTTGCTAAGATTCTCTCTTGAATTTATTCGTGTTGATTATGCGCCAATACTCTTTGGGCTTCGCTTACCGCAAGTTATGAGTCTAGTTATCATCTTTATTTCAATATTAGTATTAATAATACAAAAAAATGTTTGGGACAAAAGAAAAAATAAAAAGTAATCGTTATAGACGATATATTACATACATCATGGGATTTATCCTATCAATCTCCGCTGCTTTACCAGCGTATATTCAATCCAGTCTTTTAAAACAGTATATTAATTTAGAGGCAATTAGTTTATTATTTGTTGCTTCTAATATTATTACTGCGGTAATGATTGGTTTTTTCCCGAAAGTTATCAAAAAATTAGGGAATTATTTTACGACTAAAGCAGTCATGATTACTTATGGTACTGCCCTGCTCGGATTAGTTGCGACTAATAGCGTAGTGATAATTATTATTTCATTTTTACTTTTTATAATAAGTTCTAATTTACTTTGGATAAACATCGATATTTTATTGGAAGACGCTTCGTCTGATGGAAAAACTGGAATCATCAGGACTCTATATTTAACCCTAAATAATTTAGGCTGGATATCAGCACCGATGATATCGGCTTATTTAGTAAATGTAGGCGGCTATACTTTACCATTTTTAATATCGGCGGCCTTAGTTTTTCCTGTATTTGCCATCCTAATAGCTAAAAGAAAAAACTTAAATGTTTCTAAAAAATATAAAAAAGAAAATCTCGTAAAAAGTTTTAAAAAATTATGGGCTAACCCAAATTTAAAAGGAGTCTTTATCGTCGCTACCCTTTTAAATCTATTTTACAGCTGTGCTGTACTTTACGTCCCCATTTATCTAAATCAAAATTTAGGAATAGATTGGCGAGAACTTGGTTGGATGTTTGCTGTCATGCTTTTACCATTTAGTTTATTTGAACTTCCAGCCGGATATTTAGCTGATAAATATCTTGGAGAAAAAGAAATTATGTCGCTCGGGTTATTTATTATTTTTATTTCTTTAATTCTCTTTTTTCTTATTAAAGTTCCGACTCCTTGGATTTGGGCAGCTGCTTTATTCTTAAGTAGAGTTGGTGCAGCTCTAGTAGATTCAATGAGAGATACTTATTTCTTCAAAAATGTAAATTCTAAAGAAGTCGGTTTTATTAATATTTTCCGAATGACTGGTCCCTTGGGATATATAATCGGTACAGCAACGGCTTCATTCTTCTTAATATTTTTCCCCATTAACTATCTTTTTCTAATATTTGCCGCAATTATGATTCCAGGATTCTATTATATTGCTTTAATTAAAGATACAAAATAAAGTAACAAAAATAATTGACTTTAAACCGATTATTTTATAAGATGATAAGCGTAAAAAGAAGATTGCGGGTATCGTATAATGGTTTTTTATATCAGCCTTCCAAGCTGAGGATAGGGGTTCGATTCCCCTTACCCGCTCATAACAAAAAAGGTGCCAATGTTGGTGCCTTTTTTGTATTTTAAAAATAGAAAGCTTTGAAAAATTTTATTTGACATAAAGACTAATTTAATGTTAAATTACCTAGTTCTTTAAAAAATGTGTTAAACCTTATAAAACGTTAGAAATGGAAAAACAAGATCATTTGCCTTATCACCAAAGCTTAGTTAAGTTTTTGGAGATTATTGAATTAGATTCTCAGGAGTTTATTAGTATGGAGCCGGTATTTATTTGTCGTTTTCGTTTAGAATCTGCCGTGCTTTTGAGTCATATGCAGATTGTAAAAATTCCTGAAAAGGAATTAAACTTCACTGCCGTAAATTTACTCTCATTCTATAAAGAATTCATGATTCGTTATGAACATCTGATGGATGAAGCGACTTCTTTTAGTAAAGTAAACGAGAAAGAAGTTATTGGCCATTGCTTTATGAATGCCGTCCATGACTTAATTTCGCGCCCGTCTGAATCCCCGGAAATTCCGGAATTAGAAACCATAAACTGGTTTGATGTTCCCGACGATCAATCGGATGAAGCACTGGGCCTTAGATTAGCCGGAGAACTTCTGCTAAACAAGGGGCTCTCTGTAAATCAAATAACTTCTTTGTGCGGGAAAGCGGCCTGGTTTATGAAAAATTATGGCGATATCCGATCAGCCGCCATGGAAAAGGTTTTAAAGATAGAATGTCCAAATTTCTTTAGAGAATGGGGCAGTTTATTTATTAAAACGTGGACCTGGCCGTCACAGTTAACCGAATCAGAATTTGCAACCGTAAAAACTAATTAAAAAAAGCAAATCATGAATCTGCAAATCAATGCACTTCGAGCAGTAACTGAAATTGTAACTCATCCAAAGGACAAAGTGTATGTCCTCAAAGTTACAATCACAGGGCTTTACCAGGAACGCACAAGACTGCATCCTTTTATCGTAAGAGCCCTGAAAGCTAGCAATCTATCAGTCGTTGATTCCATGTCACTGGGAGAAACCGGGCCGTCTGTTATCGAAATTCTAAACTGTACCAGCCTTATGTTTATTGACTTGGTGCGCAAGAATAATTTTTTTATAATCAAAGAAATCGAACCTGAATTTGAAGAACAAACTGAACAATGAACACAAATGTATCTCAAGAACAAATTAATGCTCTTAAATGTCTAATTATAAATTTAGACGGTGACAATGAAGTGAAAAAAGTAATTTTTGCTTTAATTGATGCCAGTGAATGCCTGACTAAACCCGTCGCCTATACGACCACCTCCCCCGAATTAATTAATAAAATTAGTCTATTTATTAACTCCGGTGAAGGAATACGTCTAAAGGGGTTGATGAAATTACTTGGGGCGAATTTTAACCCTGACAGTAATCACCAATCAACGAAGAATTTCGCAATTACAGCTGATTCCGCATGGCGATTTTCAAAGCACGATGGCTGTCTCTCAAACGGAAAATTTATTGTCGAAATGCTACCGGGATGTGATGATACAAGAACATTCTGGTTATCATTTCACTCGTATGATCCTGATGCCGCTCAAATCTCCGAAGCGCAAGTTAATCAGATGGGGCTGCCTATCTTGGTAACATAACTATTGGTAACATAACTTAATAGCAAGGCCGGGTGTAACACTATCCCGGCCTTTTTTATTTCTCCCATTGATTTATTCTTAATAATGAGTTAACATTACTATTATTTACTATCTATTTATATGGCAAAAAGATCTACCGGAGTTGGAAAAATGAAGAAATCACATTCCCCTAAAACCAAGAAACGTTTAGAAATTAAACGTTTAATGCTTGAAGAGAAGGCGGCAAAAAGAAAAAAGGGCTAAACTATAAGCATATTTCTTAAACAACTCACCAAAAAACAGGCCTTAAGCCTGTTTTTTGTTATATAAGAACCTAAAATTCTATTTTTTGCTCAACTTTAATAAAGATACTAAAATTATTAAAAAAACAAAATGCATGAAAAAATCGGTTACAGTAGCATCAAAAACAAATAACTCTTCCGCTTTATCAATAATTCCCTGCCCATTAATCATTAAGGCTCGACTAAGAGCAACAATTAAAAACAAACTAAAAATTAAAGATATTTGTTTAACAAATTTATTAAATAGCAGCGTCATACCGCCGCCGATTTCAATAATCAGAATAAGCCAAGTAAAAAAAGATGGCAATTCCAATTTTATTAATTCATTTTCAGCTGCTACCGGATTAAATATTCTGTAAACCCCGGCCGAGATAAAAACAACGGCCATCAAAGTTCGCAGAATATCATGAGGCTCAATAATTATTTTTTTAAAATTTCCCAAAGTCATATTTAACAATTTGTTTTTTTATTGTTCGATTAGTAATTGTAAATAAACCCATTTTTAAATATTTCCAGCCGACATTCCAAAACCCTTCCTTCTCTATTCGACGTGAAGAATATAATAACTTAGTTGATTTTATAATTCTGAATTTTCCTTGTTTCGATAATCGGGCGCAATAATCATAATCTTCTGCAAGCACAACTTTTAAATCGAAGCCATTTATCTTTTCATGAGCACTGCGCATTGCCATCAAACCGGCGCCAACCGCAGCCGGATGTTTTGAGCACTGCTTTAGAAAACAAACTAAATTATAAATAAAAGAATAAAGATTGTAAGACAATTTATTCGGATTAAAAACAAAAAAGAAACCAGCGGCGATAAGATTATTATTAATAAATTCCTGATAAGAATTCTTTAAAAAATTAATCGGTAGAACAGAATCAGCGTCTAAAAATAATAATACTTCCCCTTTAGCAATTTCGGCTCCATGATTGCGTTGAGCGGATGGATGTTTAATCTTTGGATTAATAGTTACTCGAGCGCCGAATTCTTCTGCAATCATAATAGTACGGTCGACTGAACCGCCATCAGAAATAATTATTTCATAATCAGAAAATTCTTGTTTTTTAATCGAATCCAAAAGACGCGGCAAATACTTTTCCTCATTCAAAGCTGGAATAACAATTGATAACATAAACTTAAAATATTGTCCGGGCTAATTCCCAATAACTTTTATCATCATTCTTATATTGATAATACCACCATTCAACTCCCCAAAGATAAGCTTTAGAAAAATCGATATTAATTCCATATTGAAGATTAGCCTTAAACTGTTCTAAATTAAACGATTTATCAGCCTCCCGTTTAGAAAGATAAATGATATTTCCGTGAGGAACCCAGGGCTCTGCTTGCAACTCAATAATTAATCGATCCTCTTTAGGGATTCCAGCGAAATAAGCTTTTAAGCCATAAAACCAAGCTGGAATAGGATAACGAACGTATCCGCTCCAATTACCCCAAACAACTCGATAGACCGTACTCCCAAAAATATCGGCTAATTTTGCCTCTCTTTTCCAAGTACTTAATTCTCCGGTTGCCGAAATAATAACCGGCCGAGAATCAAGAGTCTTAACTGTTTCTAGTTCTTTTTGAAAAAACCACTCATCGCTAGGCGGACATACTCCAAATTCATTAAAAAATGGTTCATTTTCTAATTGCCAAGCAGTAATTGCTTCTCTATCTTTATAATGATTAACCGTATTGGTAAGCATTCTAACCGTTCTTGCTTGGGTTACCGATAAGTTTTCTTTGTTGGTCCATTCCGGAGCATGACATTCTGGCCAACGCGGTAAACGCCAACCAATATTAACAATAAAATTAACTCCACGTTTTTGCCCCTCGCTAATTATGTAATCATAATCAGTAAAATCAAATACTCCGGGAGTTTTTTCAATCTCATCCCAATATATAGGTAGTCTAATTTCTTTAACTTTTAAATCATCCAGTACCGCTAAATAAACTTCTTTGGGGTCCAGTCCCATTTCTCGACAAAATTTTGTCGAAAAAGTAACTCCAAAAAATCCAGGTTTGTATTGTAAATTTTTTTCTAACGGATAATTATTAGCAATCTTAAAAAAATAAAATATAATTGCAATAACTAAAATAATACCAATCAAAAAGATCTTTTTAAAGTACTTAATTATTAAATTGTTTTTTTTAAAAAAGTTTCTTATCAACATAGACTAAAAGATGGTATAAAAATTAATTTTAAGTAGCAATAAAATAAAGACCGATCATAATTAAAATAACCGCCAAGGTTTTCTGTAAAATTATTTTCCAAGAAAAATTAACTTTTAATAACTTAGGAGATAAAACTGCTAACCCGGCGCTGATAATTAAAAGAAAAGCGTATTGAAAGCCTTGCAAAGCATTAACGATAGCTACTGACCCTAAAAAAATAGCATAATTTTGCAACATAAATCCAGACGCTCCTAAAATTTGATTAAATACAACTAGTGTATTATTTTTATTAGGATTTTTTTTCTTAAATAAAGAAATAATTTTTTCTCGATCAGTCTTTCTAATTAAAAAAATCAAAACAAACAAACCGGCGCCTAATCTATTCCAAAGAAAAGCGCTTAAAAATGGTTGATCAGCGTAAGTATATTTACTAATAATAAAATAAGATGAATATGCTAGGGCTGAAAGAAGAGCAACCCATAAACCACCGCTACCGATGTTTTGATTCACCTGTAACTTATTTAGAACTCTTGTAAGATAACTACGAGATTGAGGTAAAAAGGCGATTACAATTGCTCCAATTAAAAGAAGCGTCATTCCCAACCATTGATTTGAAGTAAAGCTTTCCTTGAAGAACAAAATAGAAAAAATAATCGAAAACACTGGCGTTAAACCACCGATAAAAACTAGAATTCTGGCGGCTTCGCCTCTTTTTAAGGCTTCGTATAAAGACCATAGAGCAACGGCAAATACAAAACCCGCAAATAAGTTAAGAAATAATAAAAAAAATCCCGGCCATTTTAAAAACCAGGGGGCGATAACTAAAACGATTAAACCTAAAATACAAGCAGCAAAAGCATAAGCCTTAGCACTTTTCAAAACATTATCAACTACAAACTTATCAAGCAAATTAGCAACTGCTAACAATAAATAAGCGCTAAGTGCAACAATGAGCCAACTCATAAATTATTTTCTATTAATAATTTCTTTTCTATCCTATACGTCCCTAAACTATCAGCATTTAAAAATCCATCCATCGCCGCTCGAGCTAAACGGCCTGAGTTAAGATCATTAAATAACCATTCGTCAACATATTTCGGATCAAGACTATCTATCCCAACCCCGACTGAAAGTAACCATTCGCGATTAAAATCTTCTTGGCTACCAACCGGAGAAGCAATCACAATTGGTAATCCTAAACCGCCATAAAAAGATAACTCTGATGGCTTAGTCCAAAGAATATCGGTTGCATGCAAACATTGATTGAAAATTTTAAAATATTCTATTTTATTTTTACTAAATATGATTTTAACATTTTTACAATTATCAAGTTGAGAATTTTTAATTTCTCGAGCAAAATAATCAGCCACTTCTTGCCTATTACCAGCAACTAAATTAAGAATCACTTCTTTATTTTTTATCTTACTAATCAACTTTCGCATAATGGTAACACCAATTTCTTTTTGCGCCCCAGCCCCGCCGACCGCAAAAGTAATCGTTAGCGGTTGAATATTTTTTTCTTTCAGACAATCAGGAATTTCTTTTTGCAAAAGTGCTTTTTCTTTTTTACGATAATTGTATTCAGGATCAAGCGCGATGATTCTTCTGGCTAAATCTTCTTTTAATATTTCCTGTTTAGTACCAACATTTTCTTTCGGTAGGGGAAATCCGGAAATAATTATATTCTCTTCTTTTACGCCATACATTCTCAGTCTTATTTTTACTTTTTCACTCGGTGCAAAAAATTTAGTACGGCTATTTTTAGGATTAATCGGCGCCCAGGCTCTAGAAATATCGGTATCACAAATAATACAATATATATCGCCTTGATAATTATGATATTCAGCCATATAAGCAACTACAAAAAAAGTAGTTACTAGGGGTAACCTATCAAGACTTAATTTATCAATTAAATCTTTACCTAGGCCCTTTTTTATAGACTTAAAAAAATATTTTTGTTGCGTAGTTGTTCCGGAAAGATTTCTAAAAGGATAGAGCGGTGGTATTTTTTGAAAAAAATCCATCACCTCAAAAACAATTTTTCCTAAAACTGGAATTTTCTTAAAACGAGAAATTTGTTCATACGATCTAAGTAAATTCAACCAATATTTTTTTTCCCAGCTCGGTATATCTTTATAATCGTTAATAGTAAGAACATCACCGCCACCAAGATCCATTAAAGGATAGGCCGCTCGCTGATGTCCATAACCCATATCGGCTGCTACCAAATTTATTTTTTTAATACTCATAAGTAAAGCCTAAATTAAATGCTTAAAATAAAGTCCGCTCTAATTATTATAGCAATTTAGGCTTCATTTGAATATATTGATAAGCGCTCAAAGCGGCGATGGTTGCTTGTCCCATTGCAATAGTGATTTGTTTAAATTCACAATCAGTAACATCGCCGGCCGCATACAGACCAGGCGTTTTAGTTTCCATATTATTCCCTACTAAAATTTGATTTTTATCGTTACGCTCAACAAATTCAGAAACCAAATCAGTGCTCGCAATACGGCCAACTTCAACAAAAACTCCATCAACCAAAATTTCTCTCTCCGAAGCATCTTTTCTATCTAAAACAATAACTTTTTCAACTTTACCAGAACCTGAAATATCTTTTATTTCTGCGTTCATGATTATTTCTATATTTTTTCTTTCTTTGACTTCATTCATCAGCGTATCAAAGGCTTTAAAAGTATCATTTCTATGAATAAGATAAATTTGTGAAGCTATTTTAGACATAAACTCAGCGGCATCAAGTGCAGAATTACCACCACCAATTATCGCTACTTTTTTGTTCTTATAGAAAGGGCCGTCACAATTAGCACAATAAGAGACCCCCTTGCCATTAAATTCGATTTCACCAGGGACAGCTAAACGTCGTGGAGAAAGCCCCATAGCGATAATTACCGTTTTAGCTTCAAATGATTCTCTAGCGGTATGTAATAAAAAACTATCCGTGTTTGTCTTTTCTATTTTTTGAACCTCATCATCCTTAAATTCTACTCCAGCGTTACCGGTTTGTTGTCTAATTCTTTGAATAAGTTCAAAACTTTTAACTATTTCAAAACCAGGGTAATTTTCAATTTCATTCGCCCAAACTAATTGACCGCCAAGTTCTTTGCCAATAATAAGAGTTTTCATTTCCCTTCTAACCGCATATATACCAGCCGTCATACCAGCTGGTCCTGAACCAATTATTATTACATCATACATAAAACTAGAAGCACCTCAAGAAAGAGGTATAAAATTAATGAATTATAATTATATTATAAGGTTTTTAATCATTAAAAGCAATCAAACAATATTTAAGACTTTAAAAAATAATAAAAATAACAAAAGTTTAATTCTAGCCAAATATTTTAACATAATAACATCTTTTCCACAGTTTTTACTCTAAAATATTTTATTTAATATTAGCCAAATAAAAAAGAAAAGTCTACATTTTTGTAGACTTTTCCTCTGTTTTTAATAAAAATTAATTTATTTCTTTTAAGGTATTTTAATTCTTAGATACTTCTAAAACTACCTTCAAAATAGCTTCATAAACTGGTAGGCCAGAGGAGCTCGAAAAATGACCTTGGTTATGTTCAATTATTATTTCTGAAACTAAAATATCCTTAAAATCATCTATATTATCCATCGGAACATATGGATCATTATCAGAAAATATGGCCGCGCTTTTTAACATATGTCTCTTAACAGAGACTAAATCAAGCGGCGTATTAAGCCATTCATTTATTATTTCTTTTGAAAGGCTATCCTCGCCCATATTTGTTAACCTTCGGAAGAATCCAGCAACAAAAACTGCTCCCCCGACTGATTCTTTGTCTAGCAAAGTACACAAATAACGAGCAATAGCTTGGCAACCAATGCTATGACCAATAAAAAAGGTATCCTGGTCAACTTTACCAACTGCACTAGCGATGGCGTCGACCCAGGGTTTTATTCTCGGTTCATTAGTATTAGGCATTTGTATCGGAAAAACTGTAAATCCAGAATTCTCTAGTTCCCTTTTAATCCAAAAAAACCAACCTTCGTTTGCAGTACCGCCCCAACCATGAATAATGAATACTCTTTTAGACATATTTAATTTACATTCTCTACGTATCTAATTAATTTATATTATCATTATAACATAACTGACTATAAAACAAAAAACTGGTCTAAGCCAGTTTATTTGTGGACCATAAGGGACTTGAACCCTTGACCTCTTCCATGCCATGGAAGCGCTCTAGCCAACTGAGCTAATGGCCCTTTCTGATAATGTTCTGCGCAGAACATTTTTATAATTTTATTAACACCTCATCCCTACAAAACAATTAACCTTTGAACTGTATTGTTCCTTGAGGAACAAAAAGGAAAAAATAATTCAAACTACAACAATTATAGCTAATATTGGATTAATGTCAAGAGTTTCAAACGCTAACTTATTACTTCTTTGTCAATCTATTGACAAATATAAAACTACGTGTTCCCACCAGGAGTCGAACCTGGATCTAGAACTTAGGAGGCTCTCGTTCTATCCATTGAACCATGGGAACAATATTATCTCCCTAAAAAAATATTAGTAAATTTCTATTAGGAACCTGAGTTCATATTATACTAAAACTTTTTGTTTTTCAACTTTTTTCTTTGACAAGCAGATTATATTAACCTAAAATGATAATCAGCTAGGCTATTTTATTCACCTTTTAAATATATGTTCAACAAAGAAAACAAACTGGAAAAATTTAAAGACGCGGAAACAATAATTGGCGCCTCAATTAAAGTAAAAGGGAACTTTCATGGACAAGGAAATATTGTTATTGAGGGAACTTTAGAGGGATCTTTAAAAACTGATGCCAATATTTTCATTGGAGAGAAAGCAAGAGTGACTGCAAATATTGAAGCAAAAGATTTAATCGTTAACGGCGAAATAAAAGGAAGTATTAAAGTTAAAAGTTACTTATCACTTGGCGGAACCGCTAAAATAAACGGTGATGTTCAATATGGAGAATTATCAATAGAAAGAGGCGCAATTATTAACGGACAACTTATTGCTATAAATGATACTAATAAAAAAGGGGAAGTAAGGGAAGCAGAAAAAAATCAAGAGACTGAAGAATAAATCATAGCCGTCTTAAAATACTTCTATGCACGTCTATATATACGACGACTATTTAAATAAGAGTAAATACACGAAGGCTGTAAACCGCATGGAAATCAGGCTTACGGATCTTGGTTTAAACGGAAAGATTATTCGTTTGGGTGGAATCAAAAATATTAAAGGAACTGTTCAAAACGAAATCAAGCTTGGCGCTAAAACCATTGTGGCTGTTGGTAATAATCAAACAGTTAATAAAATCATCGGCGCAATTATTGATACCGATATCTATGGTGATTTTCAGAAAAAAACTTTACTCGGTATAATACCTATCGGAGATGATAATTCGATTGCCGCTTCTTTTGGAATTAGAAACGAAGAAGACGCCTGCAATATTCTACTCGCGAGACGTATAGAAAAAATTGATCTAGGATTGGTCGGCGATCATTATTTTTTAAACGATGCAATTATAGAAAGCGAAGGCACAAATATTAATTTAGGCGATTACTCTCTCGAGTCCGAAGAAAAGGGAACCGTAAGAATTATAAATCTTCTCAGTGATAAGCATAACAACATTAACTCTAATCCTCATGACGGGTTATTAGATATAGTTATTACTCCTCGTAAAAAAAGTCAAACAATTTTAAAATTAAATAAATTTGAGGTTACTAACGAAAATGAACAACTGCTAGTTGACGGCGTAATCTCAGTTAAACTCCCAGCCGAAGTTAGTGTAGTAAGAGATCTAGTTAGCGTGATTGTTGGGAAAGAGAGATCCTTCCAATAACATTTCTCCAACAAAAAAGACCGGCTTAAACGGGGAGGCAAGAAAACTGTTTCTAGGGACTTTCGAGCTATAAAGCCGGAAAATCCTAGGAAACAAATCCCCATGCTTGTCGTGCCTATCCCGTTTGAAACGGCCTTTTTAAAAAGTAGTCATCAAAAGACGACTTGTTAATATACCACGTACAAAAATCTTTGTCAATAGAGTTATACACATTTTATGAACAAACAAAAACCCCGCTAAAACGGGATTTTTTGTTAAGTTCTTATGAAGCCTCTTAAAGTCTAATTTATACCTTAATTACTACTGGCAAAACCATCGGGCGACGCTTGGTGGACTGAAACAGAAATTGGCCAATTTCATTTCTAATCTTGTTTTTAATATAATCGTCATCGGCTAAAGTCATCGGGTTCTTATCTTTAACTATTTTCTTTACCTTCATTCTAGTTTTCTCAATTAAATCACGGTTTTCCTTCATATGGACAAAGCCACGCGAGATAAGGTCAGGATTGCCGATAATTGCCCCCGTCTTAGCGTCAATTGTTGCAATAATCACAATCATGCCATCATCGGCCATCATACGCCTATCACGTAAAACTATCTCTGAGACGTCACCAACGCCAAGGCCGTCAACCATCACATAATCAGTATTAGCTTTTTCTTTAAGAACTAAAGGTTGTTTACCTTTTTGGAACTTAATAATTTGACCATTATCGAGAACAAAAATTTGATTATCACGGAATCCTTCGCGTAAAGCTAATTTTTTCGCCTCAACTAACATATAATGATTAGCGTAAACCGGCAAAAAATAATCGGGCTTAATTTGATGCAAAATCTTCTTTATATCATCGATATTAGCATGGCCACCGGAGTGAACATCCATAATACTGCTATGGATAACATTATCGCTTAAACGATATAGCTGATCTTTAACTTTCTGCACGGAACGTTCATTACCGGGAATAACCGAAGAGGAGAAGATTATTACATCAGATTTCTTAATACTGATAAAGCGATGATTACCATTAACAATCCTGGAAAAAACAGCATTAGATTCTCCTTGAGCACCGGTGCATATTACTACAATTTTATTTTCTGGATATTTATCAATATCTTCAACTGGGATAATAGTATTTTTATGAGCGGGGATATAACCCAACTCTTGAGCGATTTTAACATTCATTTTCATTCCATAACCGTCTAAAGCGACTTTCTTACCAATCTGTTCAGAATAAGCTAAGAGGCTGGTAACACGTTCTAGTTGGGAAGCAAATGTACCAATAATAACTCGTCCAGGAGCACCACTAATAAGTTTTTCTAAATTACCTTGGCTAGTTTTAATTGGGACTCTTTCCTTCGAATAAGCAACACCAAGACTTTCTAGCATTAAAATACGGGGAGCTGGTAACTGGGCTAAACGCTCGTAACCAACTATTTGTCCCTCCATCGGATCGCCTTCAATCATCCAGTCGCCAGGATGAATAACGGTTCCGTGCGGCGTGGTGATGATAACGCCAACCGCGTCAATGATAGAATGCTCAACTTGGAAAAAACTTATTTGGAATTTACCCAAAGCGATTTTTTGATCAATCGAGTTAATCGTAATTGTTTTGAGACTTTTGGTTGTCCCACGTTTATAGTCTTCTTGACGATGTTTAATCATCGCTAGCGTTAATTTCATACCAACAATCGGCGGGTTGCCTAATTGTTCTAGTAGAATGGGGGCGGCGCCGATATGGTCAAGATGACCATGACTAAAAATAACGCCACGGATATTTTTTTCTTTACCGCGTAAAGAAGCAACATTAGGAATAATGTAATCAACGCCCGGCATATCCTCATCAGCGAACTGTAAGCCCATGTCTAAAATGATAATATCATTATCATATTCAAAAACGGTGCAATTACGACCGACTTCTTCTTGCCCTCCAAGCGGACAAATTTTTAACCCAGATATTCCGGGAACCGGCTTCATCGCGCTCACATTGGTATTCCGATTAGTATTTGGGAAATGCGGCCGCGGTTGAACGGCGGCGATATTTTTTACCGCCATCGGCTGATTCGATAATTGATTAGGTTCACCGCGTCGCGGCAAACGATTAGAAAAGCTTTTCCGAGGCATAGCCGTCGGAGCATTTTGATCTTTAACAAACATGTTTTTTTTATTAAGTTTTATGAGTTATCTACTTGATAAATAATTACCAAGTTAGTTTTTTATTTGTATTTATATACCAATCAGAAATATTACTTAGGCGATCAGCTGGCTCAATAACGGCTTGGCCAAAAAATCCTTTAACTTTTTTACTCTGCACATAGCTATATGTCGGTGAATATAAAAATATGACGGGAACTTCTGCAGTTATTATTTCTTGAAAACGGTTATATTTTATTTTTCTATCTTCATCAGAAATAGCTCCTCTAGCTTCAACTAGAAGTTTATCCACTTCTTCGTTATTATAGCCGGTTATATTCAAGCCTTTTGCTCCGGCCTGAGTGGAGTGCCAAAAAGCAAATTCATCCGGATCGCCGCCGACTGATTGGCCATAGATTAAAGCTTCAAAGTCTCGATTCTTTATGATATTAGCCGCTTGTTCTAGCGGAATTGCTTTAAGCTCAACCGTCATTCCAGCCGCCTCCCAATCAGCTTTTATTTTTTCAGCAACAGCAACATTACTATTTAAATCAATAACCGTTAAGATAATTTTAAATGCTTTTCCCTCGAGACTCTTTCTAGCCTCTTCCGGGGCATAGCTATATTTAGTAACGTTTGAGTTATAAGCAAAACTAGTTTTTAAAATTGGACTATCAGCGTCTTGATAAACATCAGAAAAAACATCAGTTAAAATTCGATCTTTATTAATCGCTTTAGCTAGAGCAATTCTTAAATCTTTGTTTTCTAAAGATTTATTTTTTGCTTTATTTAAAAATACTCCAACTACTTGCGGCCTAACTAAATTAAAAATATTTGAAGAATCTTTAGCAAGGAGCTCTTGTCTTTCGTTGAAGGGAAGATAACTTAAGCCATCTACTTGATTACCATTAAAACTTTTAATTGCTTCAACATAATCAGCAAAAAATTTAAAAATAATATTCTTGATATAAGCCTTCTGATTATAATAATCAGGATTAACTTCTAGGCGGTACTCTTTCAAATCTCCACTTTTACTTTTCACTAGTGATTTAAATTTATACGGGCCTGATCCAATTGGTTTTAAATTAAGATCTGTTAGGCCGGCGGCATCGGGACTAATATTTTCCCAAATACTTTTCGGTATAATACCAAAAGTAAGCATTTCTAAAAAGGGCGCATATGGTTCTGATAAAATAAACTTCACTGTTTGTTCATCAATTTTTTCTGCCGTAACATTTGCGAGTTCATTTCTTAAAGGAGAGCGATAATTTTCATCCTTAATTAAATTTAAAGTAAAAACGATATCAGCTGCTGTTAAATTTTCGCCATTATGCCATTTTACATTGTTTTTGATAGTAATTAAATATTCTTTCTTATTATCAGAAATCTGATAATTATCAGCTAAATCTTCGATAATCGCACCATTAGCATCATATTTAAAAAGACTGGAATAAATTAAACGACTTAAATCGTTATCAACATCACGACTTGCAGCATAAAGCGGATTAATTGCTTTAGGATAACCAACAACTGCTTCGATGTAAGTTCCTCCATAAGTCGGCGTGTATAAAATATGTTTTTTAACAAAGACGACGCCTAAATAAATAACGTTGATTAAAATCAAAACTCCACAAATTTTTATTACTAAATTTTCTCGTGGGTTTAAAAATTTATTTAAATGTTTAAATTGACTTCCATTGGGAATTTTACGAGGGGAAAGAGAATAAACCAGTCTTTTATCAATATCAAGCTGACTAATGCGTCTTGGTTTTTTGATAAAACTAAAATAAGCCAAAACCTGTTTCGCTCTTGTCAAATAAACAAAAATTTTATTTTTTAGTGAAGACACAATATAAGCTTAAGCTTTTATCCAAAAAGTACCTAAAGAAATCAGAATAAAAAGAGCGGCTAAAATTATCGTTAAAATATGTAATTTTTTTTCTATTCCTCTTTTAGTAAGATAAACCCCACCGCCACCGCCACCAAAAACTCCACCGACACCACCACCTTTATTTTGCATCAAAATAACGACCATTAAAAGAATAGCGATAACAACTTGAACAATTTTAAACCAAAAAATCATATTTATTGTTTTACCTTATTGATAATGGCTAACAAAACTTCCTTATTGTTAACAGCTAAATCAGCCATAATCTTCCTATCAACTGCAATCTTATTAATCTTTAAAGCATTGATAAAACGAGAATAAGAAAGTCCGTGTTCTCTAACAAAAGCGCTGATTTTAATTTGCCACAAAGCGCGCATCGTTCTTTTTTTCTTACGACGATCAACAAAAGCATGAGCACCAGCCTTAGTTCTAGCTGTTCTCGCTAATTTTATTAAATTATTTCGGCCCCATTTGTAACCTTTTACGGCTTTCAATAACTTACGTCTTTTCTTTACATGGTTTGTACCGCGTTTTACTCTAGGCATATTAGCAAATAGAAATTAAGGGATTAATTATAAGGAGTTAAGGCCTTAATGGTTTTAGTTATAGTATTATGAGTTGTAACATCCAGTCTTTTTTGTCTGGTAGTATTTCCGGTTTCACGAGCATTAAAATGATCCTGACCAGCTTTTCTTTGAGTTAGCTTATCAGTTCCAGTTCTTTTAAAACGTTTAACAGTCGCTTTATGTGTTTTTATTTTTGGCATAAATGCAGATTAAAAAAACAGGCAATCACCTGAATTTAGGATTTTTACTTTTTATTAATCAATATTATAGTAAATCTTCCGCCTTGATTTGTCAAGGGCTGTTCTACCTCAGCTTTTACGTCTGGCATGGCTTGAAGTTTAGCTACAAAACCATTAACAATTTCCACTGCTTTTCTGGGATATTGGCGTTCACGACCCTTAAGGATTAATTCAACTTTTATCTTATTATCTTTAACTAAGAATTTCTCCGCCTGAGAAACACGTAAACTAAGGTCATGATCACTAATCCTAAAAGATAGGCGGATATTTTTAGTTTCTACTTTCTTTTGTTGCATCTTTTGTTTATGAGCCATCTTTTCTCTTTCATACTTAAGTTGGTTCATGTTTACAATCTTTACAACCGGAGGATTAGCTTTAGGGTTTACTTCAACTAAATCTAAATCAACTTCATGGGCTTTTTCTAAAGCTTCTTCAATAGTAACAATACCGATTGCTTCATCAGTTTCATCTATTAAAAACACTTCAGGAACTTTAATCTGATGATTAGACCTGAATGTTGGCTCTTCTTTCCTCTCAACTCGATGAAATTTAATACGCATGGTTATTTTTACTATTTATTATATTTATCTTTATATCTTAAAACTAGCTAAAAGTCAAATAAAATAAGCCCGTAATTACTACTCTTGACAGACATTTTTTATTAGTATAAAATAGGGTTATTAAAAATAAAACAGAATAGGAAATACAAAACAAGATAATTTATTATCTCTGTTTTTTTCTGTCTACCACGAACATTAAAAAATAAATAAATAAACAATCATGGTGATGGTTAATTTTGATGCTAATCGGCATCAATTCGGAAAACAAAAAATTTTGTCCGTTTTTAAACGGAATCTTATATAGAAGGTTAAGAACCTTCATTTGAGCAATCAAATTTTTAGAGAGTTTGATCCTGGCTCAGGATGAACGCTGGCGGCGTGTCTAAGGCATGCAAGTCGAATGTCTATAGCAATATAGGCATGGCAAACGGGAGAGTAACACATTGGCAA
>Ga0172379_10000464_pt1 | contig 101852 bp, 103 predicted proteins | sample GrowelOW334metaG_FD_119756 | JGI IMG/M metagenome (GOLD analysis project Ga0172379, IMG submission 119756) | Groundwater microbial communities from an aquifer near a municipal landfill in Southern Ontario, Canada - Groundwater well OW334 metaG | ecosystem: Environmental > Aquatic > Deep...
AATCGACGATTGGTCATAAAATCACCTCCTTTCCTTCGTGGGGTGATTTTATTATACACCCGAGAGCTATCGCTCTAAACGCACACGCCGGCCACAGGCCGGCGGTTTTTGCGGGTAATAAAATAAGCCCACCAAAAAGTGGGCTTATTTTATTCTTGCGGACCGGACGGGGCTCGGCTCCCGTCGCTAAGTCTCGCTTTGCGCCCAGGGCGCATTCGCTCACTAAGCGCGCCAGCCCGGCCTCGCTCTGTGCCTGACGGCACATGAGCTCCGGCTTTCGAGCCCCGTCCGTTTCGATTTCGGGCAAATAAAAAAACCTGACGCAGGTCAGGTTTTTTTATTTGTGCGGACCGGACGGGGCTCGAACCCGCGACCTCTGCCGTGACAGGGCAGCGCTCTAACCAGCTGAGCTACCGATCCATAATAAGCATTCTTTCTTATTAAAAAAGGATAACGAAGACATTTCATTATCACCAGCTATCATAACTTAACAACGACTCACTGTCAAGATTATTCATAGAATGATTGACGTTTTAAGGCTAGGATTAAAAAAACTTGGTCTTTTTAGATATCCCCTAGTTATCCACAGGAGGCCAGATTATTTTTGACAAATCATCAAAAAGCCAATATTTACACTCTTAGTGTAGCAACACAATATGTGGTATAATAACAAACCCGTTATCTACTACATATAGATATTAGGGAAAATAATTTTATTTATCAATTTCTACTCAGGGTGGATTAGCCCTTAGCTAGAATTAACAATCATTACCTTATGTCTTTATACATAACCAAAATGGACGGCTCGCGCGAAGCGTTTGATGCCGACAAAATCAACCAAGCTATTGCCGTGGCTAGCGCTGGCTTAGGAGACCAAGAAGCCAAAATCACCCAAATCGCCACTGAAACTCATTTAACTCTTTATGACGGTATTACTACTAAAGAGCTGGATCAAGCTGTTATTAGCGCCACGGTTCAAAATATCAAAGATGATCCTGATTTTGATATTATCGCTACTCGCCTCCTACTTAAATTAGTCTACAAAGAAGTTCTTGGTGATTTTAAAAATCACAATGAACTAGCCAAATTACATCAAGCAGGTTTTAGTCACTATATTAAAACCGGTATTGCTTCCGGATTATTATCCCCTGACTTATCCGTCTTTAATTTAGAAGAATTAGCCTCGGCTTTAAAATTAACTAATGACGAACTCCTAACCTATAACGGACTTTCCACTATGAAGCATCGCTATCTAGCTAAAGGCGCCGACCAAAAGCTTTTGGAAACTCCTCAATATTTTTGGATGCGCGTGGCCATGGGTTTAAGTTTTAAAGAAACTAACCCCACCGACATCGCCAAACAATTTTACGCCAAAATGTCCTCGTTGGAATATGTGGCTGGCGGTTCTACAAATATCAATGCCGGCACCAGCAGTCCGCGACTTAGCAATTGTTTTATTTTAGATATGGAAGATGATATTGGCCATATCGGCAAAACCGTAGCTGATGTCATGAAATTATCCAAGGCCACCGGTGGTATCGGTTTATCAGTCACTAAATTACGCGCTAATGGTTCGCCTATTAACACTAATAATACTTTTTCTTCTGGACCAATTCCCTTTCTTCATGTCATTGATGCTACTATCAGGGCTATTTCTCGCGCTGGAAAAAAAATGGGAGCACTATGTTTTTATATGGAAAACTGGCACTTGGATTTTCAGGATTTCTTGGATCTAAAGCAAAATGCCGGCGATGATTATCGTCGTACTCGCACCGCCGATACTGCCGTGTGGATGTCTGACGAATTTATGGAACGAATAAAAAATAATGATTGGTGGTATTTATTTGACCCCAAAGAAACGCCAGACTTAGTAGAGCTTTATGGCGAAAAATTCAGCCAGCGCTACCGAGAATATGTTGCCAAGGCGGAAACCGGACAAATGCGTATTTTTCAAAAAATTCGTGCCAACGAACAATTCCGTAATATTATCGTGGCCTTACAGGGCGCTTCTCATCCTTGGCTTACTTGGAAAGATACCGTTAATGTTCGTGCTCTCAACAACAACACCGGACCGATTTATAGTTCTAATTTATGTACCGAAATAACTTTACCGGCCAATAAAGACAACGTCGCTGTTTGTAATCTTTTGTCTATTAATTTAGCCAGACACTTAAACGATAATAAAGAAATAGATTGGAATAAATTAGAAACTAGCGTTCGTTTAGGCTTACGCCAATTAGATAATCTAGTGGATGTGAATCAACCACCGATTCCTGAAGCTCGTAATTTTGACCAGAATAATCGCGCAGTCGGGATGGGTATTATGGGCTTGGCGGATTTATTGGAACAAATGAGTATCGCCTACGACAGTGAAGTAGCTTACAGTTTAACTGACCGCTTAATGGAATTTATCAGCTATCACGCCATTGACGCCAGCGCCACTCTAGCCGAAGAAAAAGGCAGTTACCCGAATTTCGTCGGCTCTATGTGGTCCGAAGGTTATGTACCTTACGACACCTTGAAAAAATTAGAGATTAATCGCCGACGCCAACTAACTGTTAATCAAACCATGACGAGAAATGATTGGGGTGCCTTGCGCGCCAAAGTTAAGCGCGGAATGCGTAATTCCACTTTGCTTGCCATTGCTCCCACCGCCAACATCGGACTAATTGCCGGAACTTCCACGGGCATTGATCCTCGCTTTGCGCAAATTTTTAGTCGCAATACTTTATCAGGAAAATATTTAGAACTGAATTTTAATTTGGTTCGTCGTCTGAAAAAATTAGGCTTATGGGAAAAAGTTCGTAATGAAATTTTAGAAGCTCAAGGCGATTTAACTTATTTAGAAGACATCCCGGAAGACATTAAAAAAATTCACAAAGATTCTTTCTCGGTTGATCCTAATGCTTTTATAGAAATAGCCGCTCGCGCCCAAAAATGGGTAGACCAAGCCATTAGTCGCAATATGTATTTAACCACCAGAGACACGGAAGAAATTATGAAGCTCTATCTTAGTGCCTGGGAAAAAGGCTTAAAAACCACCTATTATCTCCATATGAAACCTCGCCACACCGCTGAACAAAGCACAGTTAGTGTTAATAAGTCCAATGCCATTGGCAAAAAAGGTTTTGGCGTTTTAACGGAGGAAAAAATTATTACTCCAGCTCCTCAAGCCCTTAATAATCAAAACCAAGCTTGTCCCATAGACCCCCAAGAAAGATTGCTCTGCGACAGCTGTCAATAAGAATTAAAAATTAATTATTAAGTTCAATGACTTTATAAACTTTTGATTTTATAAACTTTACGAACTAACTATCCATATGATTTTAGGAAAACCATTAAACGAAGATATGCAATTAAGGCCCATTAAGTACCCTTGGGCTTACGACCTCTATAACCAAGCTGTCGCCAACACTTGGTTCCCCCACGAAATCGCCTTAGGCGAAGACTTGGAAGATTGGAAAAAAATGACCGAAGACGAACGGCACGCCGTGAGCTTTTTAATGAGCTTTTTTAATCCGGCTGAACTCATCGTCAATCGCACTCTCGCACTAGGGGTTTATCCTTATCTAAAAGCGCCTGAAGCTCATTTGTATCTAGCTAAACAGATGTGGGAAGAAGCTAATCACTGCCTAGCCTTTGAATATGTTTTAGAAACTTTCCCCTTGGATCGCACCAAAATTTTTCAACAACATCTAGAAACTCCTTCCATTAAAGCTAAAGAGGATTTTATCACCGAATACTTAAAACGAATGTCGGAAACTAGTCTTGATGTAACCACCGCCGATGGTAAAAAAGATTTTGTCAGGAATTTGACTGCTTATAATATTGTCATGGAAGGAATTTGGTTCTATAGTGGATTTATGGTGGCGCTTAGCTTTCGCCAACGCCAACAACTGCGTAATTTTGGTTCTATGATAGACTGGGTAGTACGTGATGAGAGTTTGCATCTTAAATTCGGCATCAATTTAATCTTAACTATTCTAGAAGAAAACCCGGAAATCGTCACTCAAGAATTTAGCGCCGAAATTCAAGCCATAATCATTGATGGTGTTAATCTGGAAACAGCCTACAATAATGATATGTTCCCCCGAGGCATTTTAGGCGTTAATGCTAATTATGTTAATCAATATGTTCAGTATGTCGCCGATAGACGTTTAGAAGAATTAGGCTTCGCTCCACATTTTAACGTTACCAACCCGGCCAAATGGATGGCTTCAGCCACCGACACTTTGGAATTAGTAAACTTTTTCGAAACGCAAAATACTAACTATGAAGTAGATGGACATGCCCACAAAGACAAAAAAGAAGAATAGTATCTAATAAAACAATATGTACGACACAATTATCATCGGTGGTGGTATGGCAGGCTTAACTGCCGCTATGTATGCCAAACGCCGAGCTATGAAAACCTTGTTAATAACCAAAGATTTGGGAGGACAGCTAAGCTGGGCCGGAGAGATTGAAAATTATTCCGGCTTTGATTTAATTACTGGTTCTGAATTAAGTAAGCAACTAGAAAAACAAGCTCAACGCGCTGGCTACGAAATTAAGTTAGAGGAAGTGACTAAAATCACTCGCTTACCTGATGGTAATTTTAGTGTCATTGCCAATAAAGCCACTTATAAAACTCGCACCATTATTTTTGCTTTAGGCTTAGTTCCTCGTTTTTTGAACGTTCCAGGAGAAAAAGAACTATCCGGTAAAGGTGTTTCTTACTGCGCTAATTGTGATGGACCATTTTTTAAGGATAAAAAGGTGGCCGTCGTGGGTGGTGGTAATTCTGCGCTTGACGCCGCTGAAGTTTTGTCCAAAATTGCTTCGGAGGTTTATTTAATTCACAGACAAAGTACTTTTAAAGGTTTTGAAAATTTAATAGAAGCCGTAAAAAAACGAGCCAACATTCACATCATTCTTGATTCGGAGGTAATTAATATCGGAGGCACAAATAAAGTCCAAAATATTACCATCAAAAACAAACTTAACCAAACAGAGTCTAAATTAGAGATTGATGGTATCTTTGTGGAGATTGGTCACCAGGCACAAAGCGATTTAGTAGCCAATCTAGTAGCGCGTGACGAGCATAATCAAATAATTATTGATGCTGAGTGTCGCACCAATGTTCCGGGATTTTTTGCCGTTGGTGATATTACTACTATCGTTCACAAACAACTCAATGTTGCCGCCGGTCATGGCACTATCGCCGCGCTTAACGCCTACAAATACCTGCAAGAAAAACAATAAAAACAGATTTCATTTTACTTACGAATAGGGCCTTATAGAAAAATTATTTATTTGCGAATTAATCCATGGTATTATAACAACAAATAATATAATTCCATTAATATGAAAAAGTTTTGCTTAAGTCTCTTGGTCATTTTTATCCTATCCTCTACTCCAGCCTTAGCCGTCACCAAAGCCGTTGCTCCTAAAGCTAAAGCTCCTTGGAAACCAGCCACGCCAACCGGATACACGCCTATTACCTGGGCTAAAGCGCCAGGCATCGCCTCTTTTTTTAAAGCTCCGGACAATGGTGGCGCGATTGATTTTATAACCCGTATTTATTTACCGCAAAATCAAATTGGTTTTATTGTCTCCACCACTACTCCGCTTAATTTAGGTTTGACTAGCCCAGACATCAGTTCTACTACTACGACCGCTTTTGAACAAATTTCCAACTTAAGCGCCTCGCCCAATTTATCTTTTCCCAGGTTTGGCGCCGAAGCTACTAAATCCATTAATCCTTCTATTAAGTTTCTCTGGAACGCTCCCTTTTTTAATATGAAACCAACTTTCAGCGATTTGAGCATGGCAATTAAATACTCTCTAGCCACCAGCACGGTTATTTCCAGTGGCGCTCGTTCGGTTCCTGATATGGCGCAAGAACGACGTATGCTTTTAATTAATAATCAAACTGGCAAAGCCACAATTGATGTTTTTGATTCTGAAAAATTTATAGATGATAAAAACGGCGACCAAGCCTTGGAAGGTTTCGCGCCCACTGTGGCTAAAAGTGATGGTGGCAGTGGCGCTTCTAGATTATTTTTAGGAGTGACGGATAATAATCAAGAATTGGTAGTCTACTGTAGCCAACTAGCCACCGTAGCTGAAGCCAGCGAAGCTCTAACCGAGGCTGGTATTTCCCCCGACCACCAACTCCAAGCCGACGGCGGTGGTAGCGCTTCTTGCGGATACAATTTACCCGGACAATTTTTCGTCGAACCCACCCGCACTCTACCACTATTAATGGGTGCTGAAACTATTTTAATGCGAGGTACCATCACCACTAAAGACACCAACGTCCGCATCGGCCCGGCCACCAAAAATCCGGTTAAACTAAAACTCCCCAAAGGCATTAGCGTCAAAGTGTTTGAAGAAAAAAACGGCTGGTACAGAATCGGCCAGAGCGAATGGGTCATAAAATCCCTAATCAAACAATCTTCCTAAAAACATCTACAAAAAAATAAAACAGGGCCTTAAAAAGTTCTGTTTTTTGTTTTCGCAGAAAAAGAGAAATCTAATTAAAGTGCTTGCAAACACTCTTGACTAACACAATATTATTTTGTAGGGTTTAAGCAACAAATTAATCAACCACAGAGGAGATTTGCTTTGAAAAATAAGCTGGCAGTATTCATTGCGACCTGGTTTCGTACCGGTCTAATTCCTCCCGTTATCCTAAAAGGGATGGCTGGCACTTACGGTAGCTTCTTCAGTATTCCCTTGGTTTGGGGAACGCTCTGGCTATCAGACAATGTATCACCGTGGTGTTACTTAACCGTTACTTTAATAATCTATCTCGTTGGTCTTTGGTCGGTTCCGCGAGCAGAAATTGCTCTTGGTCCAAAAACGGATTGGCATGGAAAAACCAAGACTAGAGACCAAAATCAAATTGTGATTGACGAAACTCTTGGTATGTTGGTAACTTGCTGGCTTTTACCATCAACCCATCAATCACTTTGGTTGTTGTTATTACTTGGTTTCGGTTTATTCCGTCTCTTTGATATTATCAAAATTCCTCCAACGAGATATTTTGATCGGATGAAAACCGCCAACGGCGTAATGCTGGATGATGTAATAGCTGGAGTCTATGCTTTTATCTGCCTCCAATTAACAATCATCATTTTTCATTTTTAACAAAAGACCAAAAAATTTAAAGGCTCTCTGTCAGAGCCTTTTTTAATTTCAAATTTCTAGCGGAGAGAGTGGGAATTAATTGGAATGGTTTAAAATTCCAAAATTGGAACCATTACTTCTCAAGTACCTTCTTTAATTTGTTTATAACTGCTTTTTCCCAGTACTTCATTGAATACCAACTGATAAGTGGCGTTGCCACTACGCGTAGCCAGGCCTTATGAATTGCCACGCGATAGGTGTAATCAATTAAGGTTCCTTCTCTTGATTTGGAAAGTAACATCTCTTCATGTCCGGAAGTTCCGAATTTAGGACTTTCATTATCCGAAATAAACCCCTTTCCAGGAAGAATCTGGTATTTCATTCTTACTGGAAACTTTTGACCGAACGATTTAACGATAGCATCTATTTCTAAATTATTTCCTTCGTGCTTTATAACTCGTATAGATTCTGCAACTTTCGGAAAATACTCAGGCCATTTTTCGAAATCAGTCATTATCTTAAACACCTCCGTTAGAGGAGCCTTGATAAGCCACTGATCATGAAGCGTAATTTCTTTCATATGCCTTACTTATAATTAACCTGCGGAGAGGCAGGGATTCGAACCCTGGGTACCCTTTCAGGCACAACACTTTTCGAGAGTGTCCTATTCAACCACTCTAGCACCTCTCCAAATAATTTTCTTCCTTAATGACTATAAAGCCCTACCAATAAACCTTGAGCTAAGATGTGGCCGGACATGGCACTTAGTAATTGATTCTCGGTAACGCCCGCAGGTAAATCCAAAGTAGCATCTAAGGCGTAAACTTTAAACTCATAATGATGCGTGCCACTGCCGGGGCAAGGACCACCATAATTAACGTTACCGAAAGAATTTTTGCCCTGAACAGCGCCAAAGGGCACTTGATTTGGCGCCAAAACTAAAGTCGCCGGATCAATATTCCACACTAGCCAATGCGCCCAAAGGCCAGACGGTGAATCCGGATCGTCCATGATCAAAGCCAAACTTTTAGCGTCGGTCGGTGTATTTTTAATCTCTAGGGGCGGATTAACATTATCTCCCCTACAACCGTATTGGTCGGGAATAGTTTTCCCATCGGCAAAAGCCGAGCTGGTAATTATCATAGTCTTAGTTATTCTTAAACCCTGATCGGGCAACGGCCTTTTAGGAACTAACAGCCAAACCGTTAGCGCCACTAGAGCTAAGAAAATAATTAAAAATTTTTTCATAATTATCTCATCATCAAACCAGACAAGACCAGTACCAAGATAATAAACAACCAGCCCAAAGTCAAGGCAAGCTGTTTAATTGCCTCCTTTTTTTTCCCATCAATGTAAAGCATTACCGGACGACCAACAACCAAACTACCGGTTACTCCAGCGGAAACAACGAGTAATAACAACATAGCAATCGGCATCCAAATTGTTTTTTCGTTATTAAAACCTTTCTCAGCGTTAGTCATAAACCAAGCTACACCCGTCACATAAACAACTGTGCCCAAAGCCATCAACAAGCTGTTTTTAATTAAACTTTTCATATTATTTTGTCATCGCGAACGACCAGAGGGAGCGTGGCGATCTCATTTTCGCCACGAGATTGCCACGTCGCTACGCTCCTCGCAATGACATAAATTTTTTATTTCTTATTCCACAAATTAATTAATCCCATCATCGCCATAATTAACCAAAACAAAATCGCTAAATCGTTTTTAAAGTATGGCACATCTACCCAACCATGAACAATAATTACCACAATTGCTCCGAGTAATCCCAGCACCAAAAAACGACCCTGGCTGACGCTGAATTTTCCCGTCAACAACTTAATCCCCGAATAAGCAAACTTAACAAACAGCCATACAAACAATAACATTCCCATTAATCCTAATTCACTCCAAAAATTCAATAAAATATTATGCGGGTACATATAAATTTCTACTGGTTGCCAGTGTGTCTTCCTATACTCGGCGCTGAAAACAGTTTGCTTATGAAAATCTACATCGTGATCACGATTAAAAAATATTCCTTCTTGGTGCCACGGTCGAACAGCTGTTTGATAATTAGCTAGTCCCGCCCCCAAAAACCACCTACTGCCAACCGATAACATATTTTTAGTTTCTCGCCATTGTTGCTTGCGAATTTCCCCAGACAAGTCTTGTAAGGTGGCTTTTTTCCAAACATAGTTTTTTAAGACTGGGGTAAACCAAATTAAAGTACTACCTAAAACTAAAATTATTAAAGTGCTAATGGCTGATTTTCTACCAGCCAATAATCCCATTACCACAAAAGCGCCAACCAGACCAATTAAAGCGCCTTCACTTCTAGCAAAAAATATTGCGCCCCACGAACCAAAAATAACCACGATTAAATAAATAGCCTTTAACCAAAATTTTTGATTGAGCTCACGCCAAGTTTTTTCTTTGGCCAGCAACCAACCCAAAAGAATTATAGTAATCGGCGCCAAGTATAAACCAACGGCATTAGAAAAAGGAAAAACTGAGGTCGCGCGCATTTGCTCTGACCACACGGGATTTAAAAAAGTTAAATCAACAAACTCTTGATACCAAGCAACCAGAGTTATACCTAAAGCAGAAATACTTAGAGGCCAAATAATTTTTCCCAAATTCTGACTGCGTCCCAAAACATTTATAACAATCAAATAAAATAAGACTGGTTCAAAGAAAAAGGCTCGCCAAAGCCCTAGAGCCGAATTATTAAACCCACTAAGTCCAACTGCTAATAAAGAAACAATTAATAGGGCTACAATTTCCCAATCAAAGGGATATCTTTGAATTTCGCTAGTTTTAGCTAATCTTGAACGTAAATTACTCCAAAATGTTTTATAATTCCTAAACACCCACACTAAGGCGCTAAGAATTATCATAACCTCAAGTAGGGTGGTTGGGAGACCCAGGACGTTAAACCTAAGTAAATAAGCCGGTAACAAGATAATCGTCAACATTAGAGCCCAATCAAGCTTTTTAATGGCTAAAATTAAGAAAAAAACAGAAAAAACTAGCAAAAAAATAAGCATATTGTTTTCACAAGGTTAAATTACCTTATTTTTATTATACTTGACTAAAGCTGAATTTTCAAGCTATAATTAGCTCAAAATAATTCATTTTAAAATTTTTTCAACCATATGGTACAAATGAAAAGGCACACTAGTAGTGCCAAAAACCGTCGTCGCTCACAGCTGTCTTTAGAACCAATGACTTTAAACAAGTGTCCTAAATGTGGTAAAACTGTAGAACCTCACAAAGCTTGTCGTTTTTGTGGAAGCTATAGAACCAACAAGGCTGTAGTTACTAAAGCCACTAAAGTAGCCAAGAAAATTAAAAAATAGTTATGGCCAACCGCCACTTATCAAGAACCATTGCTATGCAAACATTGTTTGCCTGGGATTTTAATGGTCAAGACGAGGCTAATATTAAAGAAGTTATTGAGAATAACTTCCAACAATTTGCTCCAGGCTTTGATGATCATGGCTTTACCCAAAACTTAGTGCAGGGCGTTCTAACTAACGTTAAGGCCATAGATGACTATATTATCAAATACGCCACTGAATGGCCCCTGGACCAAATTACTACAGTTGATCGTAATATCTTACGTCTAGGTATTTACGAATTAGTTTTTGATCAAAATATCCCAGCTAAGGTGGCTATCAACGAGGCTATTGAAATCGCTAAAGCTTTTGGTGGAGATGCTAGTGGTAAATTCGTTAATGGAGTAATGGGTGCTATCTACAAAGAAATCCCAATGAAAGATATTGACCGCGAAGATGCCCTAAAATCTCAAACTCCAACCACTGAAGAAAAAATAAAAGAGGAATCCTCCAACTCCGCCAGTGGGCGGATTCAGGAGGACGAAATTAAATAATATTGGTAATTGATGGCTGTTATTTAGGAGTCGTCAAGACTTCAAAAATGACAGGGATTAATTACCAATTAAGTTTTTATGGAAGATTTTTCCAAATTAGAAAAACGTTTGAATCACAAGTTTAAAAATTTAGATCTCTTAAAACAATCCTTAGTTCATCGCTCATATATTAATGAACATATTGATTTTAAGCTGGGTCATAATGAACGTTTAGAATTTTTAGGTGATGCTGTTCTGGAAATTATTGTCACCGAATTTCTTTATCACCACTATCCCGATCAAAGCGAAGGTGAATTAACTGATTGGCGCGCTAGCTTAGTTAATGCCACTATTCTTTCAAAAATCGCTTACGATCTAGGATTAGAAGATTATTTATTCTTATCCAAGGGTGAGTCTAAAGATAAAAATACTAAGGCGAGACAAATTATTTTAGCCAACGCCATTGAGGCGGTTATCGGTGCCATCTATTTGGATGGAGGCATCAAACCGGCTAAAGATTTTGTTAAAGCAGAAATTCTAAGTCATTTGGATCGCATTTTAGCTGAAGGTTTGGTCCATGACCCTAAATCATTATTTCAAGAAAAAGCTCAAGAACTTTTCAGTATTACTCCTCATTATGAAGTTCTCAAAGAATTTGGTCCGGATCATGAAAAAATGTTTGAAGTTGGATTATATATCGACAAAGAATTAGTAACTAAAGGTAGTGGGTCATCTAAGCATGAAGCTCAAATGGACGCCGCGCAAAAGGGTTTAATTAAAAAAGATTGGACAAATTAAAAATAATTATATGGACGCTAAAATCTTACAACAAATCAAGGAGGATCTACTAAACCGCAAGGCCGGCATTGCTAAGGAATTAACTAATTTTGCTACCAAAACTGATGCGGAAAAAAATGAATATATTTCTCGCTTTCCTCAATATGGCAATGAGAGTGATGACAATGCTCAGGAGGTTAATCAATACACCACCAACATTGAAGCTGAACGTATTCTAGAAAACAGCCTCAAAGATATTGATGCTTCTTTAAAAAAAATCGATAAGGGTGAATATGGAATTTGTAAATACTGTGGTAAAGAAATTGAAATCAAGCGCCTATTGATTCGTCCTGATTCTAGCGCCTGCGTCTCTTGCAAACGCAATTTACAAAATCAAAAATAATGTTTAAGTTTTTCTCTTCTATTTATATAAAAAAAATGGCCCTACTTAGTTCGGTGGCCATTTTTTTAATTATTTTGGATCGTTTCTTAAAAGTTTGGGCTACTTATGTTTGGTCGATCACTCCCCTGGAATTATCTTCATGGTTTAGCTTAGATTATTCTCTTAATGATTCTTTAGCTTTTTCTTTACCAGCTAATAAATATTTCATCATAACAGTAATCATTTTATTACTCTTTGTTTTAACGGCTACTTTTTTAAAAGACTTTAAAAACAAAAATTCTCAGGCTGTTTTATGGTTCTCTATTATTTTGGGTGCTAGTAGTAATTTAATTGATCGCCTGCTTTATGGAGCCGTTATAGATTATTTAAGTTTAGCTTGGTTTACCACTTTTAATCTAGCCGATTGCTTAATAGTTGTAAGTGTGGCAATTCTTTTACTACAAGAATTCTTTCCTAGAGCATCTCAACTTGATGCTTATCGTTAGCCAGCAGTTTAAACTTAAACCATTTGGTTTGTTTGGGTATTACTGACTTAACTTTATCGGCCCACTCAATAACCACTAAAGTGTCTGGCTTTAAGTATTCCTGCCAGCCTATAGCCTCCAAATCAGTGCCCGTATTAAGACGATAGGCGTCAATATGAATCATTTGTTTAATGCTTATGTGTTTAGTTTTATAGATTTTAAGCAAAACAAAGGTTGGACTAGTTACATTAACCTTAACTCCTAGGGCCTTAGCTAATCCTTGTGTAAAGGTCGTTTTGCCAGCCCCCAAATCGCCCTGAAGAGCCAAGACTTCCCCGCCTTTAAGCTGTTTAGCTATTTTAGTCGCTAAAGCTTGGGTTTCCTCCTTGTTTTTAGTGATTATTTTCATATTTCCTTGTCCTCCTCCCCCTTGCTAAGGGGGAGGTCGGGAGGGGGTATTTATTTATCTATACTTTACAAATTTAATTTTTTATGTCAAGATAGCATCCAGAAGTTCTCTTTTATTCGAAATTCAAAATTAATAATTAGAAATTATAAAATCTATGCCTAATAAAAAAGCAGCCCAGAAAGAACTACGCAAAGGAAAAAAGAATGCTCAGCGTAACTTTGTCATCAAAGACAACATCAAGAGTCTTAGCAAAAAATCCAACAAAGCTTTAGTAGCGAACGAGACTGAAGCCACCGCCTTTATTGCTCAAACCATGAAAGCCTTAGATAAGGCCGCCGGTAAAGGAATTATCAAAAAGAACACCGCTTCTCGTAAAAAATCTCGTTTACAGAAAAGATTAAATAAAGCTACTAAAAAATAATTGCCCTAAACTCTTAAAAAACCCCACTGTCGGGGTTTTTTTTAAATTTTGGCCACAATCAAACTAAGCATTAGAGTTGCTGGAAGTCGCCCTGATTTATAACTATAGTCTAATCTAACCAAAGCAGTTAGAAATGATTTTAAATAAGCCAAGTTAAAGTTACGCGCCTGGTTAATTCCCTTCTGTAAAACATAAGGATGAAGTTTCATTTTAGTGCCAATGTCGTGAGCGCTTTTGCCATTATCCAAAGAAGCGCGAATAGCTAATAAAATTTTTACCTGGCGAGTCAACATAGTTAGCAAATAAACCTCACTCACTCCTTCTTGTAATTGTTCTTCTAATAACTTAACGGCTTGTTGTTTATTTTTATTACTAATCGCATCAGTTAAAGCAAAAATGTTTTCTTCATTTTTAGTTCCGAGCATCGCCAAAACTGTTTCAGCGTTAATTATATTGCTATCACCTAGTGCTAATTTATAGTGAATTAATTTAGCTAGTTCACTATTAAGTGCCCATAAATCACTCCCCAAGGTGGCGGTTAAAATTTGTTTAGCTTGATAATCCAACTCTAATCCAGCTTGACGCACCAGAGAATCCATCCATAACGCCACTTCCTGATTATTTAATAGAGGAAAATATTGAGCATTAGCTGCTTGTTTCCAAAAATCCACCAAAGATAATTGTGGTTTAGTTAACGTTTTAGTGTCGTCACTAGCCGTCGCCAATACTAAAACGTCTTTTTTATCTTTAGTTAAATTTGGTTCATAAAAAATAAAAATATTATCGGACTGTTTGTGTTCGTTTAAATATTTTAACAACTCGCCAAACAAGTCTTTGTTTTTGTTAAATAAAATATTCGTAGTGATTATCAAACGCCTGCGAGCAAACAAGGAATCACTAGAGCTAGTGGCATGGAATTTATCCAAAGTTAAATCAACGCCAGAAAGTTCCTCAATACTAAAACCACTAGCATCAACTTCTGTTAAAAACTTTTTCTTCACTTCTTTAATTTTTTGTTTGGCTCGGTAATCATCTAAGCCATAAATAAAAAACATCATATACCTCTAGCCTCACCTTGACCCTCAGTATTGGCACTACTGCGAGGAAAGCGATCTTTAATATATTGTTTCAATCTAGCCATTTCCGGACTACCAAAATAATGACAAATCACGCCATAAACCAAAAGTCCCACTGTGCCTGCTCCTCCGGCCTTAAGGAGAACTCCCCAAAAACGAGACATATCAACCACGGTTCCTAAAAAGTTTTTACTAAACTGCATAGCCATGCCAGCAACTAAGGCGGCCAAAGAAAACTTTAGGGTCCAAATAATAATTTCTTTTTCCCTTAAAGCTCCTAGTTCTATTTTTAAGGCTACAAATAAAAGGATAAAATTTAAAATTGATGACAAAGAAAAAGCGAGAGCTAACCCCACCACTCCCCAAGTGCGACCCAGCCACCAAGATAAACCAATATTAACTACGGCCGAAGCTAAGCCGATATAGAAAGGGGTTTTAGAATCATGTCGCGCATAAAAAACTCTGGTGAAGAGCGGAATTAAGGCTTGGGCGAAAAAAGAAATAGCAAAAAACGGCAGACTATTCATAGTTAGGACCGTCGCCTCCCAATCAAATCTTCCGCTACCCAAAATCACACGCACAATTTCCGCCTTCAAAAGCAAAATAACCACGGTAGAGGGAATAATAAAAAATAAAATCTGACGAGTAGTAGAGGCTAAGCGTTTTACTAATTTTTCTTTATCAAAAGCGGTAGTCGACAAAGCCGGGAACACAGCAATAGCAAAAGAAATACCAAAAATACCCACCGCAAAAGATTGTAAATTATTGGCTAAATTAAAAATCGTCAAAGAACCACTGGCTAACATCGAGGCCATAATAGTCACCACCACCAAATTAATCTGATTAATCGCTAATGCTAAAGTACGCGCCGTCATCATGCGTAAAATCAAGCGAACACCTTTATCACGCCAATCAAAAATAAATTGATAACGCCAACCCAAATGACGCATAGTAGGAATTTGCACTACTGCGTGTAAGAGTGATCCAAGTACCACGCCCCAAGCCAACCCCCACACCCCCCAGCGAGGTACTAAAAAATAAGCGCCAAAAATTATACCTAAATTATAAAAAATTGGTGACAAAGAATACACCAAAAATCGCTTCATTGACTGCAAAACGCCACCCAATACACTAGATAAACCTAAAAGTAGTGGCGACAAAAACATAATTCTAGTTAGAGCTACGGTTGAAGCCAACTTCTCTCCACTAAAACCTGGGGTGACAAACTTCATAATCCAAGGAGCAAAAATTATACCAAACACCATTAAAGCTAGCATGGTTGCCCCTAACAAATTAAGAATATTATTAGTAAGTTTCCAGGCTGCACTGTAATCGTTATCAGAATCGTCTTTCTTCGGCTCGCCAGAGCCTTTGGCGGAGGCGGCAATTAAATTAGTAAAGGCCGGAATAAATCCCGCCGACAAAGCTCCTAGGACCAATAAATTAAAAATTAAATCAGGAATACGAAAAGCCGCATAATAAATATCCAAAGTGTCACCCGCGCCAAAACTGGAGGCTAAAATACGATCACGGACAACACCCAAAAGACGACTAACTAAAGAAGATGCCCCCACTAAAAAAGCGGCGGCAGTCACACTATCGATTGATTTAGCTAAAAGCCTTTTCATCATGGTTGTTTTAAAGAAGTATCTTACCGGTCATTTTCTCCGGAATAGGCAAGTCTAAAAGTTTTAAAATAGTTGGTGCCACATCAATTAAAGACCCACTAGGTTTAACCACGGTCATATTAGCACTGGTAGTATCACCAACACCTAAATTATACCCTTCTAAACCATTCGCCACAACCACGAAAGGCACGGGATTATTCGTATGTTCTTTGGCAATTGTTTCCAATTGTAGATTAATCATATTCTCGGCGTTACCATGATCAGCTAAAATAATCGCTAAACCATTAACTTCTAAAAGTTTTTTAATAATTTTTTTCAAAGCCTCGTCCACTGATGCTACGGCAAGTTTTGTGGCCTCTAAGTTTCCAGTATGGCCAACCATATCAGCATTGGCTAGGTTAATTACCATAAAATCGCAATCACCTTCCTCTATCTTGGCGATAACTTTTTTGGTAATTTCTGGAGTAGCCATCTCGGGAGCTTGGGCATAACTATCAACTCGAGGCGAAGGAATTAAAATGCGTTCTTCACCCGTAAAAGGTTCTTCGACTCCGCCATTAAAAAAATAAGTAATATGGGCATACTTTTCTGTTTCCGCTATTCTTAATTGTTTTAATCCGGCCTTAGAAATAGTCTCACCCAAGCCATCAGTAATCGCAACTTTTTCAAAAACTACCGAGGCCGGTAAGTCTTCTTCGTATTGAGTAAAGGTGGCAAAAAATAAATTATTAAACTTTTTAACCTCAAACTCATTAAATTCTTGATCTAAAAATGTTTTAGTTAATTCACGAGCTCGATCAGCTCGAAAATTAAAAAATACCACCGCATCGTTATCCTTTATCAATCCCTTGGGTTTATTAGTTTTATCCACGATAACGGTTGGCAAAAATTCTTCATCATAAACTCCTAGTTCATAACTTTTCTGAATGGCCTTCAAGGCCTCACCTGAATGTTCGCCAGACCCTTCAGTTAACACTGCATAAGTTTTCTCTACTCGCGACCAATGACGATCTCGATCCATAGCATAAAAACGTCCACTCACACTAGCAATCTCACCTATACCTAAATCTTTCATCGACTCTTCTAATTTTTCAACATAATTTAAACCGCCGTTATGCGCCGTATCTCGTCCATCCAAAATTACATGGACAAATACTCGCTCCACCTTTTTTCTTTTGGCTAATTGCAACAAAGCCAAAAGATGTTCTTGGTCGGAATGTACTCGACCATCAGACACTAGACCCAGCAAGTGCAAAGCAGAATTATTTTTCTTAACATGTTTAATAGCTGACAACAAAACTTCGTTCTTGAAAAAACTTTTATCACTGATTGATTTATTGATTAGTTCCAAACCCTGATGACAAACCCGACCGGCGCCCAAAGTGATATGTCCCACCTCGCTATTACCGGCCACCCCCTTGGGCAAACCCACGGCCTCGCCCGAAGCTTCCAGGGTCAAGGACGGATAACGATTAACCAGCTCGTCAAAAAACGGGGTCTCGGCTTGCGCGCAAGCATTACCCTCGACGACAGACGAAAGACCCCAACCATCCAAAATGATTAGGGCTATCGGTCGCCATTTTTTCTTCAAAATATCATCTTTACTCATATTTTTAACTCAAATACTTTAGCATTTTATAAGCAAAAAATCAATGTTTTCTCTTCCACTAATTCTCCAGAAAAGGTTGAGCAAGACGGGCGCCAATTTTATTATTGGCGCGTTAAAATCCAAATAAAAAAGAGAGTCTACGTTATATAGTTCTCTCTTTATTTTTTGATGTTAGCTTGTTTTTATGTTTAACCTTAAACCAAAACAGTGAGTAAGGTAAATGATACAACCAACACTACTAGTGTTATTAGCACTACCTTGGCATAAAACTTCATCATTTTAAATCTCCTTTATTTTTTAATTTTTTACGTGTTAATTTTTAGACATTTCCTTAACTGGATTAACAAGGCATTTTTTGCCTGTTTTCTTGCTGTCCTAATTAATCTTTGGAGTTTTTTGTTTTTATTTTTTTGTTTCTGCCTTCAGCCAGGAACATTAAGAGAAAAAGCACAGAGGCTACACCGGTCAAGACAGCGTCTTTGGGCTCATTTGTGTACAACAGAATAACCATGGTTATTATTAGACAAAAGATTGTTCCAACGGCGGAAAAAATCTTCGAAGAGTGATGCTGTGGAATAAAAAATTTTTGTTCCATGGGAGAATCTCCTAAAATAAATGATAAATAAATAATTAGTAATAAACCGAAAACCAATCCGCCTTCGCCAAGGCTACGGAGGACAAGGGCCTGATTTGCGAGTTATTACTAATATTTATGCTTTTTCAAGGTTCTAAATTAGAATTATAGTATAGCACTTTTAATAATACTTGTCAATAGCTGGCAAGGGCAATAAATATGGGTGTTTCCTGTGTTTTTTGCTAATATTAGCCTATCGTTTGTTTGAAAGTGGCTAACTATAAACAAAAAAAATGTCTTTGCGCATACTCCAATGTTTAAAAAAAACAGAACCCACCGGCTCTGTTTTTTATACTTTAAATTATTTTAAGGCGATTTTCAATTCGGCGCCCAGGGCGATAACGATTTTGGCTAAAAATTGAATAGTAAAATCCTTGTTACAAAACAATAAATCATCCACCTCCTGCCTACTAATCCCTAATTTTTTAGCAAAAGCTGATAAGCTAAGTTTTCTTTTAAGTCGTAATTTATTAATTTGACAAGTAACTTCAAGTTGAATACCAAATTCGTCAAACATCCTTTTAAATTCAGGGTTTTTAAGTTCTTCATTTAAATACACCCTAAAATCAGTAGTCGGATATTTATTTTTCTTTTTATCCATATTTTAATATTCACTTCCGCATTAAATTAGGGCAAGTCTTGAATATTAGCTCCCTCTCCTTCGCAAGAGCCTGTCCTCGACCCGATCGGGGAAGAGGGTTGGGGTGATTACTCCCTCTCCTTCGCAAGGAGAGGGTTGGGGTGAGGTTTCTCATTAGCAATTCTATCACAAACATCCTTAATGTCCCACAAAACTGCTCGCAAATTATTTTTTATATCTACATTTAAATAACGTTTAACAACCAAGCCCTTGCTTTCTAAATACCTTTGCCTTTTTTCGTCATATTTAACCTCAGCCTCGGTACCATGTGTCGCGCCATCTATTTCAATAACTAATTCCAATCGCGGACAATAAAAATCCACGATATATTTATCTATGCCAAATTGTCGTTTAAACTTATAATCAAGTTGGCGATTGCGAATTTTTTGCCAAAGAATTTTTTCACAAATTATGGGTTGTTGTCGCAGTTGACGACGCAAGGATTTGTTTTGTTGTTGGTTAAAAGTGCTAGTTAACATATTTTAAATACACCTCACCCCTGACCCCTCTCCTTGCGAAGGAGAGGGGAAAAAACACCTCACCCTTATTCCTTCTTCCCAGGTCGGGTCGAGGACGGTTTCTTACAAAAAAGAGGGGGACGCTTTAACTGGCTAAATCTTGTTCGATTTCTATTAGGCGGTTGAGTTTGGCTACGCGTTCGGAGCGGGCCAGAGAGCCGGCCTTAATATATTCGGCGCTAGTGGCCACAGCCAAGTCGGCTAAAAGATTATCCTCGGTTTCTTCGTCGTCCGAGGCGAGGACTATTTGATAATTATGTTCGTGGGCTAATTTTATCAAAGCTATCGCTTCGCCAAGACTGGCCATTTGCGACAATTTTACGACCACGGTATTGGCCGAAAGGTCTTTGAGGTTTTGACGAAATTTGGCCTCACTACCCGCGAACAATTCGTCACCAGCTAAAACCACTTTGTCTCCTAGCTCTTGAGTTAAAGCGCGCCAATTCGTATTGTCGCTTGGCGCTAGTGGGTCTTCCAAATAAACTAAATGATAATCACGACGCCAATCTTCATAAACTTGTAAAAGATTAGTTCCTGTTATTTGACTGTGATCCAGTTTAAATAAATAATTACCACGTCCGCTAGATAAATGCTTAGCTCCAACGTCCACACCCAAACCAAAATCCTTAGTCCAAGTAAAGCCCGCCTCCTGGCAAGCACTCATTATTAATTCTATAGCTTGAATACTAGACACCATATCAGGCGCATAACCACCAAAAATTCCCACATCCGTATCAAAGCCAGCAGTTTTTAATTCTTTGCCTAGCTCATGATAAACCATCACTGCATCGCTAACTTTTTGAGCAAAATCTTTTTGGTTTTTACTTAAGGGTACTAATAAAAATTCTTCAAAATCTAAATTAGTATCAGCATGTGCGCCACCGTTAAACATATTAAATAGTGGTGTCGGCAAAACATAAATAGCCTCTTTTAATCCATAGGCCTTATTTAAATGTTCATAAAACTCTGTATTGTTAGTTTTAGCCACCGCCCTATTTACTGCCAAAGAAATAAGCAAAGAAACACTAAGGGGCCATTTATCTTGATGATCCTGCAACCACATATCGCAAGTTAAACCTGAATCAATTTCCAAGTCCAAATCCAAAAGCCAGGGCACAGCCACTTCTTTTAATTTATTAACCACTTCTTCTATTTTAAATTTGTGGACTCCGAGCGAACGACTGGCAAAAACTTTAATATCATCTTTTAGCCATAATTTCACAGCCAAAGCCGGCCGGCCCGAACCGTTGTAGATTTGGTAAAAACTGATTTTGCGTATCTTGGTCATACAATAACTTTTATCCGAAACTACGAATTAATATCCGAATATCACAAAAGCTACAAAAATTTTAATTATCGCGCATCTGTGATGTTTTCTTGTTTATAGCTTTCGTAGTATTCGGATAACTTTTTGTAGTTTCGGATTAACTCAAGTTTATTTTTTAACTAACCCCACTAAGCCGGGCATAGTTTCACCAGCCAAATAAGTTAAGCTAGCGCCACCTCCAGTAGAAATCCAATCTATATCCTTTTCCATTTGAGTTAATTTGAGCGCTTCAATAGTTTCACCACCACCCACAACCCCAAAAGCTTTACCACTAGATTTACTGGCTACAGCGCGCGCTACAAATAAAGTTCCCCAACGAGAAGCTTCTTCTTCAAAAATCCCCATCGGTCCATTCCACATAAGAGTTTTGGCTCGCTTAATATAGGCGCCAAACAGTTTCATACTTTCCGGCCCAATATCAACAATGGTTTCATCTTTTTTAATATCTTTAACGTGACGCCAGGCAATTTTACCGTTTTTTAATTTTACCACCACATCATCGGGGATAATAATTTTTTTGCTTTTTAATTTTTTAGCAATTTTAACGCCTTCTTTGCTAACTAAAGATTTGCCAACCTTATGCCCGGAGGCTACCAAAAAATTATTCATCAAGGCTCCGCCTACTAGAATAAAATTGGCTCGTTTGCTAAGATTTTTTATTAAATTAATTTTAGTTTCAATTTTAGCTCCACCCAATACCGCAACCATTGGCTTAACTGGTTTCAATACCTTGTTAAGATTGTTTACCTCTTCAGCGAGTAGTGGTCCAGCAAAACTAGGTAAAAACTTTTTAACTGCGCTCACACTAGCATGTGCGCGATGACTCACCGCAAAGGCATTATTAATGTAAACGTCCGCTATTTTGGCTAGCTGTTTAGCAAAACTAGATTCATTGGCAATTTCTCCTGAATAAAAACGGATATTTTCAAGCACGGCAATTTGACCCGACTTCAAATCATCAATTTTTCCTTTAAGTTTATTGGAGCCGATTGGTTCTTTAAACCATAAAACTTTTTTACCGATTAGTTTAGATAAGTGCCTAGCTAATGGCGCTGTGCTAAAAGCATCTTTGCCAATAACGTTTCCTTTAGCATTTAATTTTGGTTCGCCCAAATGAGTCACTAAAACTATTTTGGCTTGCGTCTTAATTAGATATTTTAAAAATTCTAAATTAGCGACAATTTTAAAATCATCTTTAATTTTTCCTGCCCTGACAGGCACGTTAAAATCAACGCGCACTAGAACTATTTTATGAGCTAATTTAGCTTGATTAAAAGATTTTATTTTCATGATAATTTTTTACAACAACCTCTTTACAATATTATACCACAATCTTACACGACACGTAACACTAGTAGTTATGACGATTTACGATTCAAGATTCACGAATTACGATTACAAAAACCGCCTTCGGCGGTTTTTATTCCTAAATCATAAATCGTAAATCGTTGCTCTACTTTAATTCCACGTTTACTTCTTTATTATCCGTGCCCCGTAAATATTTAATCGTAACTTTTTGTCCTTGTTGGTAAGTGGCTACGACATCAGACAAACTAATACCTCGTCCCAGTTCTTGCTCATCAATAGCCGTGATAATATCTCCCTCTTTCAAGCCAGCCTTTTCCGCCACCCCACCTTTAATTACCGCTATGCCTTTTTTATCTTTAGTAATTAAAGCGCCAAAAATTTGTTTACCGGAAAAAACATAATCCAAGTCCGTATAATTCACTCCTAAGCTCGTCGGACTAATCTTTTGATTGTTTAATAAATAATCAATGGCCATAGTAATATAATCAACCGTCACAAAGTTGGCTCCGCGTTTCCAACCAGCCACCTTACCTGACAAATCTACTGCCAACAGAGCATTAGCCGGCGCATCATTAACAACTATTTGTTTAAAGGGATTGTCACTAAAATTAGGGTTAGCTGATCTAACAAATTGATTAATAATAGATAACCTCGCTTCACCCATCCAAAGTAACGTCACGACAGCTTGTCCCCTTTTTAGTTCTAAGGCTTTAGCAAAATTAGCTACCGGTAAACTATTGGCGCCTTTAAGACGCACAAATACTAAACCGGAAAAATTATCAGCTACTACTTTTTCTAGTTGGTAAGTTTTTTTATCTTTACTAATAGCCACAAAGCTAGATAAGTTTGCTCCTAGACTCTCTGCCTTGGGCCAATCAACCACCAACCAACCATCACTAGTTATAACCACACCGCTAGCCAAGGGGGTAGTTAAGTCATAATTTTGTCCGCCAACTGACGGACTAGCTTTAAAAATACCCATCATCACTCGCTCAGTATTAGCTAAAACATCAGTCACTTGAGTATCTTGTTGCACAGTAACTTTTTTGGCGTCTCTAATAATTACTTGTGTGGCGTTATTATTTAAAGAGGTTTCATTGCTGGCATCGCGCGTGCTACGCCACTCTCCCAACCAATTGCCATAAATCAGACCGCCTAAAGTTCCACCTAAGATTGAAATTAAGGCGACAAAAATCATTAAAACAATTTTATTTTTAGTGTTACTGTTTTCCATATTTAAAGCCAACGAGCTGATAGTAATAAAACTACCCAGCCTATCATAATCATAATTAAATAAACGCGAATTCGTTTACTGGCCAACTGATGATTTAATAAATCATTAAGTAATACTGAAAAGAAATAATAAACCGAAGCCCATAAAAATCCCAAGAGATTGTGATTTAGGGGCAAAAAAGACAATGCCCAAAAGGCCTGCATTAAAATAATTAAATAAACTAAAAAATACCAACCAAACTTATGCCAATCAACCTTACTAACCCACATAATCTGATACAAAATCAAGGCTGTAATTATAGCTACACCTCCAGCCAAAATCGCCAAGTTATAGTTTAACAACGATCTTAGGCCAAAAGCCAAAGCGCCTAATAAAAAAATTAAGAGATAGTTAATATAAAAAGATAATTGCTCTAAACTAAAAGATGGGTAACTTTTTGGTCTATGGAAATAAAAATAAACGTAGCGCCAATAAATATAAATAAAAAGTACCAGCGCCGTAATTAAAAAGCTAATTAAAATTTGGCTACTAAGAATAATAGCATAACCTAAAACCACTAATTGTGATAACATCGGCAAGATAGCAAAGTTCCACCACTTTCTTCCTTTTTCCTTGTTAATAATTAGGCCGGATAATAAATTAAAAATTATAATAGCTAAAAACACTATCCAATAAGCGTTGGGCACACTCGACAACCACCACCACCACAAAGGAGAGCTAATGGCAGCTAAAAATGGTATAAAATTAGCAAATCTCATAAAACTAGATAATGCGAATACCTCAAATTAAATCTCGAATGCCTCAAATGGAACAGCTAGTAAATACTTTGAATAAAATTATTCGTAGCTTTTCGAGGCATTCGCATACTAATTCGTAGATTAGCATTATATTAACATCGTGATTTTAAAATCCAAGACTCTGCCCATCAAAGGGTAACCAATCATTATTCGCCTCACTCCAACGATAAACCAATAATTGGCAAGATTTCTCGGTCGGGTCATAAATATATTCAATAACTGAGTCCGAGCCGATGCGATTAGAATAAGTAACCTTCTTGTCTAATACTTTGGGGCGAACAAAAAACTCTAGCTTAACTCTGCCTAGTGGGCTTTCAAAAATCAATCGCTCCAAACTACTGCCACCCTCATCTTCAAAATTAAAAGTCTCGTATTCCTCCACGGTAAAATTGTCCTTAATTTGGCCAACAATGTCGCGCCACCTATCTTGGTGCATATATTTAATTTAGCCTCCTTTTTTCTAACTGTAGTAAATCCCCTTAGTTTCTGCATTGCGACTATAACGCGTCAGCATTAAATCGTCAATTAGGCCATCTTTTGCTAAGTTTTCTAAAGATTTGTTCATAGTCATCATGCCTAATTGCTGATTAGTGGAAATAGTAGTATTAAGTTGAGCTATTTTATTTTCATTAATAAGATTAGAGACAGCCGGGTTATTAATCATAATCTCCCTGGCCGCAACCAAACCTCCGCCAACCTTGGGAATTAGTTGCTGGGAAATAACGCCCCGGAGCACAATGGACAACTGAACTAAAACTTGTTGTCGACGATGTGAAGGAAAAGAATCAACAATACGAGAAATGCTTTCCGGAGCACTATTGGTATGTAGAGTAGAAATAACCAAATGTCCGGTTTCGGCCGCGGTTAAGGCCGCTTCAATAGTTTCAGAATCACGCATCTCTCCAATCATAATAACATTGGGATCTTGGCGTAATACATATTTTAGAGCATTGGCAAAAGTTAGAGTATCGTAGCCTACCTCGCGTTGTTCCACAATACTTTTCTTGTCTTGAAAAATATACTCAATCGGATCTTCCACAGTAACAATATGAGAGGTTCTATCTTGGTTAATCATATCAACCATGGTCGCTAGGGTGGTTGATTTACCACAACCAGACGGTCCAGTAACCAGAATAAGACCGTCCTTTAATTGAGTCATTCTCACCATGGCTTCGGTAAAATTCATTTCTTCTGGAGTAGGGATTTTACCCTTAATATAGCGGGCAGACATACCAATCTCACCTGATTGAAAATGTAAATTAATTCTAAATCGCTGACCAAAAATCTCTATAGAAAAATCCAACTCACGATTAGTGTTAAAGGCTTTGGTGCGGTTAGCGTCTAAAATTAAAACCAAAGAAGATTCTAAAAATTTTTGTTCAATTGGTTCTTCGCCGATAAATATCAATTCACCATCAACCCTTAGGGCGGGTTTATTACCGGCAACTAAGTGTAAATCTGAGGCGCCTTTATCAATGGCTTGTTTAAAATAATCTTGAAAATTCAACATACAGTTATTTGTAAAGTTTCCGCCAAAGGCGGATCAGCCTTGGGCTGAAAAAGTTTATAAAGTCAAAAGTCCATAAAGTAAGACCTTTAACTGTGTTTTATTATAACATTAAGGGGTTTAAATTTCCAATTTCCTCCGCCAGCTAGCGGACCAATTTCCAAACAAATCCCACCTGCCCGAATGACTGAAGTCATTCAGTCGGGCGGGAATCTAAATTCCCAAACAAAATACAAAAAGACAAAGAAAAAAGAGGCGAGTTGTTTAACACATTGTTGTGTTATTCAATCTCCCTCTTTTGGCTATAGTTGCTTAGAGCTTAGGTTACACTTGTTTTAGTAATTTGCCTGCATAGCTCATTGAATTTTTTACCAGTCACGGCTTCAATCGCCATCCTGGTTGATCCCATATCTCCTGTTGTTAGCGCTTCAATTGTTATAAGCCGCCCTAAAATGGCCTTGTCCCTTAATTCCGTAACAACGTGAATTTCACTTTTGTCCAAACTGCTACCACGTAAACACATAAGTGTATTAATTGTTTGGTATGCAGCCAGAGCCTCGTCAAGTTTTAGCCGCCAAACCATCAAAAATACTTTATTTAATTCTGAAATGAATTCTTTGGGACTAGCATCCATAAACCTTGAAATTACTGGAAAAAACTTGTCTTCCATCGTTTTAATACTCCTGAAATAAATGATAAGTAAATAGTAATAAGCCGAAAATCAATTAAACACCTCTGTTATTGATTTTCTTTACGGAAAAAACTGCTTTCTGTTTTTTTATAATCTTCTTTTCGCATAAACCCTGAAGAAAACAGCTTTTCCTCAACCTCAAGACCTTCTTTGTGATAAAAACTTATGGTAACTCGACCTATTGCTCCGAACGGACCAACACGTAACTCATAAGACCACACGCTCTGAAGGATTGTCGGAAAACCAATTGTTTTTTGTAAGCGATCCTTTATTAAGATCGCTTCATTTGTGTCTAGTTCTTTTTTTTCTTCATTTAGACCCAGATCGAATTCTTCTAAACTGATTTCCCAGTAACAACTTACTGATGCTTCAGTTTTTGTGAATGAATTAATAACGTGATAGACCACGATAAGCTCCTATAAATTGATAAATAGTTTTTAATTATGATTTGTTGCGTTTGTTTCCTGGCAGAAAAAACTGAATAACAATTATGGTTGCGAAGACTATTCCTAGTCCATCCGGAATCATAATGTACCATGATTTTATTACTACTGCGTAACAAAATCTTGACACGAATACACTTAATGGAAAAATTGCCATCAAGAAGCTGGTGCCACACTTTCCGTCTTTGTGGTTTTTCCAAATTTGAGTCGGCAAACCAATTACGGACATGCCAATGGCTAAAATCATGAAAATAGTCCCAAAAATATGTTCCACTGTAAACTCCTGTGATTAATTATTAGTAAATAAAAGTAATAAACCGAAAACCAAAAGGTTTGATTTGCGATTTATTACTAATATTTACTATTTTTTAAGGTTCTTTTTTCCGTTTCGTCCTTTTGGACTCATCAGTAGGAATATTCATTCCTAGACGGAGTGGGGATTTTTATAAATCCCCACTTTTAAATTTTTAATTTGTTAATTTTTAGACATCTACTTAGCCGGATCAATAAGGTCTTCCTCATCTGCTTTCTTGTCGCTTTGATGTGTGACCAATATTTTTCCTTTATAGATAGTCTCTTCAACAACAACCTGACAACCAATTTTAACTTCCCCGTTTTCGCTACCTTCTTGAGTGTTAACTACTTTTGAAACGTTAATTGTTACCAACTTGCTTGTTGGTTTTGTGTAGTTTTTTTAAAAACTCAAGTAACGTAAAAATTCCGATATTCAAGAAAATCATAAGTACGGCAAAAGGCAAAAGACGAATGATAGATCCAAAAAGGTCACAATCTTTTTCTGGTTGTGCTCTTAGCAACAGAACTATTATGGTAATTGCCGAAGAAAGAAAAAAAGAGCTGTTTAATTGACTGTTTCGCTTGAATAAACTTCTTTTTTTCTTGTTAACTGGCTTATCAAGAGAACTGGAAACGCTCTGTGTTTCTGGGCTAGTTTCGTCACAATTTGGCTTTTCTTCTGTCATGATTGACTCCTCTAAATATTGAATAAATAAATAATTAGCAATAAACCGAAGATCAAGAATGCTTTTGCACCAAACTACAGGTTGGCTTAGTTGTGAACAATAGATAGGCGGAATAAAACAAACTGGTCATCATCATAAAACCAATTATTATTTTTATTGCGCTGGGTAATTCCCAGTCGTAGTATTTGCTGCCCACAAAAAGCGTTAGTGAACCAAAGGCCAAATAAATGCTACTCGCAACAATTTTTAGTTTACCAGGTAAATCAAGTATTTCTTTAACCACGCTTTGGTTGTTTTTCTCTGCCATTTTATTTAATGTGAGCCATGCACCAATAACACAAAAATTTGGTAGAGCAAACATAAACAAAAGCGCTATTAATGACAGAACCTGATTTGAATTAGTAATCGCAAGACTCTTAACATCCTGTACACAGTAAAGATCAAAATTGATCATTACCATAAAGCCTAGCATCAAAGACACGAACAATGTGTACAAAGAAGTGTTTTTGATAAAAATTTTAATTGCCTTCATAGCAAACCCCTTTAAATAAATGAATAAATAATTAGTAATAAGCCGAAAACCAATCCGCCTTCGCCAAGGCTACGGAGGACAAGGGCCCGATTTGCGATTTATTACTAATATTTATGCTTTTTTAAAGTTCTTGATTATGGTTACAGTTTAACACTTTTTAGAATACTTGTCAAGAGTTAGTCTTTGATTTGCCCAGGTTTGTAAGTTTGATGTCTTTAATAAATACCATTTTTTATTTAATTTTAGCCAGTATTTAATAATTATCAATATAAGACTTGCATAGATTTAAAATATATGCTATACTGTCTTTATGAACAATTTATTATCAATCGGCCAAGCCACCGAACAATTAGGAGTTGATGTTTCCACCCTAAGACGCTGGGATAAATCCGGCCGACTTAAAGCTATCCGCTCTCAAGGCGGACATCGTTATTACCGCCAAGATGATTTGACATCTTTTTTGCTAACTTTTGATTTGGCAAAAATAGCCTTATCATGGGTCACAACAACTAAGCCATATAATCCGCCGAGTATTTTCTATTGTCAGACTTCTTCGGTTTTTCAAGCCAGGTTGCAACGGCTGGAGGGTGAGCTGTTGAAAATTTCAAAATATAAAGATAGTTTTTCCTTGATTACTTCTTCGGTTGGCGAAATCGGCAACAACTCTTTTGACCACAATCTTGGCCAGTGGCCGGATATTCCCGGAATTTTTTTCGCCTATAATATCGGCCGAAAACAAATTGTCTTGGCCGATCGAGGGCAAGGAATATTAAACACCCTTAAAAGAGTGAGGCCAAACTTAATAAGTGACCAAGAGGCTCTCACGGTTGCTTTTACTGAATATATTTCCGGGAGAGCTCCGGAAAATAGGGGCAACGGCTTGAAGTGGGTTAAAGAAAATATCATCAATAATGATTTCAAATTACTCTTCTTATCCGGCGTTGCTAAATTAAATCTTAAAAAGGGGGATGTGAAACTAAATCTGAGCATCAATAAAAAAGCAGCTAAGGGTTGCTTGGCTGTTATTTATTTCTAAATTTATGAAAATCATCTTAAACAAATTTGGCACCACCTTAACCTCAAGACAATTAGGTAATGAAGCTTACAAGGCTTTGTTGCCGACGCTTAAAGATGTCTCTACCAAAGAAGCTGTTGAAATTGATTTTGCCGGGGTCAATACTTTTTCTCCGTCTTGGGGTGATGAATTTTTAACACCGTTAATGAAAACTTATAGTAATATAAAATTGTTTAATACCGGTAATTTATCAGTTCATAATACCCTAAAAATGCTAGAAAGAATTAATCAATATCAGTTCATAATTAAAAATTAAAGACAAAGAAAAAAAAGGTAAGTTGTTTAACGCATTGTTGTGTTATTCAACCTCCCTCTTTTAATTTTTTATTTTATACAGTCCAACGAACTTACATGAACCTCCAGTCGAAACGTTCCTTTCTCAAATGTTTCGAGTCTGGCCCATTGTTCATCACCTTCTTTTACGTCGTGGCAAATAATAACGTTTTGTGGCTTGATCCAAAACCATGGCGATTGATGATAAACGTCTTTTAATTCGCTTGTAAAATTTTCTTTAGTTGGGGCTTGATAAATAATTGTGCAACAATCAATATCCTCCTTCGAATACGGTTTTATCTGTAAAGCAGAGATTCTGTTAAAAGTAATAGATGCCCCAACCATAGACAATGCTCCATTATTACTTGGAATCATATTGTTGTGAAGAAGAATCATTTCAGTTTCGGCGCACTGCGGTGTGGACGTGAGCATGTCGGTGGTTTTAAAGTGCTTTGGTTCTGGTTCTCTTGATTCTTTTGTTTGTTTGTTACAGCTCAATAAAAACATGAAACAAAGGATGGATGCGATAAAGAAAGATAAGGTTTTCATGGAAATCTCCTGAAATAAATGATAAATAAATAATTAGTAATAAGCCGAAAACCAGCAAATTAAACTGATTTGCGATTTATTACTAATATTTATGCTTTTTCAAGGTTCTAAATTATTGTTATAGTATAGCACTTTTTAGATTTATTGTCAATATATACTAAGTTCAATAAATACTGGTATTTGCCGTATTTTACCCTAATTTTAGCCATTTTATACACTAAATATGGCTAACGTTGGGTATTTATTCCCCTCTTGAGAGGGGTAGGGGTGTGTGAATTGGCAATTTTTGTTCACATCAACACACCCCGGCCTACCGACCACCCCTCTCCAGAGGGGAAATAACTACAAGACTCCTCCCTGTTACATGTTACATGCTACATGTTGCGTGCCTCGCCCTTGCCAAAACCAAAAAAACGTGATAAGATTTAACCAATATAAAATAATCCTGCTGTAATAGAAGACTTGGCTCTGATGAGATATTTTCCCTAGTTTTAACTAAAAATTTGTGAAATCGCTTTATTACTCCCTTAATTTATTAAGGACTCATCATTCAAAAAACTTCTTAGCCTAAGCTCGCTTAGGTCTCTTTTTGTTTGTTCTTTGTTACAGCAAACTATAAATTGTATGAATTATCTTTTACCCATTTCGTTGGTAATAGGTCTAGTTGCCCTGTTTTTAGGTTTATTGATTGGTTATTGGATTCGCAAGCAAAAAGCCTTATCAGAGGTAAATAGCGCCGAGACTAAGGCTGAAAAAATCCTCACCGAGGCCAAAACCAAAGAAAAGCAAATTGCCTTAGAGGCTCAAGAAAAAACCCTCAAACTCATAGAGGAAACTAAGAAACAAGAAGAAGCCACCCGCCGTGAAATGAATAAGTCTAAGGAACGCTTGGAAGAACGAGAAAACCTTTTTTCCCAGAAACTTTTAGAATTACAGGATAAACAACAGGGTCTTTATGATAAATTGACTAAAATTGAGGAAGCTAAGGAAAAAATCAAGCAAATCAAAGAAGAACAGGTCGCCAAATTGGAAACTATCGCCGCTATGACCAAGGTTGAGGCGCGTGAAGTTCTCTTTAGAAACGTAGAAAAGGACTCTGAAGAAGCCTTAATGTCCCGTGTTAACAAATTACAAAGAGAGAGCGAAGACGTGGTGGACGATAAAACCCGAGAAATGTTGGCTTCCGCCATGCAACGCCTAGCCTCTACCTATACCGCGGAAATGACTACCACTATGGTAGATTTGCCTAATGATGAAATGAAAGGACGTATTATTGGTCGTGAAGGTCGTAACATTAAAGCTATTGAACAATTAACCGGTGTGGAAATTATCGTGGACGATATTCCTAACGTTATTACTATTTCCGGTTTTTCCGGGATTCGCCGTCATATTGCCAAGCGCGCTTTGGAACATTTAATTAAAGATGGACGCATTCACCCAACCAAAATTGAGGCCGCTGTAGAACAAGCTAAGAAAGATTTAGCCCTGGATATTAAAAAAACTGGTGAAGAAGCTCTTTATGAATTAGGCATTGCCGGACTTGATCCGAAATTAGTACAGATTATCGGACGCATGAAATATCGCACCAGTTACGGACAAAATGCCCTGAAACACAGCGTGGAAGTGGCTCATTTGTCCGGATTACTGGCCGAAGAGTTAAAAGCTGATGTCAGCTTAGCCAAGAAAGCCGGCTTATTACATGACATTGGTAAGGCTGTTGATCATGAAGTGAAAGGCTCACATCCCGAAATTGGCGGACAGATCGGTAGAAAATTTGGCTTGTCAGCCGATATTATTGATGCCATTGAAAAACATCATGATGACGCCCCAACCAATATCACCACCGCTATTGTTAAAACCGCCGATGCTATTTCTTCCGCTAGACCCGGTGCTCGTAAAGATAGTTTAGAAAACTATATTCAACGCTTGCAAGAATTGGAAAAATTAACTGAATCTTTTGAAGGAATTTCCAAGGCTTATGCTATTCAAGCCGGTCGCGAAGTCAGAGTCTTTGTAGACGCTGAAAAAATCAACGACCTAGAGGCTTATGAATTAGCCAAGAGCATCGCTAAAAAAATTGAGGCTGAATTAAAATATCCTGGTGAGATTAAGATTAATCTTTTAAGAGAGACTCGCGTTATTGAGTACGCTAGATAACCAATCCAAAACTACGAATTCATATCAGAATACTACAAAAGCTACAAAATTAATTAACAAATTACCTGCGTGGCTGTTCGTTCGTAGCTTTCGTAGTATTCGGATTACTTTTTGTAGCGTTCGGATTAGTTAGCATTTTTATGTGGAAAAGATTTTTTAGAAAAACTGGCAGTGACTACCAAACCAACGAGATTGATAAAAAAATCGTGTGGTCTATGTTTAAAAAACGCTGGCCGGGTTTCAAACAATTAAAATACTTACAAAAATTTCTTAATCACAAAGAACGTTTGTTTTTGTTTGGCGCCAGCATTTTATTGTTAATTAGTTTAATTATGCTTGGTTCTAATTTCTACCAAAAGCATTTAATTACTACTCCTAGCTTTGGTGGTGAATATACCGAAGGCATGGTTGGCTCACCTCAATACATTAATCCGTTACATGCGCCCCTTAACACTATCGACGCCTCCTTGGCTCGTCTGATTTATTCGGCTTTGCTTAGCCGAGACAATCAAGGTCGCTTAATTAATGACTTAGCTGAAAATATTGAGATGAGCGCTGATGGTAAAACATATACTATTAAAATAGTTGATGATGCTCATTGGCATAATGGAGAAAAATTAACCGCCGATGATGTCGTTTTTACTTTTAATACTATTAAAGACCCTCAATACAAGTCTCCTTTAAGAATTAGTTTTCAAGGAGTGGAAATTGAAAAAGTAGATGACTATACTGTGCGTTTTAATTTAGAAGAAAGCTTTGCCTCCTTTAAAGAGCTTCTAACTTTTGGCATTATGCCTCAAGCGGCTTGGCAAAATATTTCTCCTTTTGGCGTGGCTTTAGCTGAATTAAATTTGAAACCAATCGGTAGCGGTCCTTACAAATTTTATTCTTTAACTAAAGATAAAAGTGGCAATATCAAATCATACACTTTAATTAATAATGATGATTATTACCGCACTAAACCTTACTTGGAAAAAATAACCTGTCGTTTTTTCGTCAGCTCTGAGGAAGCTTTAGCTGCTTTAAATGATGGTCGCTTAGATGGTCTTGATAGCACTTCTTGGGCTGATAAAAAATCCGTAACCGTAGCCAACTCTTTTAATTTTTATCCTTTAGTTATGCCGGAATATACCGCTATCTTTTTCAACCTAGGCCAAGCTGATGACAAAATTAGCAAGCCAAAGTTTAGAGAAGCTCTAATGCTCGCCACCAACCAAGAGGAAATTAATAAAGAGCTTTTCAACAACCAGGCTATTAATATTAATTCTCCTTTATTTCTTTTTGACCAAACCAAATCAACTACCAATAACTATAACCCAGCTGAAGCGAGCAAACTTTTAGGTGAGTTGGGTTGGGCTAAGGGTGAAGTTACTAAGGATGTCCCGCCTTCTCCGCCAACTGGCGGATCCGGCGAGGCGAAGGAAGCTTGGTTAATTAAAGCCAATCAACCACTAAGCCTAACCATAACCACAGCTGACACTCCTGAACTAACTATTATTGGTGAGATGGTAAAAAAACAATGGGAGACGCTGGGCATTAAGGTTACTTTAGAAAAACTTGATAAACAAAACTTATTAAGTAGTGTTATTAATCCCCGCTCTTTTTCTATCTTACTTTATAATGTTGGCATAGGAACTGATCCTGATTTTTATCCTCTCTGGCATTCATCTCAAGTTAATTCTGGTGGTTTTAATTTATCAGGCTACAAAAACTCCGAAGTTGATAAATTAATTAATCAATCCAGACAAGAATTAGATAACACTAAAAAACAAGCTCTGTATTTACAAATTGCTCAAAAAATAAATCAAGATCGACCGGCTATTTTCTTATTTAGCCAGCCCTACTTATATTTGCAAAGCAAAAAAGTCAAAGGTCTAACAGCTACCAGTGTGGCTGGACCTGAAGATCGATTCTTAGACGCCACGAACTGGCATCTTAAGGAAAAGAAACGTTTAAGCTTTTAAGTTATAATGCTTTTCACGCAACACATAACACACAACAAAAATACAGGTATATTAATTTAGAGTTAAATTATTAAACGTGTTTTTAACAATTAGGTTGTTTTAAAGTTTTAACTTTTCAACTCCTCCTTGTTACGTGTTACATGCTGTGTGTTACGTGATTTGCCCAAGTGGTGAAATTGGTAGACACGCAGCGTTCAGAGCGCTGTTCTCGCGAGAGAGTAAGAGTTCGAGTCTCTTCTTGGGCACACCTATTTAATAAAAATAATAATATTCACTAAAGATCTTTAGTGAAATAACTAAAAAATTAAAATGAGAGCCGCCACAATTTTAAATTTGGCGCTTCTCCTATGTTTATGGTAGAAAAATATCACAGTAGACGGCACAGCGGAAACTTTTCTAATGCGCCCCAGCCAGCCACTCCTAGGAGTTCTGGCCCAAGTAATCAGAACAAAGGCTTTAAGCCAAACTTCTCTAATAAAAACAAACCATCCTTCTCACCTAAAGTGAATATGGACGATTTAACTAACTTCGGTTTGGATTTCTTAAACAGTAAACCAGAACCTAAAAAACCATTCATGCGTAACACCACCCCACGTCCAAATAGACCAACACCAAATTCATTCACCCCCAAACAAACTCCCAGAGTTAATAATCAGGCTCCCAAACCATTAGGACATCCAAACCCCAGACGCCTAATGTCTAATGCTCATTTTACTTCTAAACCAGGCTTAGTTGCTAATAAGTTTCCAACTAGAACTCCTGGAAAACCAAATTCTACTCAAACTTCTCGCCCTGCTGGCACCCCAGCAAAATTTAGAACGCAAAACTCCGAACCAAGTGTTTTTGGAATTAAAAACTCAGCCAAGAATTTCGCTCTTCGTCCTACCACTACCTCCAAAACTGCTGTGCCTAAAATTTTAGATAAAAAGCTAGACGCCAAAATCAAAGAGCCTCGTTTAAGAATTATTCCTTTGGGTGGAATGGAAGAAGTTGGTCGCAATATGACTATTTTTGAATACGGCGATGATATTGTTATTTTGGACATGGGCTTACAGTTTCCGGAAGAAGATATGTTCGGCATTGATTTTATTATTCCCAACATCTCTTATCTTAAAGGTAAAGAACAAAACATCCGCGCTGTTATTTTATCTCATGGTCACCTTGATCATATTGGCGCCGCGCCTATGCTTCTAGAAGCCCTAGGCTATCCGCCAATTATTGCTCGCCCCCTAACTTTGGCTTTATTAAAAAATCGCCAAGAAGATTACAAACCTAATAGCACCAATCTCTTAAAAACTATTCAAATTAAAGACATTAAGGAAACTTTTTCCTTGGGTAATTTTCGTTTAAAATTATTCGCCGTTGACCATTCTATTATGGATGCGGTCGGTGTTATCTTAGAAACCCCCACGGCCACTATACTTCATCCCGGCGATTGGACCTTAGAAAGAGATGAGCATGGTAAGGCTCACCTAGACTTTTCTCGCTTAGCCAATCTTAAACGTCCAACTGTTTTAATGTTGGAAAGTTTAGGCGCGACCGATGTTCGCCACAGCGCCTCCACCCAAGAAATGCAAAAAAACCTAACCAGTTTAGTTTCTAACGCTAAAGGTCGGGTGATTATTGGCACTTTTGCCTCGCAAATTGAAAGACTTGATTGGATTATTGATATGGCGGAAAAACTGGGTAAAAAAATAGTTGTTGATGGCCGTAGCATGAAAACCAATATAGAAATAGCGCAACAACTCGGTTATATTAAACCAGCTAAACACACCTTAATTAAAGCAGAAATGATGAATGAGTTTCCTGATAATAAAATTGTTATTTTAGCTACGGGCGCCCAGGGTGAAACCAACGCCTCCTTATCGCGAATTTTAAGTGGCGATCATCGCACTATTAAGATTCAAAAAAATGACACCGTTATTTTTTCATCTTCTGTTATTCCCGGCAACGAACGCAGTATTCAAACTCTAAAAGATAAACTATATCGCCAATGCGACAATGTGGTTCATGGAGACTTAATGGATATTCATGTTTCCGGCCACGGCAATCGTGAAGATATTTTATATTTATTAAGACAAGTTCGCCCGGATTATTTTATTCCGGTCTATGCCTACCACTACATGCTTCGAGAAGCCAAGAAACTGGCCGAGGAGAACGGATTCAAGAGCGAACGAGTCTTTATCCTAGATAACGGACAAGTCGCCGAATTTGACCGCGTAGGGGGTAAAGTCACCAAAGAAAAAGCCAACACCGATTATGTCATGGTGGACGGCCTGGGCGTGGGTGATGTTTCTGATATCGTCCTTCGCGACCGCAAAGCCATGGCCGAAGACGGCATGATTGTAGTCATCTCCACAATAGATTCCAAAACTGGTGAACTAATCGGCTCCCCCGACATCATCTCCCGCGGTTTTATTTACATGAAAGAAAATAAAGAATTAATTCAAAAAACCCGTGAGAAAATAAAAAACATCATCAAGACCCGCCCCACTCATGGTGTTGTGGACGATGATTACATCAAGAATAAAGTCCGCAACGACATCGGACAGTTTCTTTTTCAACAAACCAAAAGACGGCCAATGGTCTTGCCAGTGGTTATACGAGTATAAAAAACACTATATAAAAAACACCTACTAATATGGTGTTTTTTGTTTGGTTTGTTTTATTCTGTCTTTTATTGTGGGTGTGCCGTGGTCCACATATTAGTAACTCCTTGAGCAATAACAATATATTTAGTTAATATCTCCTCTGCCATTTTACTAATTTCGTGTAAATCTTTTTTTAATTTATTTAATTGTTCATTATTTTCGTCGTTTATATCAACATCCATTTGCATTAAGTTGTGCATTATCTTAGTTCTCTCTTTATTAAATTTACTTAAAAGGTCTAAAAAATTATTTTTATCAGGAAATTCAAAACCTTCCTTAAGTTCCTTACAAATAATACCTAAACTAATATTAATTCTTTTGCTTGGATCATAATAACATCCTGCATTAAATTGTTTATAAGAATTAATTGAGATCATTTTTCTAAGGTTTTCTAATAAATGCCTTGCTAAATAATCTACTAAATTTGCATAAATAAGAGTAGCTGTAAATATTCCAGATATAGTGCCCTCTGCTTCTTGGACCCTGGCCAAGTTTATTAACTTATTTTTCATATCAGCATTATCGTGTTCAAAAGGACGAAATAGGGTAATATTGAATTCTATATATTTATTATTTAAAAATAAAAAATATTTTGCTATTTATATTATTAAATTATTGATATTTTATCTTTTTATCGGCATAACCACATAAACATAATCATCACTGCCCTTAAATAAACACGGAGAATTGGCGTCTACTATTTGAATACTTACTTGGTCGTTGTCTATATGATTAAGCCCGTCTAGGAGGTATTTATAGTTAATAGTAATACTATTATCTGAGCCCGTGACCTTAGCGGTTAGATTAATAATACTTTCCCCGCTGGCGCCAGAGGTCGCTGACACCACAATTTCTCCGCGGTCTTTTAAGAAATCCAACACCACATCATTGATGCCGGTTTTAGAAAAAATGGCCGCCGCCTTCACGGCTCTTAATAATTCCTCGCGCGGGGCGCTGACTGTGGTTTTAAAATTAGTTGGGATAATTTGACGATAGTCGGGATATTGCTCATCTATTAAGCGCGAAACTATTTCTACGCTATCAAAACTGAAAGCGATTTGATTTTCATTTAAATGAATTTTAATAGTTTTATCAGTGCGGTCATCACCGTAATCGCCGGAAATTATTCTTAATAATTCTTGAAGGGTTTTAGTTGGCACAATTAAACGGCGTTCATCTTCTTCGTTGGCATTTTTTATGACTAAACTTTTCTCACCTAGACGATAACTATCAGTGCCCACTAAAAACAACTTACCTTTTTCTATATTAAATAAAACTCCAGATAAAGCTAAACGATTTTCGTCACCTGATACCGCAAACACAATACTAGCTACAGCTTTTTTAAAATCATCGATACTTACTTCATAACAAAAATCTTTGGCCATTTCTGGAATCAAAGGATATTCTTCCGCCGACTCCCCTTTTATTTTGGTTTTATAATTATCACTTTCAATAATTAAAGTATCTTCTTTTACTTCTAATTCTACTTTTTGATTTGGTAATAGATTTATATAGTTTGATAGAATCTTAGCATCTACCGTAAAAGAACCTTCTTTTTCTATCTTTCCCCTAATAGTGTTAGTAACTCCCAATTCTAAGTCTGTAGCTAAAAGTTTAATTTCTCCCTTCACTACTTGAATCATGACATTATTAAGAATTGGTAAATTAGCATTTTTACCTGTTAGTGAACTTGTGATAAATACTCCTTGCTTTAGATTTTTTTGTAAGGCAATTATCTTCATAGGCTCTGTATTTAATTATATCCTATATATAAACTAATAATAACAATAAGGCTGTGGATGGAGTGGATAAGTGATTTAAAGTCTTTAATTAATTGGCGTTGGCGCGTTTCGTTTTGTTAATAGCCTTGTGGGTAATTTTTTGGTAACTTTGTTGATAACTTTTTTTAACCAACTTGTTAACTTTTAACCAACTATTCATACCAACTTGTTAACAGACTTATCCTCAACTAAATAATACTTTATCCACAAGTTATCCACTTATATATTTTTAAGTAGTTGTTTAATAGAGCTAAGTTCTTGGGTTAAACGTTCATTATCTAATAAATCATTAGTTACTTTATTACAGGCGTGAATAGCTGTAGTGTGATCACGACCACCTAACTCTTGGCCAATAGTAGGAAAAGATAATTTTATCTCCTCCCTTAATAAAAACATAGCAATTTGCCTTGGTTTTACTAAATCTTTCTTACGAGATTTACCAAGTAAATCTTTAACCTCAATATTATAAAATCGGCCGATAGCTTCAATAACCTGTTTAGTGGTTAAGGAACTTTGTTGATAATTAGTAAAGGTTTCTACTAAGATTTTTTTGGCCGCCTCAATTGATGGAGCTAAATTATTAAATTCAAAATAAGTAATTAATTTAATTAAGGCGCCCTCTAATTCACGAACATTAGTCTCCACATTAGTGGCGATATAATGAGTAATTTTATCAGGCATGACATAATTTTTTTCCTGAAGCTTGTTTTGTAAGATAGCGATGCGGGTTTCCAGGTCAGGCATGGTAATGTCAGCCACCATCCCCCACTCTAAGCGAGACAATAATCTTTGCTCCAAAGCTGGAATAGCTTTAAGTGGTCTATCAGAAGTAGCTACAATTTGCTTATTAGCTTGGTGTAATTCATTAAAAGTATGGAAGAACTCTTCTTGGGTGCCGTCTTTACCTCCTAAAAACTGAATATCATCAATTAATAGCAAGTCTACGTTGCGATATTTCTCTTTTAGAAATTTGGCGCGACCACTACGAACCTCATTAATATAATCATTAGAGAACTTTTCAGAGGTAGCATAGACGATGCGGTCGGTTTTTTTAGCCAATTCATTGCCAATAGCTTGGAGTAAGTGAGTTTTACCTAAACCTACCCCACCATAGATAACTAAAGGATTATAGGCTTGGCCCGGGTTAGAAACCACCGCCTGACAAGCCGCATAGGCTAACTCATTGTTTTTACCAGTAATAAAGGTGTCAAAAACATATTTAGAGTTAAGTCCAAACTTATTTAAAGAACTCTGTTTAAAAGTGACGTTGCTAGTAACAGTCTCATCATTATCAACTTCTAGAGAGCTAGATTTAACCTCTGGTCTTTGATAATCCTGTTTTTTACTCTCGATTTTATAAATAATCTCTATTTTTGGTTCTTTAGTAGTATTTTTAAAAGCTGTAACCAGCTCTTTGTCGTATTTTTTTTCTAGCCAGGTTTTAGTGAAAATATTAGGGACGCAAATAATTACCCGCCCATCCTCATAGGAGCTGATAAAGGTTTTTTTAAACCAAGTCGTGAAGCTGGCACGAGAAATATTAACCTCTACCTCGCCTAAAACAGCTTGCCATAATTGATTAAGATCCATACATTTTTTCTAAATTTGTCTTTTTCGTCCGACACTTCGTTGAGCTGGCGCGCCATGATTTTCGTCGTAGCTATACTACGCCTCAGAATCCTGTCGCTGGCTCGCCTCGTCTCGAACAAAAAATCCTAAATTTAGATATATAACAATTGTGAAAAAATTATATCAACTAATTAAATAAAGATACATCAGTAAACTGTTGATAAACTGTGGATAATTATTTGAGCCCTCAAAGATAAGTAAGGGCCATTGTAAAACTAATTTTTAAAAAAAGAAAGTTCCCAAGTGTTTTGTTTTATGGTATAATTATAAAAGTAACACACCCCTACCCCTCTCTAGAGGGGAAGTATTAAATAAAAACTATGTCTTTTTACAAAAACGTTTTTAAGCAAGCTCTAAAGCTCACCTGGAATAATAAACTTTTCTGGTTTTTAGGTGTTTTTACCGTATTCTTTAGTACTAGCGTGGAAATTGAGATGGTGGATAATTTTTTAGGACCAAATCGTAGCTATCTTTATACATTTAAAGATATTTTACAAAACAGCGTCTTTAAAAAAGGCTTAATAGAAAGTTTACAAAGCTTAATGAACACTAAGCTTTTTGGGGTAATGCTTGGTTTAGGACTAATACTTCTAGTTTTAGTGGTAATTTCAGTAATCGCTCAAATTTTAATTACAGCTCAAAGCTCCGCCTTAATTAAAGTCGGCTCCCCAGATCTAAAGGGGCACAAAGGGATTAATTGGTTAGATAGTTTGAGTAAAAACAAAAAACTAATCATTCCGGTGGCTCTTTTAGACCTATTTTTAAAAATAATGGTTAATTTGTTTTTAGTGGTTATTAGTTTGCCGCTACTCCTTGGCAATCAAAGCTCATCAACAGATTGGATGTATGTGGTTTTCTTTATAGTTTTATTTCCTATGGCTATTATAACCGCCTTTGTGGTTCGATATATGACTTGTTATTTGATTATTTACGGTTACCCAATAAAAGAAGCTATCAGAAATGGTTGGAAGCTGTTTATTAAAAATTGGTTAGTTAGCGCGGAAATGTCTTTAGTTTTGTTTTTAACCAATATAGTTGGCAGTCTTTTAATAGTTTTTATCATTTTAGCGGTTGCTAATCCCCTTTGGTTTGCCGGCATCTTGGTTCAACAATACGTCTTCAAAGGTGGTTTTTATATAATTTTAGCCTTATCTTATATTATTTACTTTGCTTTATTTGCTTGGGGAGCTTCTTTACTGTCAGTCTTTAATATTACTTCTTGGACTAGTCTATTTCTACAATTAGATAAACTAGGAGGAGAAAGTAAAATTTCTAGGGTAGTTGCTAATGTTATTAAAAAATAATTACGTGTCTCGGCTCAAAAAATATGACAAAAATAGATAATGCCAAGATTTTTGGCGGAGTTTTTTTATTAGTAAGCTTATTCTTGTCAGTAAATAACACTAAGGCGGTTACTTGTGGTGATCCTTACAACAGCATGGAGACTAAAGCCTGGGGTGATGGCTATTGTTGGGCTAAGGTTTATAAGATAGAGGCCGTTAGTCCTCCCCCTAGTGCTACTTGCCCTACTACGGCCACAGATACTGATGGAAATATCTATACTTCATTATTAATCCCAACTCTTGATAGTAAAAACAAAAGTGGTTCTTTTTGTGTTATTGGTCCGCTTAAAAGGTCTTCTAATCTCAAAAGCGAAACTCAAGAAAATAATAATATTACCTATTATTCTTTTAGAGCTGCCACTAACGGTGAAATTAATGCCACCACCCTTAACAACGGCAAGGTTAAAGGAATTTGTCCGGACGGTTGGTATTTACCACTAGCCAAAGACATTGAGGGTGCTTTAATGTCTGCTTCTCAGGATAGTAATCCTGAACAAGGATCTGGTTCTAGAGATTGTTGGGCTTTAAATGATTTTATTGGAACCCTGTCTTGTACTAATGGTTTGAGTGACTATAATTCTTTAAACATGCCAAATGGTTATTATAAATCAGGTAGTTGGTGGGGTTTAGGTGATAAGGTTGAGGGCGTAGAAAAAACTATGTGGACCACTAGCATTAGAAGCAACTCTATTATTTATTATTTTTATAACCAAAAAGGCATTAGTTCCGGTGATTTAACCTATAGAGAGCTAATAGATGGTTCACCACTCAATTGGAACTCTACTGATGATTATATGTTTAATCCTGTTTATTGTATTAAAGATTTAAGCTCTTCTAGCGGTACCGAGAAGAAAGTTACTTGGTATCGTGATGCTGATGATGATGGTTATGGTAATTCTGAACAAAGCTTAGTACAGAGTACCCAGCCAAGTGGATATATTACCAATAAAACTGATTGCAATGATTATAACACCAATGTAAACCCAGCACAGAGCGAGGTTTGTGACAACGGAACCGATGATAATTGTAATGGAGAAATTGATGAAAATTGTGATGCTATCAAAACTTGGTATCGTGATATAGATGGCGATAATTATGGTAACCCTGGTCTTAGCGTACAACAACCAACTAAGCCAGCCTATTATGTTGATAATAAAGATGATTGTAATGATTCTGACAAAACCATGAATCCAGGACAAAGTGAAACTTGTGGTGATAAAAAAGATAATGACTGTAATGGTCAAATAGACGAAGCTTGTCCAATAAATACTACTTGGTATCGTGATACTGATGCTGATGGATATGGCAACCCAAAAACCAGCAAACAGTCTGCCACTAAACCCGTTGGATATGTTGATAACAATTTAGATTGTAATGATAGTAATAAAAGCATTAGTCCTAAGGCCAAGGAGCTTTGCGAACCCAATAATATTGATGAAAACTGTAATGGACAAAAAAATGAAGGTTGTGTTTCTTGTTATGTTGATAGAGATAAAGACACTTATGGTAAGAGTAATGGTTTAGCCACGTATTACGCTAAGGCTTGTCCGGTTGGTTACGTCTCAAATAAAACAGATTGCAATGACAGTAATAACGCTATCAAGCCTGGAGCCAAAGAAAACTGTTATAATAGGGTTGATGATGATTGTGACGGTAAAGCTGATGATGGTCGAGGTAATTGTTATTAACCCTTGACTAATTATCAAAGAACTGTTAAATTGTTTAAATATTAGCCAAACTCATTTAATATGCCTAAAAGAACTTATCAGCCAAACGTGCGTAAAGCCAAGAAAGACCATGGTTTCCTAAAGAGAATGGAGACCAAAAACGGAAAAAATGTCTTAAAAGCCCGTCGCGCTAAAGGTAGAAAAAAAATAAGCAAGTAATCCATATTTTGTAATATTGATTAAATACGCAACCTCCCACCTTCGGGGGGTTGCTTTTTCTAGACAGTTTGCTAATTTTTAAGTATAATTCTTAGACTTATATGCTGAAAAAGCGTTATAGATTAAATAAAAATAAAGAATTCGACCAGGTGTTTAAACATGGCAGTTCTGCTTATTCCCCATCCCTAGGCATTAAGGTAGTAGTAAATAAACTGGAAAATCCTAGATTCGCCATATTGGTTAGTAAGAAGGTTAGTAAGAAGGCCGTAGATAGAAATAAGATTAAGCGTCAGATTAGGGATATTTTGCGCTCAGACTATGCCCAAAAGGTTAATAATTGTGATGTGGTGGTTATTTGCTTGCCATCAATCCTTAATAAAACTTTTGAGGGCATTAAAGAAGATTTAAAATTTGCCTTTAGTAAGTTAAAGTTAATATAAAACATATGTGGTGGTTAAGTAAGGTTATTGGCGATAGTTTAATTAAAATAATCACCCTCTATCAAAAACTATGGTCACCTGACCACAGCTGGCGTAAACATAAACACCCATTAGGCTATTGTCGTTTTACTCCTAGTTGCTCGCAGTATTCAATCGATGCTATTAATAAATATGGTCCGATTATTGGTTTAATAAAAACTTCCTGGAGAATCTTAAGATGCAATCCATTTAATAAAGGCGGATACGATCCAGCGTAATCACGCAACACACAGCACGTAGCACGCAACAAAAATACAGAACACTAGATGTCATACCGGCGAATGCCGGTATCCAGAGTTATAAAGAGATAAACAATAATATAAGACACAGAATATAAAATAGATAGTAAGTGAATTTTTTCCCTACTTTTAAAAATTTAAAATATAAAAACAAACACTACTCCACCCAACATTTTTAATGCTCCCTGTTACGTGTTGCGTGTTATGTGTTACATGAACCTATGTTCACAACAATTTTCTATCAACCGATTTTAAATCTGCTGATTTGGCTCTATAACGTCATTCCTGGGCACGATATTGCTTTAGCTATTATTGCGCTCACGGTGATCATTAAAGTGATTCTGTGGCCTTTATCGGCCAAATCCTTGGCTTCACAAAAAGCCATGCAAACCATTCAGCCCAAGATTGATGCACTGAAGAAAAAATATCCCGACGCTAAAGACCGCGAAGCCATGACCAAAGAAATGATGGCTTTATATAAAGAAGAAAAGGTTAATCCTTTTTCTTCTTGTCTTCCCCTTTTAATTCAGTTGCCATTCTTTTGGGCGATTTTTAAAGTCTTTAGAGATGAATTTACCGGCAAAGCTTCTGGCCTGGTTTACCCTTTTATTTTTAATCCCGGCGCCCTAAATACTATGGCTTTTGGTTTCTTGGATTTTTCTAAGCCCAACGCAGTGCTGGCTGTCTTAGCAGGACTAGCTCAATATTTTCAAGCCAAGATGATGCCAATGCAAAAGCCGGCTGTGAGAGGTGAAGGCTCTAAAGATGAAAGCATGGCCGCGATCATGAATAAGCAAATGCTTTATATTTTTCCTATCTTAACTATAGTAATTTGTTTTAGTCTTCCCTCTGGTCTCGCCTTCTATTGGCTCCTAACTACCCTTTTAACTATTCTTCAACAAAAAATGATGCTTAAGAAGCCTAATAAGCCAGACTCTGCACCCACGGTTATTGAGGGAGAAATCGTCAATTAGTTCATAAAGTCCTTGAAGTAAATACAAAAATAAAAACCGCTGGCAATTTGCTGGCGGTTTTTTGTAGCAAAAAAGGGCCCAGTGGCCACTCCTCACCTCTCTCGTCATTCCCGCGCAGGCGGGAATCCAGGCGTTAGCTATATTTTCCGAACCTGGATCCCGGCCTCCGCCGGGATGACATAGTCAGAAAAACAAAAAAGGGCCCAGTGGCCACTCCATTTATTATATATAATAATTAATTTATCGAGTTCGCTGACTTGAGCCCTTCTCTAAAAATTTTTTTATAAGATCTTTAGAGATTTAAAGTTTTAAGTTATTTAAAACTTTATGTTGGTATATGTTCTACCGTTTCATGGACAATTGTTTAATGAGACAACTGCCAAATTCTTTTGTTTTTGTTTTAAAGTTAAAACAGTAGAGATACCTTTTAAAAAAGAACATCATGTCATAATCTAATTATAGCACATTTTGGGATACTGTGCAATAGTCGTCAACCATTTTATCTCTTGTCCTAATATTAAACAAAAAAAGTAATTATCTAAGATTTCGAAAAAGTTATCCACAGGATTTGTCCACTATACCGTGGACATTGAACTTTTTATGCACAGATAATCCACAAGTTATCCACAGGTAATGTCCACTATATCGTGGACATTGGGAAAAGGGGAGTTAAAAAATAGTATTTTGACTTCCAATGTCCACTATACTGTGGACATTGAAAAATTTTACCGAAAGTAAACCGAACGTAAAGTCCACTATACTGTGGACATTGGGATTTTTTATATTAGAACACGAAAATGGCAATGTCCACAAAAACGTGGACATTGGAGTTTTGGCCAGTAGGTGGTTTTTGACAAAAGTTTATAATTATTTTAAGTGGTTGAATTAAAAGACACTCTTTGTTATATTAGATATACGTTTAGGTCGCGTAGCCAAGTGGCTAAGGCAACAGTTTGCAAAACTGTCATTCGTGGGTTCGACTCCCACCGCGACCTCATTTTTAAAAATACACCATTTTTTGGTGTATTTTTAAAAACTAAGATTAGGTATAGGAGTCGAACGGGTAGCAGTGAGGCATAAGTCACGACGGAAGGAGTGGCGCAATAGCCGAACGCCGATGGACGCGACCAACGGAAGCGTTCAGCGCTACCCCTGGACAACGAACCGAGCCACATTCTGGTGGCGAGGCGAGGCGAAACTCCCACCGCGACCTCATAGATACAAAAAACACGCCCTAGTCGGACGTGTTTTTTAAAAGAGATTATATTTCAGTGGTTCTTTTAATAATTTTAACTTCCAGTTTTCTGCGACCAAATTTCATAGCTTCTTTCTTTTCAGTTGCTTTAAAGGCAATGTCGACGTGATTTTGGTAGCGGGAATTCATACGGTCAGTCACTATACATTGGCCAAAGCCGGAAATATCTAAGACTGTACCAAAAGGCACCATATTAGAAGCACAACGTTTGTAGCCCAAGTCCAAAGCTAAACAAATATCTTCACCGTTAGCTGCTGTACAAGGGGAGTCATCAGTTTGATAAGGGTCACCAACGTTATAAGCGCTAATTCCCTTGACACCAATACTTTTAGAGGTAGTTTTGTTTTTTGGGGCTGGAACGGTGATAGGCTTAGTAATTTCGTCTGTTTCTTCGTTATCTTCAATAATAAATTGTTCAGTGCTAGTAGTATTGGTTTGTTTGAGGCTGGTTATAGTGTCTAAATCAGCGGCCGCGACCGGGGATAAAGTGAATTGAAAAGACAAAACGACAAACAACACATGGGTGATGATTCTGCTTTGATATTTAGTTAAAAGTCTACTACTGCCATCTGAATTTTTGGTCATATTTTTCTTGGAAATTAAAACCCCTAATATAAATCAGGGGAATTTCACGATAGATCATACTATCACTTGTGACCCTTTTTGTCAAGGGTATTTTCAAGAAAAATACGATTTTTTTGGCTAATGTTAGCTAAAAAATGTTTTTGAAATGACTAACCTTAGCCATTTTTTGACCTCTATTTACGTTAATAGTAATCAAATCAAGTCTGGCACTGGCTAGGCTAATTTTGTTTTTAATGCAGTAAGCGCAGAGGGCGCTCTTAAGCTTTTTAATCTTTTGATGGTTAAGTTGTTCTTCGGCCAAGGCCAATGATCCAGCCACTCTTGTTTTAACCTCAATAAAGACCGTTTCTGGTCCTAAAGTGGCAATTAAATCAATCTCCTTGTGGCCGAGGCGTTCATTTTGTCCAATGATTTTATAACCCCGTTTAAGTAGCCAATTACGAGCCATGTTTTCTCCCCAAACACCAATAGTTTGCGTATTTTTTAGAGTTTTTAACATAGTTTTTAACAAGAAAGTTTATTGCTTAATAAATTGGCTTGCTGGAGCCTCATTTTTGCCTTATAATAATTTAACTAATTCACTAAGCCCATGTTGGGATTAATTATATGAAAACAATTGTTTTGCCTCAATTGCCTTATGACTATAAGGCCCTAGAACCGTGGATGAGCGCTCAAGTTTTAACGCTTCATCACGACAAGCATCATCAAGCTTATGTTGATGGCGCTAATAAAGTTCAAGCTAAGTTGGCAGGGGCGCGAACAGCCGGTGTAGAGGTTGATTATAAAGCTTTGTCGAAAGAATTTTCTTTTCACCTCGGCGGACATCTCTTGCATCAATTATTTTGGCAAATTTTGCGACCAGCACAAGAAAATAATCAACCTGGCGGTAAGTTGCTGGAAGCGATTAATCGTGATTTTGCTTCTTTTGAGCGCTTTAAAATGGAATTTTCGCAAACAGCCAATAGTGTTGAGGGTTCTGGCTGGGCAATTTTAAATACTTGTCCTGAAGGCTCTTGTTTGGTTATTTCTCAAATAGAAAAACACAACGTGAACGGTTTATCAAAGTTTCAACCAATTTTAGTCTTAGATGTTTGGGAACATAGTTATTATTTGGATTATCAAAACATGCGCGCTAAGTTTGTGGAAGGTTTTTGGAATAATATTAATTGGGATAAAGTTAGTGAGCTTTATGAAAGTTGTGGCGGAAATTGCCAGTGTTAAACTAATTATTAAAAAAACAGACTCGAGCGAGTCTGTTTTTTAAAACTTATTTAGGAATATATTTTTTTATAACTTTTTGTTGTTCTAAGTCTTCTTTTCTATCTTTAGTTTTTTGTAATCGACTAAACATTAACCAGCCCCAAAAAATCATTTCAGCTAACCATACGCCTAACCACAATTTCATAATTACTATTGGAATCATTTGCCAATTAGCAAAGACTAGCAAGAAGGCAACAATAGCATTGGTTAAAGAAAAGTCAGCTAAACTTCTATATAGTCTGGAACTAAATTTCTTTTCTTTCTTTCTTTTAACTTTAATAAAAATGTACAAAGCAATGAGCACGGCACAAAAAATTAAAAAATAGACTTCAGTGTGCAAGCCAATCGGTTGTGGTCTTAAATTAAACCAGTAAGTGAGTCTAAAAAATCTGTCCATAATAGGTAGTATTATATTTTAATAAAAATTAAACCAAAGTGATACTTACCGGCTTCAAATTCTTCTTCTAAGGATAAACCGATTTTATTAACAGCGGAAATTAAAGTTTCTTTATTGAGCCGAGTACTTAGTTCTGGCCCGATAGGGGAGGAGATTTTTTTCCAATCTACAATTACCACTTTTCCGGATTTTTTTAAGAGTCTAAGTGATTCTTTGATAATGTTTAAAGGTTTAGTAGATTCGTGGAGTATATTAACTAAAAAAACCACATCCAAACTTTCTTTTTCTATCTTGGTTCCTCCGTAGGTCTCTATATCGCTCCAAATAGGCACTATTTGGGGCATATTAAGCTCTTTAGCTTCTTTAGCAATAATGGCGAGGTTATTTTTCATGATATCAACGGCATAGACTAAACCCTTTTTACCAACTAAATCAGCTGACAAGAAAGTAAAATGTCCACCGCGACCGCAACCAAGATCACCAATTTTAAAGCCTTCACTGATTTTAGCTTTTTCTAAAATTAAGTCAATGTTGAGCAAATTAGTTTTGAGGGCCTTGTTTATCATGATTACAGTATAATACTTTTTTGGCGAGCTAACAAGAAAAAAAAGGATAAATTTCGAATTTCTAATTTTTAATTCCGAATAAAATTTTAATATTATAATTATTTTTAATAGAAAAAAAATTTTAGCTAGTAATTTTTTTAAAACATGGGGTATTATTCAAAATTCAAAATTAAAAATTAAAAATTCAGGTAATTACGTACTTATCCACAGGATTTGTCCACTATATCGTGGACATTGGGGTTTTTATGCACAGACAATCCACAAGTTATCCACAGGATTTGTCCACTATATCGTGGACATTGGAAAAATCCGCCAGCTGGCGGATAAAAAAACGACATTTTTTGGTCCAATGTCCACAGTATAGTGGACATTGGGATTTTGTGTGGCTGTTGATAACTTTTCAATGTCCACAGTATAGTGGACATTGGAGAATAAAAAATGTTAAAAAAGGTAAAAAAGAAGTTTTTTGAAATCAAATGTCCACAGTATAGTGGACATTGGAAAATTTTACCGAAAGTAAACCGAACGTAAAGTCCACTATACTGTGGACATTAGGATTTTTTATATTAGAACACGAAAATGGCAATGTCCACAAAAACGTGGACATTGCCTGCCCGACACGCCTTGTCTGTCCGCAATATTCGTCATCACAGGAGAAGCGTTGATGACGGGTTATGAAGTCGGTGAGACGGCGAGTCATGGCGGGCGGGGGATTGTGATTTGACGAAAAATCCATAAATAAGTTTTAAGGAATTTGTTTTTTAGGAAACTCCAAAACTGTTTTATGAAAAAGGTGCTTATTAAAATTTTTTAATAATATCTAAAGACCCAAGATAGTTTTTGAAAATATTTTTTGTTTTTTAAAAAAAGAATCCATGATCTTGGTTGGCGAGTTTATTATGAAAGACTTTATTAAAAAGAAAAAAATAAAAAATTAGGATAAATTTAGATAAAAAGGTGATAAAAATTTACTAATATTAATATATTTTGTTTAATGTTAGCCAATAAATAAAAGAAAGTCTTGGCGGACAAGCAAAAATAAAAGTTCGGCTTATTGGCCGAACCTTATTTTTTTAAAATCGTTGCGATTAATTATTCCCCAACTGCATAAAGGATAGGTCTAGGTTGAGCTTAATTTCAAAAGTTTTTTCAACATTCTTTGAATAAGCGCTAAGAATTTCCTCTATAGCGTCATAACAACCTTTGGTGTCCCGAAAGAGTTCTCTTATGGTCGTTAAGATCTCATCTCGACCTTTTATGTGCCAAGCGTAAGCACTGTCGGTTGTTTTTTTGTTTTCTTGGCAAATAGAGTCAAGAATGACTTTTAATTCCTCTTCTGTTTTGTCTTGATTTTCTTGCTCGGCTTTTTTCATCTTCTCATTAAAGACGTCAAAGTTTTTGAGTATCTCTTTGTGATATTCTCCTGTTTGATTTGCTAACTTGGTGGTAGCAAGAGACACTTGTTCTTTTAAGTTGGACAACAGAGCTTTCTTGTTAGTCACGCTATTAATAGCTTGAATTTTAAGAAATTCTAATTGTTTTTTGGAAATAGTGTCAAAGGGCGAAAATACCCCTGAATAAATAGCGCTTAAAGCTTCTTGATGAATGTAATTAATACATTTTTCAGGCGATAAATTATCTGTCATGCTTCTCTCCAGAATAATACAAAAAATAGTTGTGATAATTTTTTATCACAATTTTTGTATATTGTCAACAATATTGTTTTTAATAAAAATGTTTTTTGTATTATTTTTGTTTAATGTTAGGAAAAAAAACAGACTAAAGTCTGTTTCTGTCTGTGGACCCGACGGGAGTCGAACCTGCGACCTTCTGCATGCCATGCAGACGCTCTAACCAGCTGAGCTACGGGCCCGTGTAATTAATATTTCTGATCTATTATCTGTGCAATTATTTTTATTTCATTGTAAATGTCAGCGGAAAAATAGTCTATTCGACAAACCCCTTTATAATCAGGTTTTCTTAATGGTTTACCAATTGTTCTTTGGTCAATTCTGGCCCCATAGAACTGTTTTGAGGGGATTTGAGTTATATGTGTCCAATAATTTTCTAATTCTTTCGTATTTTGGCCTACTCGGCACTGCAAAGTGCATCTAAATTTTGACTCGTTTATTGGGTAGGACTTTCTGAGAAGTTTTAAAAATATGCCAATAATTAACGGATCTGAATTGCCGAACATCAGCGACCCTTTTCGGGTTCTTGAGCCCTCGCATAAGTAAAGCATAACTAGAGCAATTTTGGCAACCCCCCTATCTTTAAGCAAAAGAGCTATATCTTGATTTTGTTCAGTGATTGCTTGTAAATAATCTTGCCTTTTAGTCTTGTTAACCCCTAATGCGACCCCTCTTGCTTTTTCAATATTAAGTATCGTATTAAGTTTTATTTTGTTTTTATAGCCTAAAGACATCGGGATGCTGTGGCACCAACAAGAAAGCGTGCTCTTCGGTATTGGCGTTTTTAGAATTTCAACAATCTCTGTGTATGTTTTTCCTTGTTTTCTTAAGATTAGTGCTCTTTGCTTTAGTTTTGTGCTCATGTATATAATTATACCACAGAGCTCATCAATGTGCAAAATATTTTTTTTGTGTCTCCGAGAAGAATTGAACTTCTATCTAGACGTCCCGCCTGCCTCGCAAGCGAAGCGTTGCGGGCGCGGTAGGAGTGTCTTGTTCCCCGCCCGACCACGCCTGTGCCCTCGAGAAGAATTGAACTTCTATCTAGACGTTAGGAGTGTCTTGTTCTATCCGTTGAACTACAAGGGCTTAGGCTTGGCCAGGCGGGCGGGTATCCATTGAACTACAAAGGCTTAGTTGATTCGCTTAATTTAACAAAAAATGGGCTAATTGTCAAAGAAAAACCTTTACAAATTAGCCTATTGAGCTTAAAATATTAGTATATTTCAAGAGCTGATTACAAAACTATTTTGGCTGTAATCTGTCTTTTTTGCCCAAGGCTTCGTTGGGTTGGCGCGTCATGATTTTCACCGTAGTTATACTACGCCTCAAACCCTGACGCTTACCCGCCTCGCCTTGACCAAAAAATCCTAAATTTCACCACAAAATAGTTTCGTAAACAACTCTTATAAAATTTAAAACTAAAACTATGTTTGCAAAAACTGTGCCAGCAGGAGGGATCTCTAATAAAGATGCAGAAACCATTATTGGTTCATCTGTTAAAGTGGAGGGAAACTTTGTCTGTGAAGGCAATATAATTGTTGATGGCGAGGTTAGAGGAAAAATTGCCACCAACGGTTTTTTACAAGTAGGAAATAAAGCTCTGATTGACGCTGAGGTTAAGGCGGGTAATGGACAGATTAGCGGAGAAATAAAAGGTAACGTTAAAATTTCCGGTTATCTAGAGTTGACTTCTACTGCTAAAATTACCGGAGATATGGAGTTTGGTAGCATCTCTATTGAGAGAGGCGCTATTATTAATGGTCACTGCACTATGAATGAAAACGGTGGTCAAATAACTCCTGCAACTAGTTTGGCTGAAGCCATTGATGAAGAGGAAGATTAAACAACCATGCATATTTATATTTATGACTCGGCTTTGAGTCAGAAAAAATATTTATCGCAAGTCCATGAAGTTGAAGCGAAAGTAACTGATTTGGGTTTGTCGGGACGAGTTTCCCGCCTGGGTAAATTAAGAAGTTTGCGCGATATTGTTCGTGAAGAATTGCGTCGCATGCCTAAAACTATCATCGTGGTTGGTGATGATTCTTTAGTGAGTCAGGTAATTAGTTTAATGGGTGGTACCGGCGTGGCTTTGGGTATTATTCCGATCGGTGAACATCATCAAATTGCTGCTAGTCTTGGAATTACTTTAGAAAATGCCTGTAATGTTTTATCCGCGCGCCGGATTATTGAAATTGACTTAGGTATGGTTGATAATCAAGCCTTTGTGAGACGAGCGGAAATTTTAGGACCAAAAATAAAAGTTTTAATTGATGGTAATTATTCTATTGTGGCGCCAAACACCAAACTAGAAGTAGTAAATTTTTTATTAGAGTCTGAAGCCGAGGTGGGTATGGCTAAGTCAGACGCGCAAAGCGGTAGTTTATATTTAATGATTACTAAAGAAAAAAATTCATTTTTAAAAAAAGAATTAGAACGCTCTCTCGTGCCCTTTCGTGAATTAGATATCCAAAGTGATGCTGCTGAAGTAGTATTAGATGGATTAACTAAAGTTAACCATCCTTGTCGTATCACCATTATGCCAAATGGTCTGCAAATAATCGTCGGACGAGAACGCAACTTTTAATTTCAAATTCAAAATTTCAAATTTAAAAACAACAACAAATATCCCAATTTAAAATTTTAAATTAAGATATTTAAAATTGTTTTGAGCTTTTAAATTTAAAATTAAAAATTATCTCATATGCCCCTAATACCTACAGTAATTGAAAAAAATGGCTACGTGGAACGAGCCTATGATATCTATTCGCGTCTCTTGAAAGATAGAATTATTTTTATTGGCGAACCGATTACTGACCATGTCGCCAATATTGTTATCGCCCAATTTTTATTTTTGGACGCTGAAAATAAAGATAAAGATATTAAAGTTTATATCAACACGCCTGGCGGTTCAGTCTCGGCCGGTATGGCGATTTACGATACCATGCAATATGTTAAATCCGACGTCTCCACAATTTGCGTGGGCATGGCCGCTTCTATGGGCGCCTTACTGCTCGCTTCCGGCGCTGAAGGTAAACGTTTTTCTTTGCCTAATAGTGAAATTTTAATTCACCAGGTGATGAGTGGAACAGAGGGACAGGCGACCGACATTAAGATTCACGCGGAACACATTTTGAAAGTAAAAGAAAGGATGAATAAAATTTTAGCTAAACATACTGGACAAAAAATCGTCACCATTGAAGATGATACCGATCGTGATAAATTTATGACCCCAGAAGAAGCCAAGAAATACGGGATTATTGATAAAATTATCACGAAGCAATAAAATATGAGACTTGGGTATATGTCCGGTTTTAGAGCAGATTTATTTTCGGAGATTAAATTTGCAAAAGAGCATTTTGATTTTACGGAAATTACGATACAGCCGGAATTATTAAAGACAATTGATAATATTTTTTATGACCTCAAGGAAGTTGTGGCGGGTTTCGAAGTTCTTGGGCATATCCACTGGGAAATCATTGATTTGGATAGTATTTTTAAAAATATTAAAACGTTGAAAGATTTGGGTGCTGAAAAAACTACTATCCATCCCTTTAAAAGTTTAAGCATTAAAGAAAATACCAAGATTTTTAATAAAATAAATAATTTTTCGCAAGAAAACGAAATACAACTATTAGTAGAGAATGTTTCATATTCCCCGTTTAATTCTGCTGATACCCTGTTAAAGTTAGTAGAAAAAATTCCCAACATAGGCGTTACTCTTGACGTTGGTCATGCTAATAGAATTTTGGATCTAGATAAATTTATTGATATCTTTAAAACAAAAATAAAACACATTCATCTTCATGATAATATTGAAAATTTTGATCATTTGTTTTATGAGAATCAAAATAAGCTCGCTGGAGTTTTTTCTAAATTAAACTCATTGGGATATAATGGCACCGTACTGCTTGAAACATTTTCGGTTATGAAAGATGGCAAAAATATTTCTCAAGAATTTTCCGAAATAAAAGAGCTCCACATAGAGCAATTAAAAAAAGTAAAAAGCATCTTAAAATAATTATTGACATTTTTAGGTATTCACGACCCGGAAAACGCCCCAAGCTTCTTGCTTGTGGCGTTTTTTTAGAATATAATTAGAGTATTACCTATATGCTAAATATCTTCAAAAAACCTGTTCCGAAAATCGTTCCCGAGGAGGCCAAGGAAGCGGAGACTTTTAATTCTTGGATTAATCATGACTTGGAGGAGGAAGGACATTTGTCCGTGGACGTTTTTCAATCCGAAGATAATATTGTGGTGAAGGCCACGATTGCCGGCGCCAAAAATGAGGACATTGAGGTGGTGGTTAATGGCGATATGCTGACCATTAAAGGTGAACGACACTTAAACGAAAACGTGGAGTATGATGATTATCTATATCGAGAGTGCTATTGGGGTAAATTTTCTCGCACCATAATTTTGCCGGTACAAATTGAGGAATCTAGAGTAGAGGCTAAAATGGATAATGGGGTTTTAACTATAATTTTACCTAAGGCTCACCGAGCCAAAGAACTAAATATAAAAGTAAAAGAATAACATATTTGTCATCGCGAGGAGTGATCCGCCAGCTGGCGGAGAGCGACGTGGCGATCTCTGTGTGTAAATACAGAATATAGATTGCCACGCTCCCTGTGGTCGCTCGCAATGACAGTGAATTTTTATGAAACTAGAACTGACAGTTGATAGAATTGAGGGTGAACGCGTAGTTTTGATTGATCAAGATCAGAACGTTTTTGTTTGGCCTAAAAATGTTTTGGGCGAGGGAGTCCACGAGGGGCAATTGTTAGTGGTTGAATTAAAAGACCCAAGTCATAAGGAAACAAAAGAATCAAATGTTAATGCTAAAGATATATTAAACGAAGTGTTGAATTTGGACTAAAAATAGGTACGTCATCCCGGCGGAGGCCGGGATCCAGATTAGAAAGTACCCCCACACAAGCTAAATAGTTTTTAAGTTTATAGTGTTGAATAAATTTAAAAATTTTAAATGTATTTTTTAAGACATTGAATAGTTAATAAAACCTGGATTCCCGCCTGCGCGGGAATGACAGGGGAAACATATGGCTAAGGGCCACCAGATGACAGTTTGGTTAAAAGCGGTTATTGGAACCGTTTTGATTTTAGTTTCCCTGGCTTTGATTGCAGCCTGGATAGCTATTGCTGTGCGTTTATTATATAAAGATAAAGTTTATCCCGGTGTTTATGTAGGCTCAATTAATGTGGGTGGAAAAACCAAAGAAGAGGCTAGGGTTATTTTGGAAAAAGAACTTGAAAAGTTAAAAGCGGGAATCACGTTTTCTTATAAGGAGAAAAATGTAGTAGTTAGTTTAAGTTCAGTGTCTTTTGATGGTTCATTGGCTTATCAATTATTTTCCCCGGATGTTGATAAAACTATTAATAAAATAATAGCCCAAGGTCGCCAAGAGTTTTTTGTTAATAATCTTAGTAAACAAATGAGTTGTTGGACGTTGGGTTGTGGAGTTGATTTAGTAGTTGATTATAACAAACCAAAAATTTTAGAATTACTTAAAGAACAGTTTGGTTCTTTTGAAGCGCCAGCCCATGACGCAGAACTTGTTTGGGAAGATGATGGTAATTGGCGGATAGAAGGAGAAAAGTTTGGTCAACGGTTTGATTATGAAGCCATTTTTGCTTCCTTTGAAGCAACCTTAAAACAAGTAAAAAATGAACCCGTTCGGTTGATTTTAGAAGAAGATGCGCCTAATATTTTTGCCGCGCAAGTCGCCCCTGATTTAGCCGAGCAGATTAAAACCTTGCAAGACAAAGCGCCAATTACTTTTAAATTTATTGATCCAACCCCCAGTGATTCTAGTCAGGCCATCCCGCCTTCGTCTAAAGACTTCGGCGAGGCAAGTAAAACCTGGATAGCGAGAACAGCCGAGGTTAAGTCTTGGATTGGTTTAAGTGTAAAATATGATAAGAATAAAAAAGTAGTCAACGCAAACTTTACTGATAAACTTTTGACTAAATATCTTGAAACTAAAATTGCGCCCAGTGTTAATCAGGATCCATTAGAACCAAAGTTTGCTTTGAAAGACGGTAAGGTGGAGGAGTTTCAGACGGCTCGTGAGGGACGAGAGATTGATATGATCACGACCATTAGTGATTTAAGAAAGGCGCTAGCCGCCTCTACCGACGTGTCCACCGAAGCCTTGGCGAAGGAGGAAGGTTCCGTCGAGCCGAAGGAATCTGGTGCAAAAGAAGTAAATATTACGGTTAAAAAGAAAGTAACAGAGTTTACTAAAGAAGAAATTAATTCTTTAAATATAGAAGAAGTTATTGGTACAGGCACTTCTACTTTTGCTGGTTCACCAGCCAATCGTCGTCACAATATTGCTGTGGGAGCTAAAGCGCTTAACGGATTATTGATTAAGCCAGGTGAAGAATTTTCTTTAGTTAAGGCACTGGGTGAAATAGACGCTAGTAGTGGTTATTTACAAGAATTAGTTATCAAACAAAATAAAACCATTCCTGAATTTGGTGGCGGATTGTGTCAGATTGGCACAACTTTATTTAGAACAGTTTTAAATACAGGATTGCCGGTAACCGAACGACGTAATCATTCTTATCGTGTTCAGTATTATGAACCGGCGGGAACCGATGCGACGATTTATGATCCTTGGCCAGATTTCCGTTTTATTAATGACACGCAAAATTATATTTTAATTCAAACTAAGATTAATGGTAACACGGCTGTCTTCCAATTTTGGGGTAAGCGTGATGGACGCACTGTTGATCCGATTAAGCCGACGATCTATAATATTGTTAAGCCACCGCCAGCTAAAATTGTGGAAACTCTAGATTTGAAACCAGGTGAAAAGAAATGCACTGAAAAGGCACATAATGGTGCTGATGCGTGGTTTAATTATAAAGTGACCTATCCTACTGGTGAGATTAAGGAAAATAAATTTTCTTCGCACTATATCCCTTGGCAAGAAGTTTGTCTTATCGGTGTAGAAAAACTTTCCGATCCGAATGCGCCAACTGACGGTGAATTACCACTAGGTAGTCCTGACGCAGTAAATGTTGTCACCCCGACGAGTACAAATCAATAAAGTTTATAGAAAAATAAAAAATCACCTTAATTGGTGATTTTTTGTATTCTGAAAAATAATTTTAAATTTTATCCCAAAAACCTTTAAACATTTCTCGCAAGTTTTGTGCCATGACGGCATCATGAGTTTCCACCATGTAATACGGATGCTGTCTGGTAACAACAAATAAAACATAATCGCCCAAGACGGCGTGGGTGGCAGTGAAGTCAATGGTCTTGCCCCAGTATTTGATTTGTCGGCGCTCGTCTTTGATTTGTTTGGCAAATTCTTTTTCAGCTGGTTTTTTATTAGTCATTAAACGCGTGCCGTAATCTTTGGGATAAATTTCCCAGTGATACTTAAACCAATCCGGGTAAGCCTCAATAAAGGACACATCTTGAAAGCCCCACCAATTATGATCATTATTTTTAGCACTTTCAATCCATACCGGTAATTGCTTGAAAATAAAATCATGCAGGTGCGCCTCGTCAATAAAACGGATTTTGGGCACGCTATATTGCTTAGATTTAGGCAAAGCTTCCAATTCTTGGATAACATTCTCAATAACCCCCTTCTTCTGCTTTAGCTCCTCCTCTTGAGCCTTGTAAAGACTTCTAAGCTCGTCCGGAGGTAAGGCTGTGTAATACAAAGTCGTTCCGCCTAAGTCTTCGCTAATAATAGCCTTGTTTATGAGTTCTTTAGCCACGCTATAAACCGTGGTGCGGTTTATTTTGCTAATATTAGCCACGGACGTAGCCGAAATTTTGCCATTTTCCAAGATACACAAATAAACGGCAATTTCTTTATCGCTAAAGCCTAATTGTTTTAAATATTCATTAAGCATAGCTTAATTATAGTCTGTTGTTGAAGCATTGTCAACAATTTTATTTTGTTTAAAATTAGCTATAATTTATGATAAATTTGCCAGTTTATTTAAGTATAGTTGACTATCTCTTGACAAATCTTTCAAGGTGTGTTATACTGTAGTTATCAAGATACAGAAGGGACATTAACAAACAATAAACATTAGTAATAAGGCGGGAGTTAAAAACCCTAGTTCTCGGCTTATTACTAATAGTTTATTTATAATATTTTAGGAGTTTATCATGATATCAGGAATTACATTATATGTCAGATTACAAAAAATAAGCGGAAACGATAATTCAGTTTACTATACCGCAGCAATAGTAGATTCCAATGGCGAAAGGCCAAACAAAAACTGCCGCTATCATAGCGATCATTCAAAAGAAGACGCTATGGGTAAGCTATTTCTAAATGAATGCATATCCTTCCATGGCCAAGATTCCATTAAAATAATAAAGGAAGGATTCTAGCTAATAAGGGATAACAAGAAAACGGGCAAAGAATGTCTTGTTAGTCCGGTTAAGTAGATGTCTAAAACTTAACACGAAAAAATAGGGGAATAAAAAATTTATTCCCCCTCCGTCTGGGAATGAATATTCCCACTGATGAGTCCAAAAGGACGAAACGGAAAAAGCTTTCAGGTTATGTTTGAGGAATTAGGCCTAATCCTTAAATATTCACCAATTAGAAAGTTTTATCATGAACAAGCTATCAGCAGAAAGAAATGCACTTTACAATCAAATATTAAGTGAAGTAAAAGATTCCCCCATTAAGTCAATGGAATTTGAAGAAAATACGTATCACTTTAAATGTGATTATTTATTACCTTATGGAGAATGTCATTATTCTAGAGTATTTGCCAAGTTAATTTACTTAAAAGAATGCTTAGGAATAATTCAACCGGGTGACACTCTACTTGAAACAACTTCTGGTTCAGGTGGACGCGCAGCGGCGGCCGTTGCCACAGCCCTTGGCTATAAAATTATTATAGCTATTCCGGCCGGTGGAGAAAAAGCTCGCGAGGATGCGATTATTGCCGCTGGCGCAGAATTATACCTTACGCCCGCTGAAGCCTATGTTAATGGATTTCCTGAATTCATTAAAAAATTCTTAGAAGATCACCCCGGAACAAAGTATCTCAACCATTCCATGGGAGATATTTTTAGCAGAGGTAAGGGAATTAACGGTGCAGCTATTAATGCTTTTCGTCCATTCGTGGATGAGGTTTTAGAAGCTGGTATAGTTCCTGATGTGGTGATTTCCGCATTAGGTAATGGTACTAGCACCTTGCCAATGGTAATGGGGTTCAAGGCTTTGTCAAGAAAAATAAAAGTTATAGGAGTGGAATCTGTTGCCAGCGGTTATTCCTATAGAAAATATTATCCGGGGAGCTATGAACAAATATTCGGCTTTAATCCTGAGATATTTGATAGAAACGATCTTCCAGACACTACTCCTGAGAAATTAGTTTTCTTATTCCCCGCTTTAGACGAAGCTGTTTCTTTGCTGGATGATGTTATGTTGGTGACTAGCAATTTTGTAAATGACTTATTTTTACAAAAAGTTGGCTTTTTGCCCGCTGACAAAAGTGATTCAGTGGCAAAATGGGATGATGATAATTCTAATTCTGAAGAATTATCCGACTTTGGTAGAACAGGCAAGGCCGGATTTGCAGTTGCCAAGCTGTACGCTAAAAAGCATGAATTAAAAGGTAAAAGCTTTTTAATTCCAGTCTTTGATGCTTCGTGGCATTATGACAATTAGCACGTTATATAAAAGCCAGACATTCTGTAAAAGAATTCTGGCTTTTTTCTTTGGTAATAAAAAATCATCCTTGCGGATGATTTTTAAAACTAATTTTAAAAATGAATTAAGCGGAAATTTTGATGCCGGTGGTTTTTATTTCATGGACCAGAGGATTCGCGGAATCTTTAAATTCGGACACGGTAAAGCCATGCGGTTCTATGCGCGTATCAACATCCATTCTTAAATCCCACAACAAAAAAGTTCCTTGATCGTAGTCTCTTTTTAATTTGTCAGATACTACGGCCACATCAATATCACTCCATTTAGTGGCCCTTCCTTGAACTTGTGAGCCAAACAAATAAATAGCCGAAAAAGGATAGTTAGCCTCTTTTAGTTTGGCCGAGTATTTCTTAACTATTTTTGTTGCTTCAGCTCGTGACATAGTTTTTTGTAGAGAGACTCTATTTCTTTTATATATCGCTGGGTATATTTTTTGGTGGCTAGTTTGTAAAAACTAAATTTATAATCAGGGTAGCGGGCGCGTAAATTGAAACTGTTGGCTTTGTTTAATAATTTAATTTCCGATTTATTCAAGACTGTTTTGGCTATTTCCGTTAATCTAATTAGATCATGAATTTTAGGAGCTTGTTCTTCGGTTTTAGCTACCACGAGGGCTTTTAAAATTTTTTCCAAAACAAGATGTCCAAAAAATAAACTCTCGGCATATTTTCCAGCCTTAAATAAAATCCCAATCGTACTAAAATCGTGATCAGCAGTTGTTGCCCAATAATTTACCAAAGCCTTGGTTTGTTTGGATATCATATGTTTAAAACATAACAAAATATGAGGATTATGTCAAAAAATAAAAGACCCCCGAATGATAAATCAAACGGGGGTTTTGCTAAACTTGTCTTACGGAGGATAAACAAACATCAGACTACAAGAAATCAGTGTCTAGTATGATTTTTGTAAGATCATTCATAATGTTTTTATTAAGAACTCCTTTGAGAAAATAGTGGAAACGAGATTTAAAAATTTTCTAGAATAAATTTTCTAATTGTTTTTTTGTTTCCTGTCAAAACCCCATATGTCTTCCAGCCAGTTCTGTGCTTTTCCTTGCGTAGCACGGCGATACCATATTCTCTTTCATTTACTCCTGATTGTGTTAAAGATCAATTAAGATAAGATTAGCTTGAGCGGGTAGGCAAAGAAATTTGTGTTAGAGGACGTCCAGTCGGAACCAGACAGACACTAACAGCAAAGTCCCCATGCTTGTCGTGCCTATCCCGCTAAAGATAACCTTAGAATATTATTATTGTTAAAGTTGTTTTTAGTATAAAGTTATCATTCATTTGCGTGACTCGCCTCGCCGTAGCTGAAAGCGAAGGCGGGCTAAAGATAACCTTCTATTCATTCAATTTTTAAACGATATTAGAGTATATCACAGAAACAAAAAGCTGTCAAGCATTATTTGACAACTTTTTGCTTATTTTGGCTAGTATTAGCCAATAAATCACGTAACGCACAACACGTAACACGTAACAAGGAGGAGTTTTAATGGTTTTTGTATTAAATATGGTCTATCAAAAAAAGATGTGATATGTTCTTAATCCTGGATTCCAGGTCTCCGTTGCACTGCGCCTGGAATGACAACGTGTGGGAATTTTGTATTTTTGTTGCGTGTTGCGTGCTATGTGTTGCGTGAAACAAGCACTTCTTTCAAGTATTGTCCCGTATAACTATTTTTAGCCTTCGCAATATCGCTCGGGGTGCCGACGGCGACTAATTCCCCTCCTTTGTCTCCACCATCAGGTCCGAGGTCAATAATCCAGTCAACCGACTTGATGACGTCCAAATTATGTTCAATAACCAGGACGGTGTTGCCCTTTTCTACTAGTTTGTTTAAAACCACTAATAATTTTTTAATGTCCTCGAAGTGTAAGCCGGTAGTTGGTTCGTCTAGAATATACAAAGTTCGGCCAGTGGCGCGTCGTGATAGCTCGGTGGCTAGTTTAATGCGTTGAGCTTCTCCGCCTGACAGTGTCGTAGCGCTTTGACCTAATTTAATATAATCCAGGCCGACTTGTGATAGGGTGGCTAGTTTTTGTTCAATAGATGGAATGTGGGTGAAAAATTCCTTAGCTTCCGCCACGCTCATAGCTAAAATTTCGGCGATACTTTTTCCTTTATAATGAATATCTAGAGTTTCTTTATTATAGCGAGCACCATGACAAACATCACACTCGACATAAACATCAGGTAAAAACTGCATTTCAATTTTAATTAGTCCATCGCCTGAACAAGCTTCGCAACGACCACCTTGAATATTAAAAGAAAAGCGTCCGGCTTTGTAACCGCGAAGCTTGGCTTCAGGTAAGCTGGCAAAAAGTTCTCGCACTGGCGTAAAGAGTCCGGTGTAAGTAGCAGAGTTAGAACGAGGGGTGCGACCAATAGGGGATTGATCAATATTAATTACCTTATCCAAATGTTCTAAACCACTAATGTCTTTATGGGCGCCGATATCAACTTTGGCGCGATAAAACTTTTTATTTAAAGCATTCGCCAAAATATCAGTCATTAAAGTTGATTTCCCTGACCCTGATACGCCTGTGATGGCCACAAACTTTCCTAAAGGGATTTCTACGTCAATGTTTTTAAGATTATGTTCAGTGGCGCCAAGTATTTTGATAGTTTTGCCAGATCCAGTATGATGCTTTTTAGGAATTTCAATGCTTTTTTTGCCGGATAAATAAGCTCCAGTAATAGATTTGGGATTATTTTTTATATCAGCCGGAGTCCCCGCACCAATTATATAGCCACCATGTTCACCCGCGCCAGGTCCGACATCAATTAAATAGTCAGCCTCCAACATTGTTTTTTCGTCATGTTCCACGACGATTACTGTGTTACCTAGATCACGTAAGTTTTTTAGAGTGGTAATTAGTTTATCATTGTCGCGTTGATGTAGGCCAATTGATGGTTCGTCTAAAATATAGACCACACCCATTAAGCTGGTACCGATTTGCGTGGCTAGGCGAATACGCTGAGCTTCTCCACCGGAAAGTGAGGCGCTCCTGCGACCTAGGGTTAAATAATCCAAGCCGACATTAGAAAGAAAATTTAAACGAGTGTTTATTTCTTTAATAATAGATTTGGCAATCTTCTTGCTTTTATCAGTTAAATGGCCGTTAGTTTCCAGGTCTTTGAAAAATATTTTAGCCTCTGCAATTGGCATATCAGTAACGTCAGCAATATTTTTTTCATTAATAGTAACGGCTAAAAATTCCGGTTTTAAACGTTTACCATTACATGAGGGGCAATCTAATTCGCGCATAAAAGCCTCAATTTCTTTGCGGATATAATCAGATTCAGTTTCATGATAACGACGTTCTAAATTTGGAATGACACCTTCAAAGCCTTCCACGCCGTTGAGTACGACATTTAATTGTTTGGGGGTTAAATCTTTGATAGGGGTATTTAAATCAAAATCAAAACGTCCGACAATTTCACCTAAAGATTTTAAACGCCACATTTGACCCATGACGTTATTATGCACCCAAGGCTTCACCGCGCCTTGAGCTAGCGTCAGACGTTTATTAAAAATTAAGTCAGTATCAATCTCCAGTTTGTGACCAAGTCCATCGCAATCAGGACAAGCCCCATGAGGAGAATTAAAAGAAAAATGACGTGGTTCTAGTTTTGGTAAACTTAAATCGCAAGTTGGGCAAGATAATAATCGAGAAAAAAGTTTTGGCACAAATTTACCGGTGCCGAGCGGTAAAATCATGACGATATCATTGGCTAAATCTAAGCCTTTTTCTACGGCTTCATTAAGACGAGATAAATTGTCTTTTTCGGCACCTACTTTAATTTTATCAATCACAATTTCTAAGTCGTGGCGTTTATTTTTATCAACCACTAAATCTTCAAATTCTTCTAGTGAGTAAATTTTTCCATCAAAACGCACGCGAGAAAAACCAGCGCGCACCACGCCAATAACAATTCCTTTGTGTTCGCCTTTTTTGTCTTGAATGATTGGCGCTAAGACTAAAACTTCTTGACCGGAATAATTTTTTTGTAAATCACTGATAATTTCGTCTAGAGAATAAGGTTTAATAATTTGTCCGCACTTAGGACAATGAGGTAAGCCTACGCGTGCATATAGCAAGCGAAGGTAGTCGTAAATTTCCGTGACGGTGCCGACCGTGGAGCGGGGATTCTGGGAAGCGGATTTTTGATCAATGGAGATAGCTGGGGAGAGACCTTCAATCAAATCCACGTCTGGTTTGTCGGCTACGCCAATAAATTGTCTAGCATAAGCCGACAAAGACTCTACATAACGACGCTGACCTTCGGCGTAGATAGTATCAAATGCCAAAGAAGACTTACCCGAGCCTGAAAGCCCAGTAATAACGACTAATTGGTCGCGAGGAATATCTAAATTGATGTTTTTTAGATTGTGGACACGCGCCCCGCGGATTTTGATGAAATTGTGGTTGCCATTGGCCATATAGAAGTATAAAAGAAGTTTATTTATTCCAAGTAGTATACAGCTATTAAGGGATTTGAGCAAGCACCAGTGAATCACGCAACCTCACTTCGCTAAAGCTACGAGGGGCACAGCACGTAACATGCCTGCCTGCGCAGGCAGGTAGCACGCAACAAAAAGACAGGTTGTCATTTCGAAACTGCCTTAGCGACGAGAGATCCTTCTAATGTCATAAAAACCTTGAAGCGATCCCTTGGCCTTGCTCGGGACGACATTATGGTTTGTATTTATTTTGATATTAGCCAAAAATTAATAAAGTATGGTTAAATCTTGGCTATAATTAGCTAAAAACGTCTGGAATGTCCGTATTTATTGGCTTAAGTTTGGCTTGACAAAGATTTAAAAATATGCTATATTTATACCATAGCAAAATGCTACAAATAATCAAAGTTCTTAAACAATTTAAAGGAGAAAGCCATGAATAATGGTCAGCCTAAACTCAGTATTACCAAACAAGACCAGGAATTTATCTCTTGTTTGTTTCGTGAAATGCCTTATCAAGACATTTTGGCTATGATAGCCAAAGAAATGCCTTATGATGAGCTGTCAGTGGCAGCTAAACAAGAATTTATCGAAAAGGCTCCTACTAAATTAAGAGCCATTCTAAGACAAGTTTTTGTGTCCGAATCCGACAATCTGTTGAATGATTTATTTGGTAAGCCGTCATTGACTAAACAAATAACCTTAGCAGATAATTTTTCTTTGAATCAAAACGTCCAGCCGAAAAAGGAATTTAAATACGCCTTTGTCAATCCTGATTATGCTAAAGATAAATACTTTGCTAAGCCGACTTTGATAGGACCAGCAATTTTAACTATTGCTCCGACTACTAGGAGCGCTACTAATCAAGAATTAGTTGATGCCAGTGGTCAAGCGGACGCTTTAGCAATAATCAATGCCCTGCATAATATGCTTAAGGCAGATCCAAACAGTTTGGATCAGTATAAAGACAGGGCGATTGTTATCCCAGTATCATCTATTGAACCGAATGCCCACGGCAATTTCTTCTGCCTCGTCTTGCTCTGGAACGGCGATGGCTGGAACTTGGATTACCTTTGGCTCGACTTCGAGTGGAGTGCCGGCGTCTGTGTCGCTCGGTTGTCGCAATAGTTCTTTGAAACTTAGCATCTTATATTTTTTTAAGTCCTTTGATACTTTCTTTGTATCTTAGGACTTTTTTGTTATACTGAAAGCGTCTAAATCTGAGTGCCGGGCCAAGGTTTGGTATCATTTAGGCTGTATTTAAAATTTCGAGCGTGTGGATGGACTGGTCTTTCCACAGAGTGGGATTTTAGAAAAAAGAATCTATTGGTGCGCCAAACTATGGAGTAGAGACTTCGTATAAAATACAAAAAGTGGCAGGAGCCACTTTTGGTGAAACGGGAGGTTTAGCGCACAAACCGAATGCCAACGGCAATTTCTTCTGCCTCAACTTGAACTGGAACGGCGATGGCTGGAACTTGAATTACAATTGGCTCGACAACAAGTGGAATGCCGGCGTCTATGTCGCTCGGTTGTCGCAACATATTCTTTTCTTCCGCTATTTTTTGGCGGGAGTTTTTTCTGCCAAACTTTTTTTCCAACCGCCAAGCATTCGGCCGATTTCGTCCAAACGATTGACTAAATCATAATAAAGTTTTGTCGGAATTATTTTATGTTCCCAACCGATTTGCAGGAAGAAATTCAAGAGATCCCGCTTGCCGATGGACTGGGAAACCAAATTTAATTTTTCAAATTTGTCATAGGCAAAACTGGCGCGAAATGATAATTCCAGCAAAGCGATGAATCTTTCGTCAATCTGCTGGCCGAGAGTGTAGCGATCAATTCGTTTTAAATTAATTAAAAAACTATGCCAGAGCAAATAAGCCTCTTTGCTTTTAATGACAACCAAGGGAAACCCGTTGGGGGGGGGGCGAACTAAAAGAATTTTGTTGCATAGTTTTGATGATATTATTTTGTTAGAAAATTTATTTGCGGTTTGGGAGAAGTTTTTGCTTGGCAAGAGGCATAAGCCAGATGTAATGGCCTTCGGTCTGCGGTTAGCTGATAATATTAGTTTATTGGCTTATGATTTAAAGAATAAGACTTATTGTCATGGAGCTTATTTGGCTTTTAATATTTCCGACCCCAAGCCGAGGCGGATTCATAAGGCTACTGTCCGCGACCGTGTTATTCACCATCTGCTTTACAAAACATTATACGATTATTTTGATTCTCGGTTTATTTATGATAGTTATTCTTGCCGTTTAAACAAAGGCACACATAAAGCTTTGAATCGTTTTAAATTTTTTGCCGGTAAAGTTTCGCGCAACCATACTAAGACTTGCTATGTTTTAAAAGGCGATATCAGAAAGTTTTTTGCCAGCATTGATCAGGAAATATTATTGAATATTTTAAGACGACAAATCATTGATCCTGAGATATTATGGCTGATTGGACAAGTGCTGGCAAGCTTCAATTCTAGTCAGCCCGGTGTAGGTCTGCCTCTAGGTAATCTGACCTCGCAATTGTTTTCCAATATTTATCTTAATGAACTAGACAGATATATTAAACAAGAATTGCGGATAAAGTATTATATCCGTTATGCTGACGATTTTGTGATATTGTCAGATAATAAAAATGAATTAGAAATGATTACCCCGCTGATTAAAGATTTTTTAAGCTTGAAGTTAAAATTGGAACTCCATCCGCAAAAACTATTTATCAAGACTTATGCTTCGGGCGTTGATTTTTTGGGCTGGGTGCATTTCCCGTATTATCGGCAAATCAGAACGGTTACTAAGAAAAGAATTTTTAGGCAAATGTCTAGTTGGCCAAAAATGGAGACTATTAACTCATATCGCGGACTACTTAGCCATGGAGATACTTATGAAATTAGGCGAGAATTAAGATTGATTCAATTTTGAATTATTAGTTGACTTTTATCTAGGTTTGGGCTATAAAACATAGTGAACTAACAAGTTTTATTAAGCTTTAAAGTTTATGAAGTTAAAACGCTGTCGTCAGTGTTTTGGCTTTATAAACTTTTTACTTTGCCAATTATGTCTAACACTAAAGATTTTATCATTGAAGAGTTAAAGCGTCAGTTAACTGACTTTGAAGTCAAACTGGAAGAGCAATCTTTCGGAATTGTGGCTGAAGTCGGTGATGGTATTGCTCGTGTGTCTGGTTTGCGCGACACCATGATGAACGAAATGGTGGAATTCGTCACCGAGCGTGGTTCAGTTTATGGCGTAGCCTTAAATCTAGAAGAAGAATTTGTAGGTGCCGTAATTTTGGGTGATTACAGTTTGATTAAGGAAGGCGACAAAGTTTTATCTTTAAAAAGAATTTTACAGGTGCCGGTAGGTGAAGCGATTATTGGTCGCGTGGTTAATCCTCTGGGCGTGCCACTCGATGGTAAGGGTGAAATCAAAACAGATGAATTTTATCCGGTAGAAAAAGTAGCGGCTGGCGTGATCGCTCGTGAAGGTGTTAACAAACCAGTTCAGACCGGTATTAAGGCGATTGATTCTATGGTGCCGATTGGTCGCGGTCAGCGTGAATTGATTATTGGTGATCGTCAAACCGGTAAAACTGCTATTGCGATTGATGCCATTATTAATCAAAAGGGCCAAGACATGAAATGTATTTATGTGGCTATTGGTCAAAAGGAATCTAAAATTGCTTCTATTGTGGCTAAACTTCAAGAGGCTGGCGCCATGGAATATACGACTGTAGTTTTGGCTGGTGCCAGTGATCCAGCTCCTCTATTATATATCGCCCCATATGCCGGCTCGGCTATGGCGGAATACTTTTTAGCTAAAGGCGAAGATGTGTTGATTGTTTATGATGATCTTAGTAAACACGCCGTGGCTTATCGCGAAATGAGTTTGCTTTTAAAACGCCCACCAGGACGCGAAGCTTATCCGGGTGATGTTTTTTATTTACACTCTCGCCTATTAGAACGCGCTTGTAAACTAAGTAAAGAATACGGTGGTGGCTCTATCACCGCTTTGCCGATTATTGAAACTCAAGCCGGCGATGTGTCCGCTTATATTCCAACCAACGTTATTTCCATTACTGATGGGCAGATTTATTTGGAACCGGATTTATTTTACAAAGGACAACGCCCAGCTATTAATGCCGGTTTGTCTGTATCTCGCGTCGGTAGCGCCGCGCAGACCAAGGCTATGAAAAAAGTCGCCGGAAAAATGCGTCTGGAGGCCGCTCAGTTTAGAGAACTCGCCGCCTTTGCCCAATTTGGATCTGACTTGGATCAAGACACTAAAAATAAATTGGAACGTGGCAAGCGTTTGATGGAAGTTTTAAAACAAGATCAATACGCGACCCTATCTATGGCTGAACAAGTTGCTGTTTTCTTTTCTTTAACCAACGGACTCTTGGATGATGTGGCGGTAGAAAAAATTATCAGCGTAGTTTTAAGTTTGGTGGCTTATTTACAAGATGCCCATGAGAGTCTCTTGAAGACAATAACTGAAACAGGAGAATTATTAGACGAAACCAATCAGAAATTAACGGCAGCTATCAAGGATTTTAAGGAAACGATAGTAAGTTAAAATTATTTAAACGAACCTGGATCCCGGCCTCCGCCTGGATGACAATGCGAAATACAAATGGCGAATACTAAGGAAATACAAAGAAGAATTAAATCCGTTACTTCCACCGGCAAAATTACTAAAGCCATGGAGATGGTGTCGGCGGCTAAAATGCGTCGTGCCACCGAAGCGGTTTTAAAAACCAGAAGTTACGCTAATTTAAGCTGGACAACTGTTTTACATTTAACCCACAGCGATAATCATCAAGAACTGCATCCTTTATTATCACCTCATGCTGAAGTTAAGAAGGTTGCCATTATTATGTTTGCAGCTAATCGTGGTTTGTGCGGATCATTTAACAGCGCCTTGCTTAATAAAGTTCAAGACTCTATTGATAAGCATCAAACTAATTCTTCGGGAGTTGCTATTGAGAATGAGTTTATAGTTTTTGGTAAAAAGGGTTTAGCGGTAAGTAGTCGTCTAGGACATAAAGTAATTGCTGATTTTATAAAAAATGACACTAACGCTTGTCTTGCCGACATCACCCCGATTGCCAAAATGGTGACTAAAGATTTTTTAGAAGGTCGCTACGATAAAATTTTAGTAGCCTATACTGACTTTGTTAACGCTGCCGTGCAAGTTCCCAGAATTAAACAACTTTTACCGATTGATTTGGATGCGCAGGATGATCATTTAGGTGTCGTAGGTAAAAGCGCTAAAGTTGGTTTGGATAAAGAATATGTTAAAGGCAAAGAGGCTAAATATTTGAAAGATGAAACCGGCACAACTTATGATTTTACCTATGAACCAAATCCAGCCGAAGTTTTAGATAAAATGATTCCTCGTTTGATTGAGGCCCAGTTATTTCAAGCCTTACTGGAGTCTAATGCGTCCGAACACAGCGCTCGGATGGCGACCATGCATCAGGCTAATGAATCAGCTAAAGATTTGATTAGTGAATTAACCCTGTATTACAACAAAGCCAGACAGGCGAGTATCACTTCAGAAATTGCGGAAATTGCCGCCGGTGCGAATGCCCTAAAGTAATGCGAATAACACGAATTCACATGCGAATGCCTCGAAAAAATGCTAATACCGCGAATAAATTCATTTGTAGCCTTTCGAGGCATTAGCATAATAATTCGAGGATTAGCATTATAATAAAAACTAGTTAAGAAGTCAGAAAATTTTAAAAAGAAAAGATATGTCTAAAGAAAATAAAAACATAGGTAGAGTTAAGCAAGTCATCGGCGCCGTCGTTGATGTGGAGTTTACAGATCAATTGCCGGAAATTTACACAGCTCTCAAAATTAAAACTGTTGATGGTGAGTTGGTTTTGGAAACTCAGCAACATTTGGGTTCCGGTTTAGTTCGCACCGTAGCTATGGGCACAACTGATGGCTTGAAACGCGGTGATGAAGTTATTAATACCGGAGAGACTATTACCGTGCCGGTTGGTAAAGAAACTTTAGGTCGTATTTTTAATGTGCTCGGTGAGGCGGTTGATGGAGAACCTACTCCAATTACTGCTAAACGTTATCCAATTCATGCCTCAGCGCCTGAATTTGTGGACCAATCCACTAAGACCGAAATTTTAGAAACCGGTATTAAAGTTATTGATTTGATTTGTCCGATTACTAAAGGCGGTAAAGTGGGCTTGTTCGGTGGCGCTGGTGTGGGTAAGACGGTTATTATTCAAGAATTTATTAACAACATTGCTAAAGCGCACGGTGGTTTTAGTGTGTTTGCCGGAGTTGGCGAACGTACTCGCGAAGGTAATGATATTTATCATGAAATGAAAAATGCCGGCGTGTTAAATAAAGTGGCAATGGTGTTTGGTCAGATGAATGAACCACCTGGAGCTCGCGCTCGTGTGGCGTTGACCGCTTTAGCTATGTCCGAATATTTCCGTGATGAAGAGAATCAAGATGTACTATTATTTATTGATAATATTTTTCGTTTCACTCAAGCCGGATCAGAAGTATCCACTTTGCTTGGTCGTATGCCTAGTGCTGTCGGTTATCAACCAACCCTGGCTACCGAAATGGGTGAACTTCAAGAACGCATTACTTCCACCAACAAAGGTTCTATTACTTCTATTCAAGCGGTCTATGTGCCAGCCGACGATTTGACCGACCCGGCCCCAGCTACAACTTTCGGACACTTAGATTCAACCGTGGTATTGTCTCGTGGTTTGACTGAACTTGGTATTTATCCGGCTGTTGATCCATTAGACTCTTCTTCCACAATTTTAGATCCAAAAATTGTGGGACTTGATCACTATCAAACAGCGCAAGGCGTGCAGAAAGTTTTACAACGATATAAAGATTTACAAGATATTATTGCCATTTTAGGTATGGAAGAATTATCTGATGAAGATAGATTAATTGTTAGTCGTGCGCGCAAAATTCAGAAATTTTTATCTCAGCCTTTTCAAGTGGCGGAAATTTTTACTGGACGCCCTGGTAAGTATGTTAAATTGGCTGACACGGTCGCCGGCTTTAAAGAAATTTTGGAAGGTAAACATGACCACAGAAGTGAAGATGATTTTTATATGAAGGGTGGAGTAGAGGACCTACAATAAGTCGAAGGTTCATAAAGTCTATAAAGTTCATAAAGTTTCGTTTATTGGTAACTTTTGATTTTACAGATTTTAGGATTTTATAAACTGGTTTTTATGTCTGAATTAAATATACAATTTGAGTTGGTTACCCCTGAACGAGTGGTTTTAAAAGAGACTGTTCTTCAAGTTACTATTCCGACTGAATTAGGGGAGATAACTGTTTTGCCAAATCATATTCCTTTGGTCGCGGTTTTAAAACCGGGGGTTTTGGAAGTTAGGCGTGCTGATGGAAGCCAAGAGGTTGTGTCTGTCTCCGGCGGTTTCGTGGAAGTGCTTCATGGTAAAATTGTGGTGTTGGCGGATACGGCTGAACGCGCCACTGAATTGGACGAGGCTCGTATTGAAGAGGCCAGAACTAAGGCAGAAGCTCTAAAAACTAGTGCTAGCTACCAAGAAGCGGTTGATTTTGCCGATATTAGCGCTAGATTAGAGAAAGAATTGGCTCGCTCTAGAGCGATTAAAAAGTGGAAAAGGATTAAAAATATTGAAACAATTAGCTAATATTAAACAATTTATAAAGAAAAACGCCCTAAGTACTGGGGCGTTTTTGTGTGATTGACAAAAATGTTTTTTTGTAGTAAGATACAAAATACCATTTTAAGAGCAGATGGTTCTTTTGAAAATTAATTTTAGGGTATTTTAAAAAATTTAAACAAGGAGTTTCTAATGGCGAAAGCAGCAGTAATGGAAAAAAAGGTCATGACAAATGAAGTAGTCAAGACCAAGCCAAACTCTAAAGGGGGAGTTGATTTATTAACAGAGCAAGCTGTAGAACACAGCAAAGAATTTAAGAACGGTATACCAAAAAATCCTGGTTGTACTCTTTCTTATGAGGATTTATGTAAGTTTTTTTATCACGTCATAGATAAAAAAGACGAAGCCAATGAAGCTTTAACTGAAATTAAAAACGATTTATCAGTTGAAGGGAAAAGTGACGGAGGCAATGGTTTGGAAGATGCAGGAATTAGTCATAGTTCCATCAATAATGATGGCGTTAATCTTTTACGCTTAACTCATCATTTAAATCAAGCCGGAGAATTGGCAAAGATTGAGACATCTATTATGGAAGGTAAATATAAAAATATTTGCCTAATATGTAAAGAACCCATTCCTTTATTAAGAATGATGTTCGTGCCAGAAGCGGTTCATTGCGCAAATTGTGCAAAACATTCTAGGTAAACTAGATAAACAAAAAATTTGAAGCCACTCATTGAGGTGGCTTTTTTGTTTGACCCTTCGTCCGCCAGCTGGCGGATCAGGGCAGGCTCTTTATTTGTTATTTTTGATTTTTGGTGATAATTTTATGATATGAAAACTGTTTTAGATTTACATCTCCACTCTAAGTATTCACGGGCTTGCTCGCCCCAGCTGACCTTGGCAGGGATTGAGTCGGCCTGCCAATTGAAAGGCGTGGGCATAGTGGGCTCGGCGGATTTTACTTATCCGGCTTGGTTTGCGAGCCTGAAAAATGAATTGGAAGAAATTGGTTCATCTGGGTTATACAGATTGAAAGCCGGCGAGCCGAAGGCCGCCTCCGCTGAAAGCTCCGTCGAGCCGAAGGTTAAATTTTTATTATCGACAGAATTAGCCTTGATTTATAAATCGGGTGGTAAGGTGAGACGAATTCATTTGGTCGTTCACGCGCCTAATTTATCGGCCGTAGCCGAGCTCAATGAATTTTTAGACAAGCATTATAATATTCGTTCGGATGGACGACCGATTCTCGGTATGAGCGCGCCGGATTTGGTTAAGCTGTGTTTAAAAATCCACCCGCAATTTTTAATTTACCCGGCGCATATTTGGACGCCTTGGTTTTCGGTGTTCGGTTCCAAGTCCGGCTTTGATACTTTGGAAGAATGTTTCGACGACCAAACCGAATTTATTTACGCCTATGAAACCGGTTTGTCTAGTGACCCGGAAATGAATTGGCGTGTCTCGGCTTTGGACAAATTGACTTTATTGTCAAACTCCGACGCGCACTCGCCAGCCAATATCGCGCGCGAAGCCAATGTTTTTGACTTGGATGAATTTAGCTATGCGGAAATTTATAATATTATCAAAAACAAACAGAGCGAGAAAATTTTATACACTATTGAATTTTATCCGGAGGAAGGCATGTATCACTTCGACGGGCATCGCGATTGTAATTTTTCTTGCGAAACAAATGAAGCTAAAAAATTAAAAGGTCTGTGTCCGGTTTGTAAAAAACCGCTGACCATTGGTGTGGCCAGCAGGGTTGAGGAGTTGGCAGACAGACCCGCCTTCGCCCCGGGGGCTTCGTCGGGCAAAGGCGACTTTAAGAAGTTGGTGGAGCTGGATAAAATCATTGCCGAAAGCTTGAACATCAAAAGTCGCGCTTCCAAACAAGTCCAAGTGGTTTATCATAATTTAATTAAAGCGATTGGCCCGGAATTATTTATTTTGCTAGAAGCTGATTTAGAGGATATTAAAAAAGCCTCCGATGCACGAATTGCCGAAGGTCTTAGACGTGTCCGCGCCGGAGAGCTAATCATCAAACCCGGCTTTGATGGACAATATGGAGAGGTAAAAATATTTAGCGACAACGAAAAAGAAACGCAGAAGACCTTATTTTAAAATAAACCATTAATACATTGACTAAATTAATAATTTTAGATAGTGTATAGCCAAAAGAAAAGTATATTTTGTTCTTTTATTTAATAATAGAAAGGATGGACTTAGTGGAAAGAGAAAACGGCTGGATACTGCCAGATGGAAAGTATCTAGAGTGTGCTTATAACGAGCATGCTAATTGCGCTAAAGTAGAACTAAACATGGACGAAGAAGACCTGGAAAAGATAGCTGTTAAAGTTTCGTGCATGCCGCCGTCAATAAGAATTAAGACCCTTGGATTAGATAGGGGGATGATTAATTACATTCCTCACTTTAATACTGCGAGAGACGAAATGACCAACGAACAACTAAACACTATTGAAAAGTATTGCCTAAAATTTCATTATCGACCGCCAAGCGATTACTTTATTCAAAAGGATTTAATTGACATGTGCGAAATGAGCACACTGGATATACTGAATATACTTGCAAAATAGTTTAAGTTGTATAAGCCGTACACATAAAACGGACACTAAATAAACAGTGTCCGTATTTTTTACTTCCTTAGATTATTTTTAATTCCAGCTCGTCGGTGATTTCGTTCCAGAGGGCGAAGCTGGCGGAATAGAGGGTATTAGAAATATTTCCGGGGTTAACAAGCTTGACTCCTTTTTTTATTTCTTCTTTATCCGCCAAAGCCTCAGTTTGTTTTATTAAGGTTTTAGGTGAATAAGGGGCGTAGGAGGACCAAGGCTTATGAGTGTGTCCATAAAAAATAATTTGTGCGCCCTTTTTAATTAAATCGTCAGCTAAATATGGCTCATGACAAAGGCCGACCAGCTTACTGCCTATTTCTATAACATCGCCTTTTCTTCCTAAATCAGTAATATTTTTATAATTACTTGGTTCACTGGGTTCGTAAAGTTCCATATTGCCATGCACTAAATAAATTTGACCATCAAAATTTTTAGATAAATAGGCTAAAGTTTCGCTGTTGGTAATATCTCCCAAAACAAAAAGAGCACTGACGTTTTTACTTTTAGAGTAGTCCAGTGCTGTTTTTAAATTAGCTAAGTTGTCGTGAATGTCTGAAATTACGGCAATCATTTTCTTAAATTTAATTCATAGTCTATTTGTTCCATTTTTCTGAAGTGACTATTGGCTTGATCATATTTGGTACGTAAATATCCGGTGAAATCAAATTCCACAAATTCGGCCAGGATGTCGGAGATGATTTGTTTATTGGCGCGGGCTTCTTTGATTTTACCGGCCGCAGCTAAATTCACTGCTTGGCGGACGAGTTCTCCGCACAAATCAGACAAACCGCCCAAATAACTCGGGGCGCTGATTTTAATCCCCGTGACTTTGCCCAGTGGTTTTTTGTTGATGACCAAATAAAACATTTTGGCTTCCACGTATTCTTCCACGCCGGCGCCATAAGCGCCTTCTTCCTCCAGTCGTTCATAACCAAAACTTTTCTGCATTTTTTTCAGCCTAGTTTCAATGTCGGTTAGTGAGGCTAGGGCGGTTTTGTTGTCACCGCGATGCAAAGAAAAAATCACCCGCTTGGCGTCATGCAAGACGGCATTGGAAGCGGAGATGATTTGACGACGCTCGTTTTCCTTTTGTTGATACTCTTTTTTAAGTTGACTGAAGAATGGTTTGTTAATCATAAAATTATAATGCTAATCTACGAATTAGTATACGAATGCCTCGAAAAGCTACGAATAAACAGCTACACACCCCGGCCTACCGGCCACCCCTCTCGAGAGGGGAATAATAACAACAAACATGTCTTTTGTATTTTTGTTGCGTGTTGCGTGATTACTTGGCTACACGTAGAACTTCTTCTACGGTGGTTTCGCCAGCTAAGGCTTTTAAGATACCATCTTCCATAACTGAAACAAATCCCTGAAGACGAGCTAGTTTTTCTAAATCTTCATCAATGGTGGTTGGTTCTTGAATGGCTTTTTTAATGTCCCCGCTAATAGAAATAGCTTCAAATAAACCAACGCGTCCTTTATAACCAATGCCACCACAAACCGGGCAACCTTTACCACGAACAAAGACTAAGTTTTTAGGAATAATAGCGCCTGAGGTTGGACTAATTCCAGCTAATATTTTTTCAACTTGAGCCAAGATATTTGGTTCTGGTTTGTATTCTTCTTTACAACTAGTACAAACACGACGCACCAATCTTTGTCCAATGGAACACTCCATCGCACCGGCTAAAATTGTTCTTTCGATACCTAATTCATAAAAACGAGTAATGGCGCCAGCCGCAGAGTTGGCATGAACCGTAGATAAGACTAAGTGGCCGGTTAAAGCGGCTTCAATAGCGGCTTTGGCGGTTTCAGAGTCGCGGACTTCGCCGATCATAATGATATTGGGATTTTGACGCATTAAAGAACGTAGGGCATTAGCAAAACCATAGCCGGTTTTTTCATCAGTTTGGGTTTGCATGACACCCTCTAAGCTATATTCAATCGGATCTTCAACGGTGATAATTTTAACGTCACTTTTATTTAGACTACTTAAAATAGAATAAAGCGTGGTGGTTTTTCCGGAACCAGTTGGACCAGTGTTGATAATAATACCGCGAGTTTTGGTAACAGCTTCCAGAATAACTTCTTTGGTTTTGAATTGGATACCCAAATCTTCCAGTTTAACAGTTTCCGGTTGTTTGGAAAGAATTCTCATAACAGCGGTTTCACCATAACCGCCGGTAATAATAGAAACACGGCAGTCAAAACGATCGTTAGGCACGTAAATGGCAAAGCGTCCGTCATAGGAGGCTTTTTTAACATTTAAATCAAAGCCACACAGGTTTTTAATTTCACCCATTAAAGGAATGTAATATTCTTTGCCCAAGGTAGCGACGTCGTGTAAAATACCATCAATACGGAAGCGAATTCTAACACCATTTTCTACTGGATCAACGTGAATATCGCCGGCTTCGGTTTTAATACCGGCGGCCATTAAGATATTAATCATCTCGCTAGTCTTGTAGTTTTTAATAATATCGCCTGAGCCTACAAAATTTTTGGCTACCTCGTCACCGACTTTAAGGTTGTCTTCGGTTAATTTCACGCCACGACCAATAGTTTTAGCTGAGACAATATCATAGAGCGCGTCCACGTAGTCGGTCTTACCAATAACTTTATAAACCTCCTCTAAACTGGTGATGCCGGTCATGGCTTTAAGTAAGCCATCTTGCAACATAGTAATCATGCCGTTTTCAATAGCGGCTTCTAGGATTTTAAAAGCTGGAATATTTTCTGCCACTAAAGTTTTTAGATTGTCGCTCATGGTAAATATTTCGTAAATTCCCAAGCGACCCTTATAGCCGACCTGTCCGCATTTAGCGCAACCCTTACCCGGTTTATAAAAGACAGGTAAAACGTTAGGAATATCAATACCAGCCTTAGGTGAAATAACGGCTAAAATCTTTTTAACTTGGTCTGATTCAGCTTCGGTTAAAGTGTGAACTTCGCGACATTCCGGACAGAGTTTTCTGATTAAGCGTTGCGCCATAATAGCATTAATGGCCGGAGTTAATAAAAATGGCTTAATACCTAAGTCTAGTAAGCGAGGAATAACTCCAGCCGAGTCATTGGTATGTAAGGTTGAAAGAACTAAGTGCCCGGTTAAAGAAGATTGAACCGCAATTTCGGCAGTTTCTAAGTCGCGGATTTCTCCAATCATGATAATGTCCGGATCTTGACGAAGAACTGAACGCAAAGCTTTAGCAAAGGTGAAGCCTTTTTTTTCATCGACTTGGCTTTGGTTGATATTTGGTAGATGATATTCAATCGGATCTTCTAAAGTAATAATTTTGGTGCCGGGCTGATTAAGTCTTTTAAGTACCGCATAAAGAGTGGTAGTTTTTCCAGAACCGGTTGGTCCTGTAGTTAGAACTAAGCCATTTGGTTTGGCAATTTCTTTTTTTAATAATTCTAAGGCTTGAGGCAACATGCCCATAGCTTCTAGTTCTAAGCCAGTCATATCTGATTCTAGTAATCTCATAACCACACTCTCGCCATAGGCTGTCGGCAAAAAAGAAACACGAACATCAATTTTTTTAGCGGTTAGTTTAATGGTAAAACGACCATCTTGAGGACGATCAGTAATGTTAATTTTAGCGCGAGACAATATTTTTAAGCGAGCCACTACGCCGGACCAGCGACTAGATTCAATTTTAGCTCCGGTTTGTAAGACCCCATCAATTCTAAAACGAACCGCTACGCCAGTTTCACCAGCTTCAATATGAACATCGCTTGAGGATAGTTTTAAGGAGGTGGCGATAATTAAAGTAACGACATCAGTGATGTTAACACGATTGATTTTTTCATCAATACTTTTAAGACCCTCAATTTCTGCTTTAAAACGCTCCAAATCTTCTTCAGTAATTTCAATGCCTTCTTTAAATTCTAAAATTTTTGGTAGAGTGCGATAAAATTTCATCCCGTACTCTAGACTACGAGGCGAAACCAGATAAATATCTCCATTTTGAAAATAAAATCTTTCTTTTAGTTCTTCTAGTTTTTTAACTACGGCTTCATTTTGTGGGTCAGTGGAAGCTAGACGAACATTAAAGTTGTCTCTAAAAAAACAAACAGTTTTAAGTTGCTTGGCTTCATCTTCGTCAATTAAAGAAATACTCTCTGGCGAAACAGGAAAGCCAACTAAATTAATATAATTAAGGCCCATGGCCGTGGCCATGCCGGCAGTCGTGGTTTCTAAATCTTTAACGCCTAATTCAGCTATTTTTTTCTGAAATTTACCCTGAGAACTATCTTCGTCAGGAGTCTGGTCTTTAGCCAGCATTAAATCTTCAATTGATGGGGTTTCTTTACTCATAAAATTGGTTTAACTTGTTTAAATTTTAACATTCTACAGTCCAAGACGCAACACAGAGGTTTCATAATTATATGTCCTGGTTCGTTCACCGCTCAAAAGTGGTTTATTTGACTGGGACATAAAGGCTAACGCACACTTGACTTTTTTGAGATAATTTGGTTTAATGTGAAAAAATATAAAAAGCAGTTCTTTTAATAATTCGAGGTAATCTATGCTAAATAATTGCAGCAAAAAAGAAAAGCTACATCAGGCTAGTCGTAAGATAATTGCCGAAGCATTAGAAAAATTTTTAACAGACGGTGGTAAAATCTTTGGTTTTGAATATTTTCATGATAGGGACATTGGTATTACTGAAGAACAAGCCAAGAAGTTTCTAGATTTTATGGAAAGACCAAGAAAGCATCCCTACATCGACCCAAAAAAAGATCCTAGAGAACTAGCTTATGTTAAAAATAAAACAGGTATTTTCACTATTGAATATTTCGCGGAAAGCACTATTTACATTTGGAATGTTGATCATGCCGAATACGAATGATTTATTAGTATCAAAAATTTAAAGGCTCACTAGCTAAAGTGGGTCTTTTTTATATCCAGGTCTTCGTGGTATAATTATTGAAAAGAACACACCGGGAACCCCCCCCTCAAGAGGGGAATTAATTATAGTTTATGGGAAGACGAAAAAAAGAGAAAGAAAATCCGCTAGATTATTTAACTTTACCCAGTTTGGGGCTTGATCCAGTCATTACTAAAACCATCTGGGCTTTATTTATTTTGGTTTTAGCAATTGTTAGCGCCTTAAGTTTATTTGAATCAGCCGGTTTTATTGGAGTTTATTTAAATACCGGGTTAACTTGGCTATTTGGCTGGGGTCGTTGGCTTGCACCTATCCTTTTATTAGTTTGGTCAGGCTTTATTCTATTAAAAGAAAAATTAGCCGTGGGAATGGTTAATTATGTCGGTTTATCTTTGTTTGCTATTTCCCTACACGGAATAATGCAATTATTTATTAATCAAGATGAGTGGACTTATGCCTTGAAGTCTGGGTCGGGTGGCGGACATTTTGGCTGGTTGATTGCTTGGGGCTTGGTCTCCGGGCTTGGTTTAATTGCTTCTTATGTAATTTTATTGGTAATTTTTTTAATCTCCCTAATGTTTATCTTTAATAGTACGTTGGCTAGCTTGTGGTCACGTAGTAGTTGGCCAGCTAAATTATTAATGCATCCTATTCATTTTCTCTGGCAAAAAATAACCGGCAAGCAGGAAGACGGTGAAGCTGAAGCTGAAGAAGAAGCCAAAGAAGAAGTTGAAGAGGAAAAAGAAGAACAGGGTGAAGAGGAAAACGAAGAAGAGGAAGAGGAAGAGCGAGAAGAAACAAGCAACAGAAGACCTATTGTTGCTATGGGAAAGAACGACGAGGTAGAAAATATTTGGCATCCTAATAATATTAAAATTGATTTACCGATAGAATTATTAAATCTAAGTTTAGGCAAACCAGTTGGCGCTGATACCAAGAATGGTCAAAAAGTCATTCAGAAAACTTTAGAAGAGTTTGGTATTAATGTAGAAATGGGGGCTATTGCCGTGGGTCCAACCGTTACTCAATATACTTTGCGTCCATCTGACGGCGGAATTAAATTATCACGTATAACGAACCTTAATAATGATTTAGCTATGGCGCTCGCTGCTCATCCTGTGCGTATTGAAGCGCCAATTCCTGGAAAATCTTTAGTGGGCATTGAAGTACCAAATAAAACTATTGCCTTGGTGAGTTTGCGAGAAATTTTAGCTAATGACGAATTTAAAAATCGTAAAACCAACAACACCATTGCTTTAGGCAAAGATGTCGCCGGAAAAGTTTGGGTAGCCGATATTACCAAGATGCCTCACTTGCTCGTCGCTGGCGCCACCGGAAGTGGAAAATCAGTTATGCTTAATACTATTATCGTTAGTTTGCTCTATCAAAATAATCCTGATGATTTGCGTTTTATTATGGTTGATCCGAAGCGTGTGGAGTTAACAATTTACAATGGTATTCCACATTTATTAACCCCGGTTATTACTGAGGTTAGTAAAACTGTTAATGCTTTAAAATGGTCGCTTAATGAAATGGATCGTCGTTTTAAACTTTTAGCTAAAGCTGGGAAGCGCGATATCGTGAGCTTTAATCAGAGTTCTAAACAGAAAATGCCTTATATTATTTTTGTGATTGATGAGTTGGCTGATTTAATGCTACTTGCCGGCAAAGAAGTGGAGGCGGGGATTGTGCGTTTAGCGCAAATGTCCCGCGCTGTGGGCATTCATTTGATTTTAGCTACACAAAGACCAAGCGTTAATGTTATCACCGGTACAATTAAGGCTAATATGCCGGCGCGTATCGCTTTTGCCGTGGCGTCCAGTATTGATTCGCGCACGATTTTGGACGGCATGGGCGCGGAAAAACTTTTGGGTCGAGGCGATATGTTGTTTTCCGATGCCTCTATGCCCAAACCGAAACGTTTGCAAGGTTCGTTTGTGGGTGAAAAAGAAATTAAAAAAATCGTGGCGGAAATTAAACGTCAGGGCGGAGGCGTGGAATATATTGATGATGTTACGGAGCGACAAAAAGTCAGCGGCATGGCCGGAGCCGGTATGAATGGTCCGGCGTCCAGCGATGATGATGACGAATTGGTATCCGAGGCCAAAGAAATAGTGATTAATGCCGGCAAGGCTTCGGCCACTTTATTACAAAGAAAATTGTCAGTCGGTTACGCGCGCGCCGCTAAGCTATTGGATATTTTAGAAGAACATGGAATTATTGGTCCATCACAAGGCTCTAAGCCGCGAGAAATTTTAGTTAGCAAAGAAGAGTTTAGTGCTTTACGCCAAGAGTCTATGAGCGGTATGCCTTTACACAAGCGTGAAGAATCTCGTCCACCTGCTTCTTTTTTAACCGAAGACGAATCAGAAGAAGAGGAAAGTGAAGACGAAGATGATAATGAAGATGAAACTGCTTATGTTGATAGTTTTGAGAAATTAGAAGATGAGGAAGAAAACAAAGAGCCAGACGAAATTGAAGAGATTGAAGAGTTAGAAGTTAGTGAAGATGAAATAGAAGAAGAATCGGAGGAAAAACCTAAAAAGATAAAGACCACCTCAACTAAAGACGATTATGATTTTGATAAATACTTCTCCAGATAAATTCGTTAAGTTGAAAGTTTGTAAAGTTGAAGGTTATAAGGTTTTTATTAGAATTGGTTGTTAAGTTTTAAATTAGCATAACCGTAAAGTTGTTGTTATAATTAAAAAATAGAAAACCTTATTTTTAAGTAACTTTTAACTTTATAACTTTATAAACCTTATAAACTCAATTGTATGAATGAAATTTTGAAACCAATTACTAATAAAATAAATCAAATCATGTGGATTTTGATTTTTAATGGCTTGGTCTTAGTAGTTTTAGCGGCTTTAATTACTTGGAGCACCTTTTTCTTACAGCTTTTGGTGGGCTTGGTGGTCTTAGTGGTGGCCGGTAGTTTTTTTTATGGGGCTTATAAGCTTTGGACTATTAATAAGTTGTTGAAAAAATAATTAGATAGACTTGAAAGGAGTCAGCAAATGCTACTCCTTTTATTGTTGCCAAAAAGGCTTTTTTGTTGTATGGTGTTTAAACGAATAATAAATTATAACTAATATGAAGGCATTTTTAAAGAATTTTGGAGTTTTTATCTTGGTCTTTTTAATTTTAGCAGCCTTATTTAGCCTTAATTCTAGCTCAAAAACTAAAATTGAGGCCATTGGTTCACAAAAATTAGCTAGTCAGATTACTGAAGATAAGGTGGCTAGTATTGAGGTAGCTAAAAATGATTTGAAAATTAAATTAAAAGACGGGACTGAACAATCAGCCCGTAAAGAACCAACTCAATCTTTGACCGAATTATTGGATAATTTGGGCGTGCCTAAGGATAAATTAGCCGGCATTGATATTAATATTAAAGACGAATCCAGCTCTGATGTTTGGATGAATGTTATTTTACCTCTAGCCTTGCCAGTACTTTTGATTGGCGCCTTTATTTATTTTATGTTGCGTAGTGTTCAGGGCGCTAACAATAAGGCCATGATGTTTGGTCAGGCGGCGGTTAAAGATTCTAATAAGGATGATAAAGTAAAAACTAAATTTGCCGACGTGGCTGGTGCTAAAGAAGCTAAAGAAGAATTATCTGAAGTAGTAGAGTTTTTACGTGAACCGCAAAAATTTACTGATTTAGGCGCTAAAATTCCTCGCGGTGTGTTGCTACTTGGTAAACCGGGCGTTGGTAAAACCTTATTAGCTAAGGCGGTAGCCGGAGAAGCTGGTGTGCCTTTCTTTTCTATTTCTGGTAGTGAATTTGTAGAAATGTTTGTGGGTGTAGGCGCCTCTCGCGTGCGTGATTTATTTAAGCGCGCCAAAAAGAATGCCCCTTGTATTGTCTTTATTGATGAAGTTGATGCGGTTGGTCGTAAGCGTGGTTCTGGCATGGGTGGATCGCACGATGAACGTGAACAAACTTTAAATCAAATTTTAGTAGAGATGGATGGCTTTGAAACTAATTTGGGAATTATTGTGATTGCCGCTACTAATCGTCCTGATGTACTTGACCCAGCATTACTTCGCCCAGGTCGTTTTGATCGTCAGGTGATGATTGATTTACCTGATATTGCTGATCGAGAAGCTATTTTAAATATTCATGCTAAAGATAAACCGTTGGTCGAAGGGTCTCACTTGCGTCGTATCGCTGAACGCACCCCGGGTTTTTCCGGAGCCGACTTAGCTAATGTTTTAAATGAAGGTGCAATTTTGGCGGCTCGTAAAAATCAAAAAGAAATTTTGATGATTGATTTATATAGCGCTATTGAAAAGGTAATGCTTGGTCCCGAAAAGAAAGAGCGCATTATCACCGACAATGAAAAGAAAATTACCGCCTATCATGAAGCCGGTCATGCTATTGTTACTCACTTTTTACCTCACACCGACCCGGTTCATAAGGTGTCTATTATCGCTCGTGGCTCAGCTGGTGGCTACACCTTAAAGATGCCGACCGAAGACCGCCATATGCATACTAAGGAAGAATTTATTGAAGAAATTGCCGTACTACTCGGCGGATATTTTGCGGAAATTGCTATCTTTGGTGAGGTGACCACTGGCGCTACTTCTGATTTACGTCACGCTACTGGCATTGCCCGTAGCCTGATAACAGATTTTGGTATGAGTAAAAATTTGGGTCCTCGCACTTTTGGCGAACGCGAAGAAATGATTTTCTTAGGCCGTGAAATTCACGAGCAACGCGACTACAGCGAAAAGACCGCCGAGAAAATTGATGCTGAAATGTCCGAGTTTATCCACGACGGTCAGGAACTGGCCAAGAAAATTATTGAAGAAAATAAAGACAAGCTGGAAAAGGTCGCTCAGAAATTATTAGAAGAAGAAACCATTGAACGCGATGAATTTGATGCTTTAATGGCCTAGATCAGTTCATAAAGTTCATAAAGTTTATAAAGTAAAAGACAGATACTTAAAACAGCTTCAAATAATGAGGCTGTTTTACTTTTAACTTTTTAACTTTCAACTTTATAAACTAATTTATGGTTGATACGTAATCTTAATCTTGGGGGTGCTTTGAGTTTTGCCGTTCCAGCCAGTGGCTTCCGCCCAGAATTCATAACTACCTCCCAGTTTAGAATTATTTGGTGACCAAGAGCTTTGTTCGGTATTGGCGCGAATTAATCTTTTGTTTTCCACTAGTTGAGCGTCGGCGCCGGTGGGCTGAACCATAAATTTAATTTGAGCGATGGCTTCCGGATTAGTTAAGTTTACTTTTAAGATAGCTGGTAAATTTTTAGCTAAAATTTTAGAACCGTTAACTGGCACTATCCAGCCAACAGTAAAATCAGCTGATTGATTTGTACTTAAATTTAGCACTACGGAAAAAGTTTCCTCGGCGCAATTATCAATATCATCACAAACCCGCACGGTGACTTGTTGTTGACCATTGGCTAGAACTGTTAGGGGGCGATTAAGTCCATAGGGCTCGCTATAATTAACGGCAAAAACCTGGCCGTTAAATAAATATTCGGCTCGACTAATAGTTCCACGAGGAGCGCTAGCACTAACTGTCCAATTGGGTTGTGCTTCAGTAATATTATCACCATTAGCTAAACCAAAAACAGTCATAGTTGGTTTTAAATCAGCGCGATGTTCGGTGTCTGATTCAGTGGGTGGCTTTTCGGTAGAAAATTTTGGGTCTTTAGCTACTTGGCGATCAATCCAAGATTTTACCCCGGCTTCCCACAGAGCAAATTGTGGATCGGCGCCCGGGTTGGTTGGTTGGTCGCCATTGGGATTATTTTTATCTACAAAATACAATAAGTCATGTGGTTGTAAAAAGTTTTTTTCTATAATATAGGTTTCCGGGGTATCAGCTGTGGCTAAAAGTCCAGTAAGTTTATCTATTTTTATTTTTTCACTGCCAAAACCTTGACCCAGGAGTATTGGTCTGGTTTTTGGATCAATGGAATAGCCGGCAAAAGTTTCTACCGGCGAATTAACCAAGGCTTCTTTCATAAAACGATTCCAAATCGGCGCGGCGATTTTAGAGCCATCAGCTCCCATCTTCATGGCCGTATTATCATTATTGCCAACCCAAACTCCGGCCACTAGTGACGGAGTGTAGCCGATAGTCCAAGCATCTTTGTAGTCGTTGGTTGTTCCGGTTTTAGCGCCGGCTGGTCGGCTTCCCAGAGTTAAATAATTACTGGCGCCAAAAACATAAGCGCGAGAAGCATTGTCGGTTAAAATACTGGTAATCATGTGGGCAATATTTGGCTCTAAGACTTTGTTAATTTTCGGTTCTTTAAATTCTTCCAAAACTTTGCCGTCTTTATCTTCAATTTTTCTAATCATGACAATATCCGGCTTAGATCCGTCTTGAGCAAAAACACTGAAAGCGTTGGTATGTTCCAGCAAAGTAACTTCTCCACCACCCAGCACCAAGGACAAACCAAAACGGTCTTTGTCGTTTAAAGTGGAATAGCCGAAATCTTGCGCCAGCTTCATGACATTATCAATACCGGCTAAATACATCGCTTTAACGGCGGGAATATTTAAGGAGCCGGCTAGAGCGGCGCGGAAACTGATTGGTCCATGTTCACCGCCATCGTAATTATGTGGTTCGTATTTTTTGCCGGGGTCAGTGGAAAAATTCGTCACGGCATCATAGACCATAGTATCCGGAGTGTAGCCTTTATTAAAAGCAGCCGAGTAAACTATTGGTTTAAAGGAAGAACCCGGTTGGCGTGACCTAATAGCAATATTAACTTGGCCATCAATGGAGTCGTCAAAATAATCCTTAGAGCCGACCATAGCTAGGACTTCGCCGGTTTTAGGATCAATGGCCACTAAAGCGGCGTTGGAAGCATTATAGCTTTTAGCATTTTTTTCCGCCTGTTCCTTAACCGCTTTTTCGGCGATTATTTGTTTGGGCAAATCCAGAGTCGTATAAATTTTTAAACCGCCTTGCTCAACTTCTTCAGTGCCGTATTTTTCTTCCAAGATTTGTTTTATATACATGACAAAGTGAGGCGCGGTAATATTAGCCAGGCGTTCTTGAAATTTTATTTCGGTTTTTTTGGCGACGTCAGCCTCCCTTTGGGTAATATAACCTTGCTTGGCCATTTGGTCTAAAATATATTGTTGACGGCCCATGAGTAAATCTTTGTTTGGACCATACGGCGAATAACGACTAGGTGCCTGAGGCAAAGCGGCGAGTACCGCCGATTCAGCTAAATTGATATCTTTAACATCTTTGCCAAAATAAAATTGACTAGCGGATTGGACACCATAATTACTGGAACCGTAAGGAATTTCATTAAGATACATTTGTAAAATTTCATCCTTGGAGAATTTTTTTTCAATGCGATAGGCTAAAATTAACTCTTTAATTTTACGAGTAATTTTTTTGTCATTAGTTAAAATGGCATTTTTAACAAATTGTTGAGTAAGCGTAGAACCACCAGCTGATTTGTGAAACAAGACATCGGTGACAGCGGTGCGAAAAATGGCCCACACGCTAAAGCCCCCGTGTTTATAAAAGTCTTTATCCTCAATAGCGATAGTGGCTTCTACGACTGATTTAGGGATTTGGTTTAAAGTTACCAGAGTTCTTTTTTGGTCGCCATGAATTTCGTAAAGAATAGTTTTGCCTTCTCGATCATAGATTTTAGTGCTTTCGGCTACTTGCCTTTCGATTAGCTTGTTAGGAGAAGGTAGGGTTAAAGTAAAGAAAACAATCATCAGTAGAAAAAAAGCCAAACAAACTCCGGCCCCAGCCAGCAATAATTTTATCCAAGAAGCGCGACGAATCCAGGCGATTAGTCTTGAGAATTTGCCCGAGGGGCGACGTTCTTGGTGATTTTTTGAATTTTGTGATGATAGATGAGAAGTAGCTTTGGGTTTAAATTGAGGAATAGGCATATAAAAAAGTTAAAAGTTAAAAAGTCAAAAGTTGAAAGTGAAATTCAAAATACAAAAATAATAAAAAACCTTAAATTTAATAAATAAGTTGAAAATATTGTAGCAGAAAAAGTGAAAAAAATCAACTATTTTTTAGGTTTTTCAGGCGCTTTTTGAGTTTAAAGAGGTTGACTAAAAAAATAAACGGGTCGCGTGTGAGGCGAATTTTGCTTTGACGCTGGGCATAGCGATTTTCTGACCAGTCTATGGGTAGCTCACTTATAGATAAATTAAAGTGATTAGCTAGACTTAGGAGTTCGGTGTCAAAAAACCAGCGGTCGTCCTGGATTAAAGGGATTAGTTTTTGAGCGGTGTCGCGACTCATAGCCTTAAAACCGCATTGCCAGTCAGAAATTTTAGCTCCTAAAATAAAACTGGCTAGGTGATTATAAATTTTTGAAGAATAATCACGTAGTTTGGAGCGGTCAGTTTGTGAGTTAGGCAAAAGGCGGGAACCTATTGCAATAGCATGTCCTTGATTTATTAAATCGACTAATTTTGTCGTTGCTTCTAGTGATACTGCTAAATCAATATCCATGTATAAAAGAATGTCGGCTGAACTATTTATTAATCCGTGTTTTAGAGCATAACCTTTCCCGCCTAGATGTAGATTAATAATAGTTATTTGAGGAAAATTGGTGGCGAGGTTTTCTGCGATAGTCAAAGAATTGTCGCTACTGCCGTTGATGATTAAAGTTAATTGCCAATCGTCAAAATTAGCTTGGCAATAATTAGCTACTAGTTTAGCGCTAACTTCTAAAATCGCCTCTTCATTGTAAATAGGGATAATAATTTCTAGACTCATATTCTTTTAGCGATAACATAAATTGATAAACCCCAGGGCAAATTTATATTTTTACTAATTAACCAATTTTCTGCTTTTAAAATTATTAAACCAAGCTCATTAATAATTTTTGGTAAAGGTCCAGCTTCTGATTTAATGACATGTGTCCCCCAGATTTTTTTAGACAATCTAATTAAGGCGACTGGAAGAAAAAGACTGGTATTCCAATGGCCTAGACGCTCAATTTTAAAACCGGCGGTTTGTAATTTATTAATTAAAGCTTGTTTAGAATAACGACGATAATGCTCTAAAGCCTGATCATGAGAACTAAAAAGCCAATCATAGGCCGGTACGGTTAAAATAAAAAAACCCTGAGGCCTCAAGGATTGATAAATATTATTTAGGGCTGTTTGATCGTCGGCAATATGTTCTAAAACATCAAAAGCCACGATAGCATCAACTGGTTTTTCCACAGTAAGTTTAGCTAAATCAAAAATTTTTGCTTCAAAACCTTTTTGGCAAGCGAGAGCTACTGTCTCGGGATTAACATCAAGACCAACGACTTGGCCTACGGTTTGTAATAATGCCAGCTCTTCTCCGGTACCACAACCAACAGATAAAATTTGTGAGCCCGGTTTAATATCCTTAATTAAAAAATTAATCAAACCTAGACGGGCTAGATGCCAGAAATGAAACTGCCCATTGGCTACTTGATAATCGTGTAAGTCCATAGTATAGATGTCATTGCGAGCCTTGTACTCAAGGCGTGGCAATCTGTATTTATGTTTGAGCAATTTTTAACACGAGATTGCCACGTCGGCGATTACGCCTCCTCGCAATGACAGAGTGGATTAAAGCTTATCCTTTCTTATATACACCGAACTGGCCTCATCCGTAAAGACCTTCTGCCAATCAGGTGAAGAATCTAAAAAAACCTTCAACTCATTTTTGCGACTGTTGATTTCTTGCTCATTAAAGCCCAAAAATCTGTCCAACCAATTTAAATGATATTGAGGCATGGTGTTGTTCCATAAAACTGCCTCTATTTGATATTCTTTTAGTTTTTGTTCTAGCTTGTCTGGTTTAGTAAACTCTAAATATTCTTCTAAGAGGCTCCAATTGGCGAAAGCATATTGAGGTAAGCGTCCATCAATAAATAAAAGTTTTTCCGGCCAGACCCAAATAAGCCAACCCCCATAAGAATACTGATTAAATAATTTTAATTGGCTGTATTTAGGGTGAGTTTGCAATTGGCGGGTAGCTTGGCAAGGATAGTAAGCGCAAAAAGTTTGGAAAGGGTCTTTGACACGTGGCAAAGAATAATAGGAAAAAAAGATTAAAGAGCTTAAGGCGATAATTAATAAAGTTTTTAAAACTAGGCGAGACCATTTTGGCAGAGAAAAGATTGGAACATCATTTGAATTTTCTTGTAAAAAAGCAGGAACAAAAATTAAACAAGTAGCGACAAAAAACAAAGGAAAGTGACGCACAGAGCGCAAACTCAAACCCAAGAAAATAAGCAAACTTAAAATTTGCCATGGAAGTAAGGGCAATTTTTTTTTATTAAAATTAAAGAGAGTTAGGCTAAGGGCGACAGTGATAGCAATAAATAATAATTGCCAATAGTTAAGAGGAAAAACGTAGAAAGCCTTCCACTCACTGATATGTTGTAAATAGGCGTTATTAGTATAGGTTCCCAAAAAATCATAAAGCTTAAAGCCATAGGGAGTGAGTAGTGTGGCGACAAAAGATAAACATCCGGCTTGTAAACCTAGCCAGAATTGTTTGGGATTTTGTTTTTTCCAACCAATAATTAGTTGCTCTGCCGTCCAAATAGCTAAAACCATTAAACCAATTAGAAAACTAGCATGCAGACACGCCCACAACCAAAACAAACCAGCCAAAAGTAGGGTGGTTTTAAGGCGATACCAGTGGCGACTGCGATCCAAGATAAAAAGCTCTAAGGCTAAAAATAATAATGATAAAACCTGGGGACGTGGCCCGATGTGCGGTAAAATCGCCAAATAGCCCAAAAGTAAAAGGACCATAATAAAATAATTGGCTCGTGGATGTTTTTTTTTGAGATAATAGGCAATAAAAGCTAGGGCACTAACAGTTATTAGGGCGAAAATCAGAACTAAACCCTCGTAACCAAAATGACTGTAAACTAAAAACATTAAAACATTAGTTAGCCATTCGTGGTCTACCCAGGTTTCGCCTCTTAGCGTCCATAAATGTATTTGATTACTTGGTAATTGGTGGGTCAACCAGGTATCTTGACCAAATTTAAGATGCCAGGGTAAATCTGGGTCAAAACTAGACAGTCCTGGTCTAATAACTAGCGCTAAAAGCATAACTATAAATAAAATCCAGGCTGTGGGGATAAATAAGTGGGAAAGGCTTTTTTTGAGCATAGTATTTGAAAACCAAAAAGTAGAAGGGAAAAGGTAAAGGCTATGGTATCCGCCCAGGGCGGATGAATTTATTTTTTTAGTTTTAAGCTGTTATTTTTACCTTTTACCTCTTAGCTTTTACTTTCTTCATTCTATCACCTAAAAACTTTAAATTGAAATAAGACTTATTTGTTTTGAAAACTAGATTATAAAGCCCTGTTGCGTATTGCGTGCTATGTGTTGCGTGACTATCGAGCTTTATGGTATTATTAGAACATATTAATTATTAATAACAATCTTCGTAGGGCTAATCCTCTACAAGATGAAACGGGGGTGGCTTATGAAAAAAATTTTTAAACAAGTCTTCGGTTTAATGATGATGATGTCCATTATTTTGCCGGTCAGTATGATGATGTTCGCCGGTGAAGCTAAGGCTATCAATCCATGGGGAGATCCTTTTGATAACCAAGTTGGTTACCAGTCTTTCAATGATATCAAGATGGGTAAAAAGGACCCACGTACCATCGCTGCTAACGTTATTAATATCATGCTCGGTTTATTGGGCGTGATCGCTATTATCATTATTTTAGCTGGTGGTTTCAAATGGATGACTGCCGCTGGTAACGATGACAAAGTTGGCGAAGCCAAGAAGTTGTTGGGTGCTGGTGTGGTCGGTTTGTTGATTGTTTTATCAGCTTACGCTGTCTCCATCTACATCTTACGTTCTTATCTGTTGGCCACTGGTTCTGTCGAAGGAACAGGCGATACTATTTATCAATTGGAGAACAACATTGCTCAATAAAGATCAAGCTCACTTCAGTCTGTCTTTTTTGGGTAGGCTGGGGTGCCTTTCGGGATGAATTCGATGAATATTTGTCCCAAGAGGCGCCTTATGATTAAGAAATTTTATCAGTTTCTCATAATTTTTAGTTTAGTAATTATCCCTCTAACCAATGCGTGGGCTATTGATGGTAAGTCTATTCGTTATGGTTTAACGGCGGCGGGCACGGGCTCTGGTAGTCTTAAGTCTCCAGGAGCTACACCTAGCGCTACCTTAGCTGGAGAGGCTGGCAGAATTGTTGGTACAATTCTGTCATTTTTGGGTATTATTTTTCTGGTTTTAATGATTGCCGGAGGTATTATGTGGATGACGGCTGGTGGCAGTGATGCTAAAGTGCAAAAAGCCAGAAGCTTGATTGTAGCTGCGGTTATTGGTTTGATTGTGGTCTTGTCGGCCTATGCGATTACTACTTTTGTGGCTGATAACTTATTGGCAAAGTAAGATATGAAAAAAGTTTTTTGTTTATTTGTAGCAATAATGTGTCTTGCTTTACCTGTTGCTAGCAAAGCTTTGGGTGGTTTAGATACAACGGCTGGTGGAGCGGGTTATGAAGAAAAAGATATTTTAAAAATTAGCGGTAATGCTATTAATATTGCCTTATCTTTTGTCGGAGTGTTGTTTTTAGTGATGATGATTGCTGGCGGCTTTGTTTGGATGACAGCAGCTGGTAATGAAGCTAGGGTTAAAACAGCTCTTAAATTATTAACAGCCGGTATTATTGGTTTAGTAATTGTGGTGGCAGCGTATGTGATTACAGCTTGGCTGGGAGATACTTTAAAATGGTGATTATCTTTTTTTGTTGTCATCCAGTCCGCCAGCTGGCGGACGGGATCCAGGTTTTAAATGTTAAGTGAATTTTGTATGAATAAAAAAATAAAAAATTTAATTATTACTTCTTCGTTGGTTTTTGGTTTAGTTTTATTTTTAATGCCAGTTGTTAAAGCGGCTACGTTGCGAGATGCTTTTCAGGGACAGCTTAGCACTGTTGGCACTGGTAGTGGTTTTAATGTTGGTCAACGCAACGTTGAGCCAATCATTGGTACCCTTATTTCGGTGGCCCTGTCCTTCTTAGGGGTCATTTTTTTAATTTTAATGATTTACGGTGGTTATATGTGGATGACAGCGGCTGGCAATGAAGAAAAAGCTAAAAAAGCTAGAGCCTTAATTCAGGCAGCAGTTTTAGGTTTGATTGTGGTGGTGGGTGCTTATGCAATTACAGTGTTTGTAATGGCGAGAATTTCTAAAGATTTAATTCCTAGTGACGGTAGTACTGCTACTAACGGAGCTTATAATGGTACAAACAAGAGTAATAGTACCGGCATCGATACTGGTTGCTGTTTGTCAAAATCAACCACCCTTGGCGATAAATGTTTTGATGGAGAAACTAGTGCTTCATGCGCCACAAAGGCTTCGTCTCAGTGGTTTAGCAATGAATCTTGTACTGACGTTCCGGCCTGTTTGTTTGGATGTTGTGTGGTTGATAATCCTCCTCCATTGCTCCCAACTTATGTAGAAACTCCATCAGAGGCAGTTTGTACTGGTACTTATACTAGTGCTACCTTTTATCTGGGTGTTCCGTGTTTTCCTCATCCAGATGGTTTGTAATTTATTTAATAAGATGGTTAACAAAAAAGAAACAAATTTATTTTCTAGATTAACTCAAGTGTTCTTAGTATTTGGTTTTGTTGGTCTGATTATTCCTCAAGTTTGTTTGGGGGCTACTGCTTTTACTCGGCTAAAAAATGTGGTGTCCAGTAAACCAACCTACGAAGTAGATAAAACCACGCAAAATACCCTGACTGATTATATTGGTAATATTATTGCTGTGTTTTTAGGACTCTTGGGATCAATTTTTGTTATTTTAATAATTTATGCCGGCTATACTTGGATGACGGCGTCTGGTAATATGGAAAAAGTTACCAAAGCCCAACACACCCTTAGGTCAGCTGTTATTGGACTTTTGGTTTTAGTGGCCGTTTATGCGATGTGGATATTCCTTTTTGCTAAAATTGTTAAAACTTAGAAAATATAATGCGAATAACTCGAATTAATATGCGAATGCCTCGAATAAAAATATTAAAACAACTTTTAGCGACTTTAGTTTTAGTAATATTATTTGCGCCTAATTTCGTTTTAGCTATTGGAACCAAGGTGCAGTTGGATTTATTAAATAAAAATACAATTATTGATATTCAAGATCAGGGTGATAGAAGTGCTAGCGCCTTTGGTAATAAAACTAACGAAACTACTTTGACTCAGTATGTAGCTGATATTTTAAATGTCTTTTTTGGATTACTCGCAACAATCTTTATTGTTTTAATTGTTTATGCTGGATACACTTGGATGACAGCAGCTGGTAACGCAGAAAAGGTTACTAGAGCGCAAGGCACTATAAAGGTGGCTATCATTGGTATTATAATTATTGCTTCGGCTTACGCAATTACTTATTTCTTATTCGCTCGTTTGCCGGATTCCTCTCAATAGGTGGATGTGTCATCCCGGCGGAGGCCGGGATCCAGGTTTTGTTTTCTGTACTATATTTTGATTTTTGTTTGAACGGATTTATGATTTATGATTTACGAAAAAATAAAAGCGCTTGTTTAGTACAAACGCTTTTTTTGTCGATTTTAAAAATTAGTTACTAATAACGAAATAACTGCCTCTGTAACTCCCATCATCTGCTGGTGTATCGCTAACCTCTACATCCCAATCACCTGTTTTATCAGTACCTTTAAGGGTTTTTTCCCATTGTTCCACCTTATATTTTCCTTGGGGTAAATAAACTACAAGTTGAGTCTCTTCTACTCTTCCATGGGTTGGATTAACGGTATAGCGAATAAATTCTTTAGAACCAAGTTTTAGTACAAAGATTACTTTCCGTTCTTGCCAAGTATTAATAACAAGTCCTTGAAACCAACCCTCGGTAGGCTTATTGGGAATTCCTTTAGCCTTAAGCCCAAAAGCATTTTTCTTTATTTGAAGATTAGCCTTTTGGTCTTCCACTGCTGTAGATCGTGATTCAACATAAAGATTGTCAAGTTGAGCCTCGTTTTTAAGAGCATTGTCATCTCTAGTGTTGATAGAGCTGATTCTGATAGCGCCACAACTGGACAAAAGAAGATTAAGGACGACGATGGTTATTAGGGATAATAACCAAACCACAGTTTTTCTAACTGATTTTTTCATTATAAACCTCTGTATTGTTATGAAATGAACTTATTTTCTGTTTATTAGATAGTTAGAACTATATCATAATTAGACGTAATTGTCAAGGATATTGTAAGTTTTTGTTTAATATTGGCTCAAAAATAATTAAAAAATTAACCCCTCCCTGTCCCTCCCCTTAGTAAGGGGAGGGAGATCAAAGGTATTTGACATTGACTAGTTATTTTGCTAATATTATACTTGACTTAAGCTAGTATTCTTTATACTAGCTTTTTTTCATAAAAATTTTAAAAATAATTTATACCTATGAGTGAAATAGTAAATGCTATTAAGCAAATTTGCGAAGAAAAGAACTTAAGCTATGAAGCGGTTATTGCGACTATTGAGTCAGCCTTAGCTGCTGCTTATCGTAAAGACTACGGTGAAAAGAACCAAAACATTAAAGTGGAATTTAATCCGGAAACCTCCGAAACTAAAGTTTATGATCTTAAAACCGTAGTAGAAGATTTACCAGAACAACCAGAAGTGGAAGAAGGTGCCGAACCAGCTCCTTCTACTTTAACTGAAGAAGAGGAAGCAGAGCTACATCGTTTTAATCCTAAAACAGAAATTCAGATTTCCGAGGCTAAGGTTTTAAATAAAAAAATTAAAGTTGGTGATGAAATTAAAACCGATTTGCCAAGTTATGTTGAATACGGACGTATGGCTGCACAAACCGCCAAACAAGTCATTATCCAACGTTTGCGTGAAGCGGAGCGTGATATGGTTCTTAGCGAATTCAAAGATAAAGAAAAAGAAGTTATCACTGGTGTGGTGCAACGAAGAGAGGGTCGTGTGGTGCTCGTAGATTTGGGTCGTTCTACTGGTATTATTTTACCAGAAGACCAAATTAAGAATGAACGCTATTCAACCGGTAATCGGATTAAGGTTTATGTGCGTGAAGTTAACTCCACCGCTCGTGGACCAGAGATTTTGTTGTCCCGTACTTCTGAAGAAATTTTAAGAAAAATCTTTTATCTAGAAATTCCGGAAATTTCCAATGGTTTAATTGAAATAAAAGCCTTGGCTCGTGAAGCCGGTGCTCGTTCTAAAGTGGCCGTGATGGCGACCAGCGAAAACATTGATCCAATTGGTTCTTGTGTGGGTCAACGTGGCGCTCGTATTCAAACCATTATTCGCGAAATTGGTGGAGAAAAAATTGATATCATTGAATACAGTGACGACATAAAACAGTTTATTGCCAATGCTTTGTCTCCAGCTAAAATTGAATCAGTAGAATTAAACGAGCAAGATCATAAGGCTACCGTTAAAGTGGCCAGTGATCAATTATCTTTAGCTATCGGTAAGAGTGGTCAGAATGTTCGTTTAGCTGCTCACCTAACTAATTGGAAAATTGATATTGTGGGTAGCTCTGAAACAGGTGAGGTTAAAATATCTTCTGATGAGTTAGAGGCTGATACCGAGACTCCAGTAGAAGAAATAATTGAAAAAGCGATTGATAATCAAGAAGAAGTTAAGGAAGAAGTGAAAGAGAAAAAAACCAGAAAACCGAGGAAGAAGAAGGAAGAAGTAGGGGCTACAGAAATTGTTCAAGAAAAACAGGAAGAAATAGCAGAGGAAACAATTTAAAATAAGATTAAAATTTTATAATTTTTAATTTTATAAATAAATCCAAATTTTTAATAAAGAGCTAGAGAATATATTAATATTAGAAATTAAAAATTATTTAAAAATTACAAAATATAAAAATTAAAAATTAATTAAACTATATTAAAATTATCTTAAATAGCTAAAAGGAGTGGCTGTTTAAGTAAGAAAAACTATGTCTTCAACGATTTTGTATCTAATTTTGGGTAGTGCAATTTTGGCACTCGCTTACGGTGCTTATTACATTAGCTACATTTTAAAATTACCAGCCGGTAATGAAAAAATGCAGACTATTGCTAAAGCCATTCAAGAGGGAGCTCAAGCTTTTTTGGATCGTCAATATCGCACCGTCGCCATGGTGGCTGTGGTGTTGTTTGTGATTATTGGTTTTGTGCCTAGCTTATCTTGGCCAGTAGCTACTGGATTTTTATTGGGAGCTTTTTTATCGGCCGTAGCTGGTTATGTTGGTATGCATGTGAGTGTGCGCGCTAATGTTCGCACAGCTGAAGCGGCTCGTGGTGGTTTATCTAAGGCCTTGGATGTGGCTGTTAAAGGAGGTAGCGTTACCGGCATGCTCGTTGTTGGCTTAGCTTTGCTTGGTACAACTTTATTTTATTGGTACACCGGTGATATTCATTCTTTAATCGGCTTGGCTTTTGGAGGCTCTTTGATCTCCGTGTTTGCTAGACTTGGTGGTGGTATTTTTACTAAGGCTGCCGATGTTGGAGCCGACTTGGTTGGTAAAGTAGAATCTGATATTCCTGAAGATGATCCACGCAACCCAGCCGTGATTGCCGATAACGTTGGTGACAATGTTGGAGATTGTGCTGGTATGGCGGCTGATTTATTTGAAACTTACGTCGTGACAGCGGTAGCTGCTATGATGCTTGGTTCATTACTTTTTGCCAGTTTTCCTAATGCGATTATTTATCCTTTGATTTTAGGAGCAGCTTCTATTATTACTTCTATTATCGGTATTTTCTTTATCCGTTTGGGTAAAAATAAAAATATCATGTTTGCTCTATATAAGGGCTTGATTGCTTCTGGTGTTTTGTCAGCTATCGCCTTTTATTTTATTACGGCTAAGCTTTTCCCAGAGGGTTTAACTACGGCTGATGGAGTTACTTATAGTTCTATGTATCTATATTTCGCTTCTTTAATTGGTTTGGTGGTAACTGGGTTAATGGTAGTTATTACTGAATATTATACTTCTACTAGTTTTCAACCAGTTAAAGATATTGCGCAAAGTTCTACTACCGGACATGGTACTAATGTTATTACTGGGTTGGCTGTTTCTATGAAAGCGACTGCTTTACCTGTGATTGTCATTGCTGTGGCTATCGGTGGCGCTTACGCCTTAGGTGGTCTTTATGGTATCGCCATTGCGGCTGCCTCCATGCTTTCCATGGCTGGTATTATCGTGACGATTGATGCTTATGGTCCAATTACTGATAACGCTGGTGGTATTGCGGAAATGGCAGAAATGGAAGAATCCGTCAGAGAAGTAACCGATCCTTTGGATGCAGTTGGTAATACCACTAAGGCCGTGACTAAGGGTTACGCTATCGGCAGTGCCGCTTTAGCTACTTTAGTGTTGTTTGCTGACTTTACTCACGCTGCCGGATCTAGCTATCAATTTTTGTTAAATGATTATCGCGTCATGATAGGGCTCTTTATTGGTGGACTATTGCCATATTATTTTGGCGCTTTAGCTATGCAAGCTGTGGGTCGCACCGCTGGTAGTGTGGTAGAAAATGTCCGCGCTCAATTCAAAGCCAAACCAGGTATTATGAATGGCACCGAACTTCCTGATTACGGAGAAACTGTTGATATCGTCACCAGCGCCGCTATTAAAGCGATGGTATTGCCTGCCTTGATCCCAGTGCTCGCTCCAATTATTATTGGTTTTACTTTGGGTGTTGAAGCCTTAGGCGGATTATTGATTGGTTGTATTGTGACCGGAATTTTTGTGGCTATTTCTATGACCTCCGGGGGAGGTGCTTGGGATAATGCCAAAAAATATATTGAAGCAGGAAATTATGGCGGTAAAGGAAGTGATGCTCACAAGGCTGCGGTTACTGGAGATACGGTTGGTGATCCTTATAAGGATGCTGCCGGTCCAGCCATTAATCCAATGATTAAGATTGTGAATATCATTGCTTTGTTAATTATTAGTTTATTGATTTAATCGTTATTTAAAAGAGGAGAGTAAAATGCACAAAAGACCGGTTGGTGACAGGATAAAAAGTTCTATATAATTTGATGGTTGGAAACTTTTGCCTTTACTGGGCGAGCCATCAAATAGAATCATTTGTCTTTGGCATAAACCTGATAAGAAAGTGAAATATCGAACAGTGTGTCAATATGAAGACGCTTTCGAAGAAATTGAGGTTGATGCCGAAGATTTACTAGCATTGAAAGTAGAAATTAGTCATAAGCTGGAAGTTTCCGGCTGGGCTGATGAAAAACCAAACAGTTAAGGTTAATGTTGTATAAACAACATTAACCTTTCCCTTTATTATGAAAATAGAAAAAAATATTTTGAGTGAATCACAAATTGAGCTGACCGTAGAGGTCGAGACTCCTGATTTGGATAAGTTTTTAACTAACGCTACTACTAAATTATCTGAGCACGTTAAGGTGGCTGGTTTTCGTCCTGGCAAGGTGCCAGCTGAGATGGTTAAGAGTCAATTAGGGGAAGCGGTTATTTGGGAAGAAGCGGCTAAATTATACATTAACAAAAACTTAGACAAAATTATAGCCGACAATTGTCCACGTCAGTCTCTTGGTATGCCTCAAATAAGCATCACTAAGCTGGCCCCCGGCAACAACCTAGAATTCAAAGCAATTGTCTCTATGATTCCTGAAGTAAAGTTAGGCGAATATAAAAATTTGGGTATTAAGAGAGAAGTGGTAATGGTTGATGAAAAGGAAATTGATAAAGTTTTAGCTGAATTTTGTGAAGCGCAAGTTAAAGAAGCTATTGTGGATCGTGCACTTACCACTGGCGACAAAGTAACTGTAGACATTAAAATGTTTATGGATAAAGTACCACTAGAAGGTGGACAAGCCCAGGGCACAGCCGTGATTATTGGTAAAGATTATATTATTCCCGGCTTTGATGATAAGTTGATTGGCGCCAAAGCGGGTGAGACCAGAGATTTTGAATTAGTATATCCAGCTGATCATTTTCAAAAAAACATTGCTGGGAAAAGAGTTGAGTTTAATGTGGTAATTAAAGAAGTTTATGAAAGAATCTTGCCGACACCCAGTGATGAACTGGCTAAAAATTTTGGTTTAAAGAATTTGGAAGATTTACGCCACAATATTAAGCACAGTATTAGCCATGAAAAAGAACACAAGGCTGAAGAAAAAGCTCATATCTCTATTATTAATGCCTTGCTAGCTAAAACTGAATTTGGTGAGATTGCTGAAGTATTAGTAGATTCTGAGTTAGAAAACATGATGGCTGAATTGGCTCACAATGTAGAGCATCATGGCGGTAAAGTCGATGATTATTTATTGAGTATTAAAAAATCAGCCGAAGATTTGAAAAGTGAATGGCGAGATGAGTCTTTGAAGCGAGTTAAATCAGCCTTGCTACTCCGCGCCGTGTCTGAAAAAGAAAAAATTGAACCAAGTGCTGAGGATATTGAACATGAATTGGGACATTTACGTGAGCACTACAAGGATGATGATAGAGCTTTAGAGATAATTAATTCCACTGCTTATGCTAGACGTTTAGCTTCTGAATTAGCTAATCGTCAAACTATTTTAAAACTTGGTGAATGGAATATAATTAAGAATGCTAAGGATGAGGTAGCTTGTGATCACGAACACGATGAGCATTGCGAGCACACCAAGTAAATAATGAGTTATGACTAATTTGGCCACCAATAGAGAAGCCAGCTATCGTTATGAGCTGATGGAAAAGTTTGAGGCCGGTTTAGTTTTAACTGGGGCCGAGGTTAAGGCTGCCAAACTGGGACAAGTGAATTTAAAAGGGAGTTATTTGAGTCTGCGTCACGTGGGGAAAAAAGTGGTTTGCTATTTAATTGGTGCGCATATTTCTTTATATAAATATACGACCAACACTACTTATAATCCTTTGCGTGAACGCGAATTATTGTTAAAGAAAAACGAAATGAATCATTTAGTTGTTAAGGCTAATGAGGCAGGCTTGACATTAATTCCCTTGCGACTTTATACTAAGAACAGTTTAGTGAAATTGGAGTTTGCAGTGGCTCGTGGAAAGAAATTGTATGACAAACGCGAGACCATTAAGAACCGAGAAATAGCCAGAGATTTCGGTCGCCTGAAAAGAGGCAAATAGTTGTTTAACAATCAAAAACATGTGAGTTTTTGTCCCGAACAAGCGAATTGCCTTTAGGCGATAAGCGCGATCCGGAATCCAAACATTTAACATGGGGATGCCAGGATTCGATAATGAATTATTATTTAACGTGGCCAAGGGGTGGAGCGAAGTCCACCTTAATAAAATCGCAAAAATATAATTGCCAAAAACGCAATGAGCAAATTAGCTAGCGT